>Ga0209978_10000491_pt1 | contig 15055 bp, 12 predicted proteins | sample BentaG_FD_182805 | JGI IMG/M metagenome (GOLD analysis project Ga0209978, IMG submission 182805) | Deep subsurface microbial communities from South Atlantic Ocean to uncover new lineages of life (NeLLi) - Benguela_00093 metaG (SPAdes)... | ecosystem: Environmental > Aquatic > Marine > Oceanic >... | reverse complement strand
CAATAATAATTGGACTTTTACAACTACCTTTTCAATAGATATAACTAAACCAGTAGGAAGATATGAAGTACATATCGAAGCAGAAGACCAATACGGTGGCAAAGACGATACTACTGTTGAAATTTTTGTTGAAAATAATCCTCCTGAAATTCAAGGATACAATGTTAATGGATTTACTATGAATCAGAGCGTATCAGTAAATTATGGAGAAGATTTAATTTTTACTTTTGATGTTAGTGATATTGAAGATACAATTGATTACATAACAGTATCTCTTTTAGATGCAGAAAATAATTGGTATAATATATCAAGAATCTATATCCCTGGTATGAAAATTACAGTCAGGACAGAAGAATTAATAACGGGAGTTTGGTACGCCTATGTTTCTGTGACTGATGTTGATGGCGCGACAACTCGCCTCAATTCAGACTACGGTTTAGCGCCTCAAGAAATCAATATAATCCCTGATTTGTTAACTAATGTCCTTCCATGGATTAGTTTTTCTATCGGACTTCTGATTGGCGTTTTAGCGGGTGTGGGTATATTATATAAGAAATTTAAAACTAAATTTGTTGAAACGAAAGAAGCACCCTTAAAGAAACCATCGAAAGCACCAAAATCTGCTCCCTCTAAAAAGAAAGTAGCAAAAAAAGAAGCTGAAAAAGTTGAAGCTGAAGAAATCGATGAAGTTACTAAAGAACCACAGAGAAAGATAAAAAGAAAATTAAAATAAAACTTATTCTTCCATTTTTTAGAATAATAGTAATATTTTTTTTTATTATGTAAATAAATCGTATAATCGATATTGGAACTTTCCCAGTTTGCCCCCATAATTACCTGCACTGATTTTATTAACGCCGGGAATTTGAACCGCTGCTTGAATTCCTAACTTCATTGCTTTTTTGATAACGTCTTCGGTAGCGCCATCTAAAATTACTTCATACACGCAATTATCCTTTTCTCCTAACAGTGACCCTTCAATTTTATTCCGGAGAGTAGGACAGAGAGGATCGTTAGTTGATGCGTTTAAAAAACTATATTGCGATCCTACTTTAGAACCAGATCGTGCAATTCCCCCCGGAAAAGGGGCAATCACATTCTCTACATCTTTAATAGCATTTATTGCCCTTTCAGCCGCTTCTAAGGCTGCTGCTTGAGTTTCTCCAAATATTAAAAAATTACCCCCTGCGATTCCTTTACCTACTTTAAAATTGCTCTGAACTAGGAATTCTCCATCCATTACTGGAATTTTCCACGCTTCAAAATTATATAGTCCTTCTGCACTTTCTTCAAATTTATCGCCAAAGAATTTAAGCTTATACCCCGTTTTTATTTCAAATTCTTTTTCTGGGACGAGAGAACTGTTTAAAGCGTCAAAACAAGCTGTAGTAGGACAAGTTAAAATACACTGCCCAACTCTATTCAATAATACATGATCCATCTTATCTTTTTTAGTTTTAAAAAACATTAACACAGCTCCCGGGCGATTATCTGGAGTATCATTCGCAGAAATGAATACATCCACTCCAGCTTCTGAATCACAGTGGATTGTTGAAGTACCATAACCCGTTGCGATTTGACTAGCAATTTTGACCCATTTTTCATTAATAGCAGTTACTAAAATTCTCGTAAAAACAGCTCCAAAGGCTTCACAAAAAGTATCTTCAATTTCTACTCCATTTAATTCCATTTAATTCCATCTCATTATTTTTTTGAAATATTGCATTAATTATTAGACATCTATCTTATATAAAATTTTGAAAAAAAAATAAAAATATTGAAAAATAGTAGGTAACTTAACTACCATATTACTAAATCAAATAATTCAAACTGAGTTGTAAATAATGAGTGAAAAAGTTCTTAAAATAGGAGTTTTAAAGAATGGAACAATTGGTTCGTCTTTATTACTGGCTTTTCTCATTGATGAGAGAGCTGAAGCAAAGAGAATAAATGTATATGAAGTAACTTCTGGAGCTAAAATGCATCCACCAGAAATGTGTACTAAAACTATGGAAGATTTGTTAAAATGGCAACCAGAACTTATTTTAATGAGTAGTCCGAATGCTGCGTTAGGAGGACCAAAAGCGGCAAGAGAAATGGCAAAAGCAACAGGAATTCCTACTATTATAATTTCTGACGCTCCTGCAAAAAAAGCAGTCGAAGAAATTCAAGAAAAAGGAATGGGTTATATTCTTGTTAATTGTGATAGTATGATCGGTGCTAGACGCCCTTTCTTAGATCCTGTTGAAATGAGTTGTTTTAATGCTGATTTATTAAAGGTTCTTGCAATAACGGGAGCTCTTCAGCTTATTGCCGAAGAATTGAATAAAGTAATAATTGATATGCTAGAAGGAAGAACTCCTACATTACCCCAGATCATTGTAGACGCAGCTACATCTATAAAATCCGCCAAATTTACAAACCCTTATGCTGAAGCTAAGGCTATAGCCGCTTTTAAGTTAGCTGCTTCAGTATCCAAGGTTACAGGAAAAGCGTGTTTTAAACTTCAAGAAAGATCTGAGTATATGCCTTTGCTTGCAGCGTCTCACGAAATGATGCGAATGGCTGCGATAATGTGTGACGAAGCTCGGGAAATAGAAAAATCAAATGATACTGTAATTAGAAGACCTCACCATGCAAAACAACATATGTTGAGCAAAGTAAAATTACATGAAAAAGAAGCATAAATAAGACGATTTATTAAGAAATTAAATAATTCTTATTTTTATTTTAATTTAAGTGCAACTAGGAATAGTGACTTAAAGTTATTAATAAAAATTATTTTTATTGAGGAATTTTTTCAAATTTTTAAAATCTTCACTGTTTAAGGAGTTAGTTATAGTGTTATAAGTTTCCTCACTTTTACTTTTGGTAACTATCATCAACACTGATCCATTACTTATCTCTTTCACTAAAATATAGTTGTTATCACTTTCATATATTATAGCGGATAATTCTAAAGGAGAAATCACGGAGTTTGAAAGGTTCATTATCTTCGTATAGATTTGATATATATTTGAATCAAGGCTTCCGATTTCAAAACGGAGGAATTGAAGAGGTTTATGCTCGAATTTACCTATAGTTGAAGCTATCAATAAACCATCAGGTTGATTGAATAAGAAGTATTCCGAAAGCGTAGTTAACTTCAGCTGGTCTAACATATGCCGTATTTTTCCAAGTCTTTGTAAAGCCATTGTATTCTGTTGAATTTTATAATCGAGAACTTCGATCAACCTATGTTGAGCACTCCCTTCCTTCACTGATACCGGAGTAAAAGCAACTTTACTTTTTAAATCATCTGTGAGGTCTTTAATTAAGAGTTCGTAAATTTCGTCTTCTTTTGATTCTTGAAGATCGATTTTATTCAATAAAACATACACCATTTCGACTCCAGGACTATATTCAAAAATGTATTTCATAAAATTATCAAAGATTTCTTTTAACTTGGGTTCCTCTGCAGCTGAATCAATCATGAATACTGCTGTCATCACTTCTGAAAATATAAGCTCTCGCTTTTTTTCTGAGAAATAACTGTCCATGTAAAGTTGTTGTCCTCCTAGGTCCCAGATGGATAGTTCCATAATCCCTCTAAAGATAAAATTCTCTCTCGAGACTCCTTTAGTGGGTTTCAGATTAAGAACTTTCATGAAGTTATAACCTAAACAAGTAGTCCGCAATAGTGATGTTTTTCCAGCACCAGCCGGGCCAAAGAGTAGTACTTTTATTTTTATTCACCGTTAATCTTTTAATCTATTATTTAAAGAGATACTTGAATTTATGTTAATTTATAAAATGGTCTAATATATTTTTTATAAATTTATGATTATTAATCTTTTTCTAATTATTATACGATTTATGAGATTTTAATTGTATGGACGATTGAGTTAAATATAATTTTAAATTACTTAAAATACAATTTAATTTTAATATAAGAAAGAATGTGATCAACTATGAATTTGAGAGATTATATTAGAAATGTCCCTAATTTCCCTATAGAAGGAATTCAGTTTAAAGATGTTACAACCTTATGTAAAGTCCATTCCTCTTTTAAAGAATCTTGTGATAGATTAGTTAATTATTTTAAAGATAAGGAAATCACGAAAGTTTGTGCTGTCGAAGCTAGAGGCTATGTATGGGGTGGTGTGTTGGCATATCAGTTAGGTGCGGGATTTATTTTAATACGAAAGCCTGGAAAACTGCCTGCTGAGACGATTAGTGAAACTTATGACCTTGAATATGGCACAGATACAATTGAAATGCATAAGGATGCAATAGAAAAGGATGATAAGGTCTTATTATTTGACGATTTATTAGCAACTGGCGGTACGGCAAAAGCAGCTTGTAATTTAATAGAAAAAGCAGGGGGTATTGTTGAGGGAATTGCATTTGTCATTGAACTTACTGGGAGTTTACACGGTAGAGATAAGTTAGAAGGTTATAATTTAGTCAGTTTAGTTGAGATTCCTGTAGAGGAATAGTGAGACGAATAGGTTCACCTGTTTCTCTGATTTATGAATGACCCATTTTTTTCCCTTAAATTTCTCCATATTTTTTAGTCTGAAAACTTAAATAATTCTCTGTACTTTATACTCACAATATTAAAATAAACGTAATATTAGGTGTAGATTTGATTATGGACCTAAAAAGAACTCCTTTCTACAACATCCATGTAAAATTAGGAGCAAAGATGGTAGATTTTGCTGGTTTTAGCATGCCAGTTCAGTACGACAGCATTATTAAAGAGCACGAAGCGGTACGTACTAAAGCTGGGGTATTTGATGTTTCTCATATGGGCGAATTTCTGTTGGAGGGAAATGATGTAATTGACTTTCTTCAATATGTGATGATAAACGATTTAAATTTGCTCGAGCCGTCAAAAGGCCAATATTCGTGTATGTGTTATGAAAATGGGACAGTTGTTGACGATCTGGTATATTATGAGGAAACATTTGATCGATTTAGAATGATTGTCAATGCAGGAAATATCGAAAAAGATTTTCAATGGCTAAACGATCATATTAGAGGCAAGGATGTTAAAATAACTAATTTATCATCAGAACGATGTCGTTTAGCGTTTCAAGGGCCTAAATCTGACGAATATCTCCAACCTTTAGTAGATGTCGACTTATTAGCAGTAAATAGATTTTACTTTGCTCACTGTATGTTAAGTGGGGTGCCGATTTTTATAGCTAGAACCGGTTATACCGGTGAACGCGGATTCGAAATATCCTTTGATAATGAGTTTGCTGAAAAAATCTGGGATGAACTGATAAAAGCTGGAGCATCTCCAGCAGGATTAGGAGCTCGAGACTCATTAAGACTTGAAGCAACTTATTCCTTATATGGTCATGAAATTAGCGATTCTATAACACCTGTTGAAGCGGGATTATTTTGGCTCGTTAAACCAAAAGAGGGTATTGATTATATTGGTAAAAATGTATTGATGGAACAAAAGATAGAAGGAACCGATCGAATCATAGTTGGATTAAATCTCATAGATAGGGGCGTTATTAGAGATAATTTTAAAATTTTTAAAGATGGTGCTGAAATTGGATATATAACTTCTGGTGGTTATTCACCAACTCTTAAAAAGACAATTGGTTTGGGTCTAATTAAAAAACAACATAAAGAAGAAGGAACTGAACTTGAAATTGAAGTTCGAAATAAATTTCTTAAAGGAGTGGTCGTATCTACTCCGTTTTATAGTAATGTTTAAACTAAAAAAAAAATAAAAGTAAATTGTGAAAAGTTATGGAATACGAATTTCCTGACGAGCTTAAGTATCTCCAAACGCATGAATGGGTTCGAATAGAAGATAATATTGCAACTGTTGGTATAACAGATTATGCTCAACATCAATTAGGGGATATAGTATATGTTGAGTTACCTGAAATCGGAACCACATTGAAGAAAGGAGTCAATGTGGCTGAAATCGAATCTGTAAAAGCGGTTGGTGAATTGATGATGCCATTATCTGGAAAAATCATCGAAGTTAATACTGGTCTTGCCGACAATCCCGAATCAGTTAATTCTTCTCCTTATGGGACTGGTTGGATGGTAAAGATAGAAATTATAAACAACAGCGAAATTGATGAACTATTATCTGTGGAAGCATACAAAGAAATTGTGAAAACAGAGAAAAAATAAACTTTTATTCCCATTTTATATTTTATACCTTATATTTTTGAAGTTTGAGTTGTTTAATATGGATTTTGTACCACACGATGATAAAACTGTTACTGAAATGCTTAAAGTAATAGGTGTTAACAAAATAGAAGATTTATTTGAGGATATTCCTAAAGATTTGATAATAAATGGCTTAAATCTACCTGAAGGTTTATCAGAACCCGATGTTTTGAAGAAATTAAAAGAGCTTGGCGAAAAAAATACAATCTATACAAATTCCTTTTTAGGAGCGGGATGTTATTTTCATTACATTCCTACTTTAGTTGATTTTGTAGTCAGTCGTTCAGAGTTTTATACTTCTTATACGCCTTATCAGGCAGAGGCTAGCCAAGGGTATTTGCAAGCAATTTTCGAGTATCAAAGCGCAATTTCTCGTCTAACTCAAATGGATGTAGCCAACGCGAGTATGTATGATGGTTCAACTGCCCTTGCGGAAGCCGCTATTATGGCATCTATTATAACAAGGAAAAATCAAATAATTATATTGGAAGGGGTTCACCCGGAATACATTGAAGTGGTCAATACATATTGTTGGGGTCAAGATATAGCATACAAAAATGTTCCTTTAGATAAAATAGAGGACGAATTAAACCAAGAGATAGCAGCTGTTCTATTTCAAAGTCCTAATTTTTTTGGTGATATAGAAGATGTATCCGCATTAGCAAAAAGGATTAAAGAAAAGGCTCCAAATTGTTTAGTAATCCAATGTATGACTGATCCTACCTGTTTAGGTATTCTAAAACCACCTGGTGAAACAGGGGTAGATATTTTTGTAGCAGAAGGTCAATCTTTTGGAATTAGTCCTTCATATGGTGGACCTGGGTTAGGAATTTTTACAGCAAAAGAGAAATTTTTGAGGAAAATACCCGGGAGATTAGTTGGAAAAAGTAAAGAGATTAATGGAGAACGTGAAGGTTTTCTATTAACTCTACAAGCTCGGGAACAACATATACGAAGAGAAAAAGCTAGTTCAAACATCTGCACAAATCAGGCGTTATGTTCATTATCGGCGTTGATTTATCTTGTCTCATTAGGAAAGACTGGATTGCGTAAAATAGCCACTCAAAACTTTCAAAAAGCTCATTATGTTAAAAAGAAACTAAAAAAAATTCCGGGGTATGAGATATTAAACAATAAACCTACATATAACGAGTTCATCGTAAAGTGCCCAGATATCGATTCTGTAATTCAAGAATGTAAGAAACTCAACTTACTTCCTCCCCTCTCCCTTTCAAAATACTATCCCGAAATGAAAAATGTGGCACTTGTTTGCGTAACCGAATCAAATTCCCGGGAGTCCATTGAAAAATTTATCAAAGCCTTAGAACTTGCTAATAACAATAAGGAGGGGAGAGATTAATGGATCCAAAAGATTCCTTGATCTTTGAAAAGGGTAATAAAAACGCTCAAACCAACTTCATTCCAAAGTTGGATATTGAATGCGATGAACTCGAAGATATAATTCCTAAAAATTTTATTCGAGATGAAGTTCAAATTCCAGACATCCCTGAAGTGGAGATAGTTCGTCACTATGTAAAACTAAGTAAAATCAATTACGGCCTCGATTCAGGGATTTACCCATTGGGCTCTTGTACGATGAAATATAATCCTAAAATCAACGAACATATAGCTCGCTTAGCAGAATTTTCACAAATTCATCCTCTTCAAGAAGAAAACGAAGGTGCTCTACAATTAATGCATAATATTTCAAATATGCTAAGTGAAATAACAGGCATGGACGGGTTTACTCTACAACCCGCAGCAGGAGCTCATGGAGAACTAGTCGGATTGTTAATATTGAAAAAATTTTTTGAGACTAAAGGAGTAGTAAAGAATAAAATTATAGTTCCCGATTCTGCACATGGAACTAATCCCGCATCGGCTAAAATGGCAGGATTTTCGATAATTGAATTACAATCAAATGAATACGGAGAGGTTCCGTTAGATCATCTTGAATTTGCAATGCAACAAGGAGATGTCGCAGGAATTATGCTTACAAATCCTAATACTTTAGGTGTTTTTGATAGACAAATTAAGGATATAACTAGAATCGTCCATAAGTATGGTGGATTATGTTATTACGATGGAGCAAATTTAAATCCCATGTTAGGAATTTGTCGTCCAAGAGATATGGGTTTTGATATTGTTCATTTAAACTTGCATAAAACATTTTCAACTCCTCATGGGGGGGGAGGTCCAGGTTCAGGACCTGTAGGGGTTACAAATGAATTGATCCCATTTCTCCCCATACCTTGTATCATTTCAATTGAAAATGGTATTGTGTGTACTCATGACAGAATTCATTCAATAGGGAGAATAAAAGCTTTTTGGGGCAATTTTGGGATAATTCTGCGCGCTTATGTATATATTCTTTCCTTAGGCGCCGAAGGGTTGAAAAAAGTTGGTCAAATAGCAGTATTAAATGCAAATTATCTTAGAATTCAACTACAAAAAAAGTATCATCTTCCGTATAACCGAATGTGTCAACACGAATTTGTTTTATCGGATAAAGATATGCCAAACGAGATTACAACTGAAGACATTGCTAAAAGAATATTAGATTATGGGTTTTACGCTCCAACAATTTACTTCCCATTAATCGTAAATGGAGCACTGATGGTTGAACCAACTGAAACTGAATCCAAGAGATCTCTAGATGATTTTGTTGAAGTTATGGAAAAGATATACTACGAAGCGATAAATACCCCAGAAAAATTGAAAAAGGCACCACTCAACACTCCTATCGGGCGATTAGACGCGGTAAAAGCTGCAAGAAATCCAATATTGCACGATTAATTATACTTTTACCTATAATAGAAATAAAGAAAAATAAAAAAAATTTTAAATGATTTTTATTGATTTTTTAAATTATTGAGCCTTTTAAAGAATGTTTACAAGTACAATCTTTTTCAAAATCTATTTTTGGAATCGTTAATTCTAACATTTTTTTAAGATTACCAGAATTTTTCCCCATTGTCTCCAGAATTTCTTCTATACTCACTGCGAGCTTTTTTACAGGACTTCCACAATTTCTACAATACTCTTGAATTTCAACTACTCCACAATTTGGACATTCCCCTGCCCACACATCCAAATCAGTAACCATCGCAATACAACAATAAAATATTTCTTTTTCGGCTGTTAAAACTACTTCTGGATAGGTTGTCATTCCTATGATATCTCCGCCCCATTGTCTAAACATTTTAGACTCTGCTCTAGTTGAAAAACGAGGTCCTTCAATGCACACATATGTGCCTCCGTTTTGAATTTCTAACCCTTCAATATTTTTTCCAGTTTCATAAAAAAGGTTATTAAGATAACTACAATAAGGATCAGCTTGATTTATATGGCATACTTGCCCACCCTCGTAAAAAGTATCAAATCTTTTTTTAGTTCTGTCAATATACTGATCAACCATGATAAATTTACGCTTGTCATGCTCTTTTTTTAAAGAACCTACAGCTGAAGGTGATATTATTCCTTTTACTCCTAATTCTTTTAAAGCCCAAATATTCGCTCTAGAATTTACTTTATGTGGTGGGATTGTATGACCTATACCATGTCGAGAAATAAAAGCAACTTTCTTGCCACCAAATTCACCGACTTTAACAAAATCGGAAGTGTGTCCGTAAGGTGTATATATCTTTAAATCCTCGACATTTTCTAGCTCAATATCAGATCCAGTTCCACCAATAATTCCAATCTCAGCTTTTCCTTCGAATTTCATGTTTTAATCCTTTATTTTTCGTTATTTATAGTTATTCAAAATAAAAAACTTGATATTTTTGGATTGTTTTAACTATGTAAAAAGTTTTTTGATATTTTTAAATTTATATAGGTTTTTTATTCATTGACGAAAATTTCATTTTTAGGTGCCTGTAGGGAAGTAGGGCGTTCAGCAATTCTAATCGAGTCAAAAAATGGTGTGCAGTGCATTCTTGATTATGGTGTTAGATTCACCGAGGAGGAACGATTACCCTCCAACGGGGATATTAATAATCTTAAAGCCATTGCGTTATCTCATTGCCACATAGATCACTCGGGAGGTTTACCGTTATTATTCAAAAATAATGTTGTTCCCTTGTTTACTAATCCGTTAACGCTAAGAATTTCAGAAATATTGCTAGAAGATATGATAAAAATCTCTAATTTTCCGTATCCTTTCGGATATAGAGAATTACAAAAAGCCAGACAAAATGCTTTCTTTTTAAATAATAAGGTACGTCAGAAAATCGATGAAGATTTTTACATTACATTTTTTAGCGCGGGACATATACCTGGAAGTGTATCTATACTAGTCGAAGTAGATAATAAAAGAATTCTTTATACTGGTGACATTAACACTCAAGAAACTAATCTAATTTCTCCAGCAAAATCTTATGAATTGCCTGAAATTGACGTTTTAATTACAGAATCCACATACTCTTTAAGAGAACACCCCTTAAGAGAAAACCTTGAAAAAAGATTTATTGATGATACTCTAAATGTAATTGAAAACGGTGGAAATGTTCTCGTCCCTGCTTTTGGTGTTGCCCGTTCGCAAGAAATATTATTAATTTTGGAGAAATACAATTTTAAAAACAATATATTCATTGATGGGTTAGCTAGAAAAATTTTAACTGAATATTCTCAATTTCCTGATTCATTTAAAGATTTCGCAAGATTTAAGTCAGCCGCAAGAAAAGCTCAATTAGTCTCTAAAGAATGGAGAAAGAAACTTAAAAAAAGAACGCGAGGTTTAATTATATCTCCCTCAGGTATGTTAAAAGGAGGAGCTGCTATTGAATATATTCCTTCATTTTTAAACGATCCAAATTCTGCTGTTTTTCTAGTGGGATATCAAGTTGAAGGTACTCCCGGAAGAAAATTAATTGACGAGAGAATTTTCGAGTTTAAAGAAAATAAAAGAAGAAATTATCAATCGTATGATCTATTAATCAAAGCTAAGTGTAATATTGACTATTATGATTTCTCAAGCCACGCTGATAAAATTCATTTGAACGATTACATTAACAATTTGACATTTCGAGACGAGTCTAAATTTATTTTTTGTGTACATGGAGATGAAAAATCAACTACTTCATTCGCTCATGATTTATCAAAAAGAGATTTTAATTCTGTAGCACCGGAAACTGGAGAGAGTTATAAGATATAGAAAAATAAGTTTTTTAATATAATCCTATTTAATTCCTAATTGTTTTTTAATTACCTTATTACAATTTTCTAAAAAGATTTCAATTCTGTTAATCGGTACTTTTGTACCAGCAGCTGGAGGGTGTCCTCCCCCTAATGCCTCTAAGTCTGAAAGCTCCAAAGCTTCTCTAATTGCTTCTGAAAGGTTTACTCCCTTTTTTACAATACTTTCATGTGCTCTTCCAGATATTTTGTAAACTTCTTCATCTTTTCTTTTTGCACACCCAAAAACAGGTTTTGATATATCAATATCTCCACTTTTACTAAATATTAACATTGAAGCAATTGTGCCAACTATGTTCTCTGGAATGACATCTTCTCCAAAATAGAATTGGATGTAATCTTTATATTGGATTTTATTTTTTTCTTTTAACCATGATAATGATTGTGCTAAAGATTTCCTATAATGTATTAGATGGTCTCGAGCTTTATTGTAAGCCAATCTTCTATCTCCCATTGCAATAGCAATTCCCAATGACCCATTATTACTCCTTCCACATGAATTTAAGAGATATGAAAATTCGTTTAAATCGTGTAATTCAGATCCAACTATTTCATTTTTTAATATGTACCTTTTAATTATGAGTTTTTTTATTATCTCTGAGGGTTCAACGTCGAGTTTTAGAGTTATATATTCAATAATTGCGGAAGATACTTTTTGTTTCTCGTCCTGATTGAGATCATTTAATGTTCTTATACCTCCATCTGAATTCTTCATTAAAATTCCTAAAGATTGTAAAAATTTTAGCATTTTACTAGTATTGTCACTTAATCCTGGCAGGTGAATACTCCTTGAATACGAAATTGCTTCATTTAATGGTTTAATCGGAGAAAAGTTTAGGTCGTTGATTACTTCTACTAAATCTTTTGTAATAGCGTGTTCTAAAATTGTGGAATTTAATCCTTTAAAAGAATTATTAGGACCTCGACTTTGAATATCACCTGTAGCTCCTACTAGCGCAATAGGAGATAAATCGATATTTTTCTCGTTTAATATTTTTGCAAAAAAATAGCATAGTCCCGCACCTGAGATTTCACTACTACCATCAACATCGTAAAAATACGGATTGATATGCCAAGGTCTTGAATTTGAATAAATTTCTTTAATTTTCTCGTCATCTTTATTTGATATATTTTGCGGTAGATGGTGATCTAAAATAATAAAAGGATTATTCCCATTTTTATTATTCAATTTTTGAGTAAGTTCTAAATATTGCCCGCTTCCAAAATCAGAAAATATCAAAATATTCTTAGTATCCTGAGTTTTACTTACAATCTTAACAATTTCTTCTCTTTCTAACTGTCTTAAAACAGAAATTTGAAAAGGAATGTTTTCTCGATATAAAGCTTTCCCAAGAATTGCTCCAGATGATAAACCATCTGCATCTAAATGAGAATAGATATGAACGGAGGTTTTAAATTTTTGTAAACGATCTAAAAACCATTTTTTTGTCTCAGTTAAATCAGAATTTAGTAGTTTAAGGCTTTTATTTATGTTATTCATTTTTTTTTAATGATCTTAATATAAACTTTATATAATTAATTTAAATTTAAATTAAAATAAGAATTTAATATTAAATACTCAATTAAAAAAAAAAATGCGTGAAAAATATGACTCACCATATTAAAATTAACGAGTTAGCTTTAAAACTTGTTCAAAATATAATAGAAAGGAAAGAATATTATAAAACTGAAATATTTAAATACGATAATGGGGCTACAGTCTTAGATATGACAAACGCTTCATGGAGCGGTGGAAAATTAGTAGGTGAAATTTGTATGGGGGGATTAGGAACAATAGATTTTGCTTCTTATAACTTAGATGGTCATTACTTACCAAGTGTTAATGTTTATACCTCCCATCCTCTAATATCTTGCATGGCATCTCAACTAGCGGGATGGAATGTAAAACTAAAGAAAGAAGTTGAAAAAGATGGTGTAATTAAAAAAAAGAAGGTTTTTGAATCTTTAGGATCGGGACCCGCTAGAGCTAAAAGTAAAGTTGAGAAATTATTCGGAGAACTTAACTATAATGATGATTCTGATTGTGCTATTATCGTTTTTGAGACTGCGAAATTACCTAACGAGGAAGTAATGTCTATAGTAGCCGAAAAATGTGGAATCGCACCAAACAAAACATATGCTGTCTGCGCTCCTACCGCATGTTTAACAGGATCTATTCAAGTTGCAGCACGAATAGTTGAAACAGGTCTTCACAAGTTGCATGAAATAAAATTTCCGCTTGATGTAATCAAAGATGGGTTTGGAACTGCCACTGTTGCACCTATTGCTAAAGATGATTTAGGAGCAATGGGTCGAACAAATGACTCAATTAGTGCTGCAGGTATGACATATTATACTATCGATATAGAAAAAGACAAACAAGATGAGTTGTTTGATCTCATGAAAAAAGCTCCAGCCAATACCTCATCAAGTTATGGTAAGCCTTTTATTGAAACATTTAAGGCAGCTAACTATGATTTTTATGCAATCGATCCAGGGTTATTTGCTCCAGCGATTTATACGGTAACAAATGTAAGAACAGGAAAGAGTATTACTGTTGGTGAAATTAACCACTCCTTACTAAAAGAATCCTATAAGTTAAATTAAAGGTTATTATCTCAATAACTCTTACTAATTCTTTTATTATTTTTTAAGGGTGATACTGAATTTTAAAAATTAGTTAATTCTTCTTGATATTTTATAATTTCTGCATCAGAAATATCTCTATCAACTTTAATTTGTGTATGGACACCTAAGTAAGCACAAGCAATTTTAGCAGCAGCAGCAATTTCCGCTTTTTTCAAAGTTAGCGAATATTCATCAATTGAATGTAATGTTCCATTGTTTATTGTTTCGTCGTATCCTATATTGTCATAATTTTTTTTATCTTTTAATTGAATGGATCTTTCAGATTTCATCTTAAACAATAAAGAACCCATCTTATCAGCCACATTAAAAGGTAAACTGTTTTTATCTATTAATCTGATAATATTATTAATGTCAAAATAATTTAAAGTGTCATACCTAACTCTTAAAAAACTTTTAAGGTTGTCAGAATCTGCTTGACACTCAATCTCAGTCCAATCGTGAATTGCTAATCTCCTTCTAAAAAAGATTAATTCCCAATCAATTCCTAATTCTTTCATGAATCCAAGTAACTTATCATCATTCGGTATTTTTGATTCTATAATGATGAATAATTGCATACCATAATATTTATGCTCTTGTTGGAGAAAATACCCTCGCTGTTGCATTGAAGCAAGTATAACAATTTTAACTGAATAAATATTATCAGAAACATCTCTTTTCTCGCAATTTAAATAAATGACATTTCCTTCTTCGCTCACATATTCACTATTTAGAAAGCCTAAAATACTGTCATTATTCTCTTTAATAAAATCTCTCAAACCACTTAAAGTCGGTTTTACATCATATTTAATTAAGTCTTTCTCTCTGATCGTAACATAATCAGTATTGCTTCCACCAACAGCAAGTTTAATGGAACGCAATTTTAGCTCTTTTTCCGCTCCAAATGTGTTTTTAAATGCGTCTATCAAGGGGAAAATTTCTTCTTCTAAAATATTTAAATTTGCCATTGAACTTTCAAAAGGTTGAGGTTTTTCTAAAAATTTATTTAATACTGGTGCTTCTGAAGAATCTACTTCAATTTCAT
>Ga0209978_10000489_pt1 | contig 15059 bp, 11 predicted proteins | sample BentaG_FD_182805 | JGI IMG/M metagenome (GOLD analysis project Ga0209978, IMG submission 182805) | Deep subsurface microbial communities from South Atlantic Ocean to uncover new lineages of life (NeLLi) - Benguela_00093 metaG (SPAdes)... | ecosystem: Environmental > Aquatic > Marine > Oceanic >... | reverse complement strand
CCAACAGGATCGTGCAGTTCGGCTATTTCCTTTAAACCTTTAGCCATGTTCTTAATTCTCTTATCATTTAAAGTTAGCCTATCAATTAACGCAGGAGTAAGACCCGCTTCTTTAGCCTTCTTTAAATCGATTCTATTTTTGGACTTGATATCTTCAGCTCTCTCCTCAATCGCTTTAGCCATCGCCAGGAGTGCTTTATTCTTCAACGGGGAATTTAGATTGGCCATTGCACTCGATGCCAGCTTGGCACTTCTTGCCATCTTTTCTATCTCTTTTTTGGTCTCCATAATTCTTTATCCTCAGGGAAATACTTTCAACATATAGAATATACGAAATTTATTCTAACATAATTCACTAACTAATGCAATAGGGAAAGAGTCTTCCTTGGTGGGATTTTCAACTAATGGGTCTTACGGAACTCAGCTACCCGTTGGTAGAGCCCATTTTTAAGGAGAGTGATACGCCGGATAATGACGGGGATTCCCACATAGAGAGGAAGGGTAACTAAATAGATAGGCTCACTAAAATACCATGCCAGAAAAGGACAGGTAACATATATAACCAGACAGCTACTCTCTACAGCTGGTGCTCTCCGATACCAGGCAGGAAAACGTAAACAAGTCCAACCTATTCCTATCCCCACCAAAGAGAGAAGAAAAGCCTCGCGAGGCATCAGGGGAAGAATCACTCCTCCCAGAGTTGCCAGGCCAGAACCCCCACGAAACTGGAGAAAAATTGGCCAATTGTGTCCAGAAATTGCTGCCAGAGCTGTGAGAGTAATGGTATGAGGGGGCATTTTGAGAGCCTGGGCAAAAAGTATAGGAACCGTGCCCTTAAGTATATCAAAAATAGCTACTCCAATCCCCAACGAGGCTCCGACCGTTAACATCACATTCCTGGCTCCAGCATTACCCGAACCCAATTCTCGTATATCGACTCTCTTCTTCCACTTTGTAATATAGTATGCTGAAGAGACCGAACCTAAAAGGTATGCACCAACTATTAAACCAATTTGTCTTACTATTCCTGTTTCCATAGTTTTTTAATTTTATAAAATATCTCTTTTTCTGTCAAGTATTTTTAAGGGCTTTTTACGTAACATTCAAAATGATACTTTCGGGAACAGCAAAATTACGAGATTGCTTCACTTTGTTCGCAATGACACTATGATACATTTATTTAGAGTAGTTTAAAATTAAGTAGGAAAATAAGCCATTTTTAGAGCTTTTATGGTAAAATAGCATAATTTCCCCTGTGTTTTTTCACGTTGACAAATACTAATTTGTGTGATATACTTATATTGGTAATAAGGGTATTCGATAAAGGCAAACTCCGAGAAATCGGAGGACGCAAAACCACGGGGCTAAAGACCGGTTAGGTCTATGCTGGCTGGTTGCCGAAAATACCGATCCATGCGAGCCGGGTTGCCGAAAAACTCTAAAAGAGTAGGCAAGCCGGTTTTTTTTATTCGAGGGGTAATAATGAAGAAAATCCTTATACCATTTTTAATTGGTTGTTTCCTGATAATGGGTTTATCTATTTTTACTACTTTTGCTGAAGCCGACACAGTTGTCGTGCTTGGAGAGCCTATCGATGACCCTATAGATGATGAACCTCCGCCAGACGTGCCTCCACCTCCACCAGAACCTGAACCCATATCAGCAACTGTGAATATAACCCCAAGGACCATAAACCTTAAGAGTAGAGGTAAATTTATTACCGCATCTATTAAATTGCCTGATGGGTATGATGTCAATCAGATTGATGGAAATACCGTACAAATCTCGGCAATTGATGGACATTCCATAGAACCGATATCTGCAGATAAAACGAGGGTGGAAGAGCTAGAAAGTGATAACTGTTTACTAGCGAAATTTGACAGAAGAGATTTAATAAACGTTCTTGTTCCTGGGGATGAGGTTAACATAACCATTGAAGGTTTGCTTACAAGTGGAGAAAAGTTCACTGGAGTCGATACCCTAAGAGTTATTGAACCGGGAAATCGGTCTCATGTGAATGCCGGAGAAAAGAGATTTATTTTCCGTTTAGGTAAGCACTTATCTTCAGATTCCAGAATTGTAATGGCACTGCTGTGGATGAATTACCGCAATAAAAATTGGAGAATTAACTTATGGCTTAGGAGAATTTTAACCCGGAAGTGGCTGAGATTTCTGGAGAATAGATTTGGGAAATACTACTTTTTGCCTTTGACTGAAGGCAGTGGTTATGAATGGAATGTTACTGAAATTGTAAGGGAAAATTGGGACAAGGGAATTTCTTATGTTACAATTTCCATAGATTATGATACGCAAATTGCCAATGACTACCCTGCACTCATCGTCACGTATGAAGGTTCAAACACCATTGAGGAAACTGCTATAGAAGAACAAAACCTTACGCCAATTGCTCCCAGATTTATCATCCCTAAAGGAAGAAATCTTGTGAAACTTTTCTTCAGGGATGAAGATATTCAAGGGATGAATACAGAAGATATCGTAATCTGTGGATGGAATGAATCAACGTCTCAATGGGAAGTTATGCTAGATTCCACATTAGACCCTGTAGAACAGAGTGTCACTACGGAAACGACAGGGTATCCTCTGTATCAGATTATGTGCGTTTCATCATCTTCATCTGGACAGACTAATCCTGGTGGATCAACAACTGATACCCCCGATAAGAGAGATACAGGCGGGTCTTCCAAAAGTTCTTTAGGACAGAATTACCCAAATCCATTCAATCCATCCACAACAATAAACTACACTATTTCCAAGGATTGCCATGTTACCCTAAAACTGTACAACATTTGTGGACAGTTGGTAGCTACTATCGTGGATGAGTATCAGATAGCTAGAAGTTACTCCAAACATTTTGATGGTGGTGATAGACTTTCGCGTGGTATTTATCACTATCAGTTAAAAGCAGGCGATTTTGTAGATACCAAAAGAATGGTTATTCTGAAATGATATACATTGCCTCTCGGTATGTAAAGTCTGCTATGTAGTATGTCATACCGAGAGGTCTTATTATTTATGGACCCTGCGGTAAACGCAGACTGAAGTCTGCTACTCCGATTTATGAAAATGATTAAATTAACTTTTAAAATTTTATTTTTGATTCTCATATTTTGTGCACTGGTAAAAGATGTTTATCCCATCGATATTTATCCTACCTATGTGGATTTTCTTAAATTTGGCATAGGAGCCAGACCTTCAGCAATGGGAGAGGCTTCTGTTTCTCTCCATTCTGATGTAACTGCTGCCTATTGGAATCCTGCAGGGTTAGCAAAAATAAAAAGGATCCAATGCGCAGCAATGTACAGCGAGGCGGTAAAGGACGCTTCCCTTAACTTTTTTGGTTTAGCGGTTCCAGTAAAGGGCTGGGGAACTTGTGAGATAAGTGGAATGTTATTGTTTATTAACCCTATCCCGGTAACAGATGACAAGGGTAAAACATTAGGGAATCTAAAATGGACAGATTGGGCATTTACATTATCGTATGGGAAAGAGGCTATAAGAAACCTTTCTTTGGGTCTTGGATTTAAGGTCATTCAACGAATAGAAAGTGACCCTATTTTTGGAACTGCCAAAGGAACAGCGTATTCCGGAGATTTTGGTTTCATTTATGAATTTCCTTTTACAAAGGGATTAAATCTGGGATTTTCTCTTTTAAATGTAGGAACCAAGCTCCAGATGGAAGGAGAAATCAAAAAGGATGATTTACCAAGAACAATAAGATTAGGTCTTTCTTACAATAGAGATCCCTGGATTATCACCAGTGATATTAACAAAGTTCTCGATGACCAATGGCGTATACATATTGGAGGAGAACACAAATTCAAAGATAACATTTTCATACGCCTCGGTTACTATGAAAAGGCTGGCAATGTTAAAGGAGCAACTTACGGAATGGGGATTAAACTTAAGAATTATCAATTTGACTGGGCTAATGTGCCTGCAGGTGAAATGATCGGTTATACCCGGGATAACAAGGTTTCAATAATCATTCATTTTTAGAACATTCCCTATGCAAGTAACCAGCGGAGTTCCCGATTCATCGGGATCGAATTCTCCCCTCCCTTTCGGGAGGACTCCAAAAAGGCTCATCATTCTGTTTTTGGTAAGGTGAAGTAGAACGTGCTTCCTTTTCCTAATTTGCTTTCTACCCAGATTTTCCCACCATGAGCTTCTACGACTCGTTTTGCCAGTGGCAGTCCCAATCCTATTCCTTCTACCTTACCAGTAAAATATTCTTCTACTTGGTAGAACTTTTGAAATATTTTTTCATGTTCTTCAGAAGGAATACCCGGTCCATTATCAACTATTTCCATTTGAATAAACTTATCATCCAGAGAACGTCCGCTAATGTTTACCTTTTTCTCCTTTTTATCATTAAACTTTATTGCATTTTCCACTAAGTTTTCAATGACATTCTGGATTTTCAATTTATCTACATAAACTTGGCCAATATCATCCAACTTACTATCAATTTCTACTTCTGCCTGATTGACCTTAATGAGAGTATCTATCATTTCCAATACAGTTTTTACAAGGGATTTTACATTCACTTTTTCTCTCTCCATTTCTAAATATTCACGCTCAAGTAAGGTAAACATAAGTAGTTTATCTACGTGACTGGAAAGAATCAGCCCTTCCCTTTCTATCACTCCCAGAACTTCTTTTTCTGACTCACCTAATACTTTCATTTTTTCCTGAAGAAAAGGAAGGTATCCAAGAATGGTTGTCAGGGGATTTCTCAGTTTGTGGGAAATAAGGTTAAGGAAATTTCTCTTTACCATTTCCTCTCTCCTTTCGTCAGTAACATTGCGAAGGACCATAATCTGGCCCAATAATTTTCCCTCTTCATCCCTGATTTTGGTTGCTACAACAGAAAGAAAAAGAGCCTTTCCACTTGTTCTTACCAGGTCAAAATTAACCACTTTTTCCTCTTTCTTTTCCAGTTCTCTCCAGGGAATTGAAGGTTGAAAATCAGTAATGAATTCAAGAAGGTTATTCCCCAGACACTCTTCTCTTTTTACATTTAACAGCTTTTCTGTTGATGAATTAAGCATAATTATATTCAATTGAGCATCAGTAATAATGGCTCCATCTTCCATTCCCCTAAAAACAGCCTCAATCTTTTCCTTCTCTTGTTGCAGGGTGCTGAAAAGATACGCATTATCAATAGCAATTGCTGACTGGGCTGCAAAGATGGATAAAAGGTCGACGTCCTTTTTGGTAAATATGTCTTTTTTCTCTGTTCTGTGGACATTAATTATACCGAATAACTTATCTTTTCTCATTAATGGGATGGTTATTCCTGAGTGTATCCCGTCAAATTCCTCAAGATTGCAAAATCGCGGGTCATCCTTTATACTTCCGTCAATCTTCACAATTTCACTTTTCTGGGCTGCATACCCGGCTACCCTTTCTCCAATATCGAGTTTCCTCCCTATAACCATATTTTCCCTTCTCCCTGAGGCTGCTTTTACCATTAGTTTTCCTGTCTCTTTATCAAATAACATTATAGACCCGCCGTCTGCTCCTAAGGTATCAGTGGCTAATTTTATAATGCGGGAGAGTAGTTGGTCTAAATCCATAAGTGAACCTATTGCCTTACTTACCTCATAGAGGTTTACCACTTCTTTTAATTCATCAACTTCTCGGGCAAGCTTTTGCTTCTCCAGGCATCTCTTAATTAGTAAACCCAGTTCGTCAATGGCAAATGGCTTTGTAATATAATCGTAAGCTCCTAATTTCATTGCTTCCACTGCATTTTCGATGGTCCCATAGGCAGTCATTATAATTACATCGGATTGGGGGTATTCTTTTTTTACCTCTTTTAACACTCCAATTCCGTCAATGCCAGGCATCATTAAATCTGTGAGGATAATCTGATAATTATCCTGTTTAAGTAGTTCAAGACACTCTTCTCCACTTTTACTTTCACCTACATTGTATTTATTCATCTTCAAATATTCCACACAGGCTTCTCTAATATTAGGGTCATCATCAACAACTAAAACTCGCTCACCAGCCATAATACTACTCCCTTCAATATCTTAACACATTCTTCCGCTAAAGCGGAAGTTGGAGTAGCAGAGCAAAGCTCTGCGTTATAATTACGAAGCTTCGCTTCGCTACTCCTAAATCTTTTTGGAGTGTCCCGACAAGTCGGGACAGCGTAAAGCTCTCGCTTTACACTCCATTATATGTGCTAAAGCACATAGCTTCCTAACAAAGCTCTGTCCTACGTTGTCTGTTTTGGCAGGGTAAAATAAAAAGTCGAACCTTTGCCCACCTCTGATTCTACCCAGATTCTTCCTCCCTGAGCCTCAACAAGGGATTTCACAATTGCCAAACCTAAACCAGTCCCTTTGGGTCCCTTTATTTTTTCTCTTATTTCTTTAACTTGTTCAAATTTATCGAAAATCTTCCCTATCTGCTCCGGCGGAATACCTATTCCTGTATCGTTAATACTCACTTGAATATGCTCTTTTTCATCCTGGATTTTGACTGATATCTTTCCTTTTTCCGGGGTAAACTTTATCGCATTGCTGAGAAGATTGGTGATAATCTGACGGGTTCTATCCCCATCAATAAGAACTAAAGGTAAGTTATCAGGAACATCCATTGTCATTTCAATATTTTTTTCATCAGACTGAGGTTTCATAAGCTGTGCTATTTCTGAAACTATGGGAAGAATTTCTAAAGGCTCCTTTTTTACCTCCATCTTACCCCGTTCAATCTTTGCCATATCTAACAGGTCGTCAATAAATCGGGAAAGGCGCTTATTACTCCCATTCATAATTGTTAAGAACTTTTTTGCTTTCTCGTTTAACTCGCCGGCTGCCCCTTTCAAAAAAAGGTCGATGTACATCCTTAATGAAGTTAATGGTGACCTCAACTCATGAGTAACGCTGGCAAGGAAGTCGCTTTTCATTTGGTCAATTTCCTTTAGCTGGCTGGACATCTTGTTAAGGTCTCTGGCTAAACTTTCCAGTTCATCCTTGCTTTTGACCACAATTATGGTATCAAGTTTTCCCTGACCGATTAATTCTGCTCCTTTTGCCATCTGTTTAATTGGTCTGGTCATCATCTGAGCGAGAATTATGGCACCAATAAAACCGATGATTAACATTACTACTGCTACACCAAAAATTCTTTTACGGGTTTCTTTCAAGGTTTCCTCTACTATTTTATGTAAACTATCCTGAGAAAACCCAATGCGAGCAATCCCCATTTTGTTCTGGTTAATAAAGATAGGCAAAGCAACATCTAATATGTTTTGTTTCTCCTTATCAAGATACGATTGAGTAACAAGTTCATTTGATGAACGGGCTTTTATGGCAATGGTATCATTGGCAATGGTCCCTAAAAGGTTGACGTCAGTATGGGCAAGAATTTTACCCTGAGGAGCGGTCACCATTGCGTACATTACTCCTCTGGTTCTCTCTACAAGGTTTACATAGTTTATGAGCAGTATTTCATCATTGGTGATGAGAGATTCCTTGCCCACCTGAGCCAATCCTTTAATAATATTCGTTTGGTTTTTTTCCATTTCTTGAATCAGAAGCCGCTTCTCAGCAATAAAAAGAAAAATACTTACTCCTAAAATGACAGCAATGATTAAAATACTGTTTAACAAAGAAAACTTTGTTCTTAATCTCATTTCTCTATTTCCTTTCGGACTCTTTCCAGATTCTTTCGAGCTGTCTCCAGGTCAGGATGGAAACGAAGTGCATCCTCCCAGGCTTCTATCGCTTCCTTCAAATTTCCTTTAGTATATTCTACCAGCCCTTTTCGATTGTATTCCTCGGCTTTCTTTTTACATTCCTCTTTGATTCTAAGAATCTCTTCTTGAGCCTGTTCATGTTCTGGATTGAACTTGAGCACATTGTTAAACGTACCCAGTGCTTTCAGCAATTTTTCTTCGCCATAAAGGATAAGTCCCTGTTCATAGTAACAAATAGCAGTATGCTCCAACACTTCTTTATGTTCAGAGTCAAGAGCTAATACCTCATTAAATGGTTTAATTGCTTTTGCCCATTGTTTCCTTTGGTAATAAGTCAATCCTTTTTTGAGGTATGTGGAAATTTTCCTGTTTTTTCTTTCTTCTTCCTGTTTTTTCTTCAATGCTAATTTCACTCTCTTAAGTTCACTCTGTTTATTCTCAATGAGAGTAATATATTCCTTTGCTTCCTCGTGGTCCGGGTTAAGGGCTAAGACCTTTTCCATTTCATCAACAGCCTTAAGGTAATTCGCTTGTTCATAATATGAGACTCCTCTTACAAAAATGGAATCAACCACTTCACCGAATGTATTCTCAATTCTACTGATGTAATCCTTAGCTTCTTGATGGTCGGGATTAAGAGTAATAATATCCTCAAACATTGCACGAGCAGAAATTAAATCACCTTTTTTGTAATACTTTTCTCCCAGGCTAAAGAAGTTAGCAATATCCTTTGTAACTTCTGCTTCCTCTACACTGACTTCGATGCGGCTCATAAAATCGCGAGCACCTTTATGCCCTGGACTAACTAAAAGAATGTTTTTAAACTCCCTGTGTGCCTTAAGTATTTGTCCATTATAGAAATATTTCTTCCCTTGCTCAAAATGTTCTTTAATATCTTTTTCAATCATACTTTCTTCATACTCTCTGCCAAAACGTAAAGTAGCGCTCATACGGTGGCTATCCTCAAAATCTCCCCTGGATAGCCAGGAATAGTCAACTACCAAATTTTTTCCTCCGATTCCTATTCCTAAACGGAATCCACTGGACAAATCATCCTTCGACTTGAATCCTGCACGTAAAGCAATTAGATTGTATATTTTACACTCAACTCCACCGTTTACAAAAACACTGTAGTCAACGGGTATGTTAACGTCCACTGCAAGGATTGATTGAGCGTTAAAGAACTTAAATTCATAAGCACTCCCGAGTTTACAGTTTAAAGGAAGGGATGACCTCTCCTGGATAAATTTAAGTCCTCCTCCGATATTTTGAACATTAAATCCCAATTGTAAACCAGAAAGAGGCGTCTTCCATAATCCTCCTATGTCCAATGCACAGGTGGAAGCTTTTTTATGAGCCAGTTTTTCGTCAATAAATTTAAAATTGATGCCTCCTGAAACAGAAGGAAGAATTCTTAAACCATAACATAAGCTAATCCCTAAATCATACGTCCTTAACTTTTTAGTTTTTGTCCCCCCGGGGCTATATCCCTGAATATTGCTCACACTTAAATAGGATATGCTTCCACCTAATCCTCCTTTAAGTTTTCTTACTGGCTGGTTATAAGCCAAAAATTGATAGCGTATATCCTCACCCATTTCATTATGCATCAGGGTTATCTCTTTATGCTTTGTAGTGGCAACTCCAGCTGGGTTCCACCAAATAGTATTAACATCATCTGCTACAGCAACAAAAGCACCTCCCATTCCCAGAGGTCTGGCTCCCACAGCTATCTTTAAGAAATTTGCTCCAGTGGTTCCCCGACCCTTAGCAAAACAAGTCGATAGTGAGAAACCAATGGACAATAAAATAGAGATAATTAATTTATATATGTATCTTTTCATAATCTTTACCGGATGATTATTAGCTTCCCTTTCTTCTTATTCTTATTGTTCTTAATTAAGTAAAGGTAAACTCCGCTTCCCAGCCTATCTCCTCTATCATTGGTAACGTCCCACGAGTGACTGGTTTCGCCACTTGTATGTTCAATAGTTCTAACGAGTTCACCATTCAGGGTATATATTTTAATTGTGCATAAAGGAGAAATGTTGGTAAAGGTGATGCCTGAATCTCCCCGACTTGGTATAAATGGAACAGGATAAGCATAGGCATCGCTCAAATCAGTTGTTCCCACCCCATGAAGGCTAAAAATGCTAAAGTGGAACGTGCGAGCTGAAACGCAGTTGGAGTCAGTATCAACTACTGAATCTGATAATTTCACCCAGAGACTATGTGACTCGTTCAGCCAGTAGACTTTTAATGTCTTTTCTCTTAACGGAGGTGATGTTCCATCAACAATATCATCTTGGTCACTATCTTCATAAGATAAAGTTATAGTTGCTGGAATTTCAAAAGTGTCAGTTATCGGATTCCCATTGGCATCGAAAGCTTCTATCTCTACCACAGTGGGTTCCAAGGCAAAGGAAAATGGGTCATCATCAATGTCAAGTTTACTATTGGCATCAATTATATTCGCTCTCCTTGGAGAGTCAATAAGAGGAGAGGTGCTTATCTGGACAAAGAAATCTTCTTTCAATGTTCTGGCATCTAAAATTATTTTCATTTTACTATCGTCTGATACAAAGGTATTCGACTCCTTATAATTGGAAATAGTGGTAAAACAAAACTCAGAAAGAGCAAGATGGTGACCATTGGTATCTGTTGCCGTTGTACTAACCGTAACCCGATAAGTATAATTATTTTTAAAAGGAGAAACTGGTTGGAAAATGAATCTATGTCGGCAAGTAGTTTCATCGTAAGAGGACGAAAAACTCCCTGAAACTACCTCAGGAGTTACACTTTCTCCATCTTTATTTACAATTGCTTCTACCTTGATGGCGCTGGTTGTAGTGTAGACATTCATCTCTTCAGCAAAAATAATCTCAATTGAGGTATCAATGGGGATACCCAGAGCACCATCACGTGGAGAGGAAAGGAGAGAATGGATTGCCGGGGACGTTCCATCGGACTCTGTTATGTCCGATGGGCCAATATCAAGCAAAGGATTACCATCATCAAAGTCCGTCAGTTTTCCGGTAGTGCTACTATAAGTAATTTCTGGAAGCAGGCCAGTATCAGGGATTCCACTTTCAGTAAAGCAAAGATAGATATCTGTATCATTTACTACATCAAAATGATTGGTTAAGGTTGTAAGCACTTTTAAGCCACTATAACCTGCTACAACAAAACCACAAGTGGAAGTTTGGACTAATGTAGAATCATCTATTGCCTCATTGAAAACAATATGATAAGCATCTATACAGCCATCCAGGTCATCATCAATTGTTTCAGCGCTTACAACTCTGGGAAAATCTACAAAGATTGTTTTATGAGCTTTATTATTTGCTGTATCAGATTCAATAATATAATTATCTGGATTTACATAGACATAAATATCATGAGAGCCAGCAGAAGTAGAGGTGGAGATGGATGCAGTTACACTTCCTTCGCTACCTGGAACTGGAGATACTTCGTCTGTACCAATCAATGTACCTCCTGAATCCGGGTCGTCATCATAGAATTTAACTATAGTTGTTGTGGAGCGATACGCTTTAAACAGTAAATCGCGGTCCTGCCATTCTATCCACGCATCTCCTTGATCATATGAGCAAACCTCTATGCCGTTAGCATAATAGTTACCAGTTGTCTGTATTACTGAATACCCTGAGCTTTGGTAAACAGCATAATTGTGAACTACTATCCAGTAGGTAGTATCTGCTAATAAAGGAACTACTTCAGGAAACATAAAATCAATCCAATACCAAAACAAGCCACTACTATTTTCTGTGCTTGAGGCAATCTCATAGCCGCTTGGTACATTGCTTGCTGTATTTGTCTCAATGGTTACAGTTAATGAATCATCAACGCCAATATCTTTTATATAAAGACTTACACCTGTTAAGTTGACGCTCTCTGTATATTGAAACGATTGAGCTACCCAAAAATTGGAACTTAAATCAACTTGCCACAGGCCTGGTTGTGTCTCTTCAGTATTTTCAGCAAAAATTCGTTCAGAATAACCACTACCACTGTTGTGTACAGTTGCTGAAATAGTAAATTCCTGACCTGCTTTGGGATAATCGTTACTAAAACTAATGTCAGATTCGGAGATATATAGATCAGGTTCAGCCCAGCAACGCGGGACAGAAATGGCGAGAAATAAAAATAATAATAAATAAATTTTTGCGTTTTTCATTTTTGTATCAAGATATGTTTGCTTACTGCTTGGCTTTCTGCGAAAGGCATGGAAATCCCCATATTTAAGATTACTACGAATTCTCCAAAAACGCAAGGGGAAAAAACAGCAATACGCAGAAAAACGATAGTTTTTAAGAGACTTATTTAGAATAGTTTTGCCTTGACCGAGTGATAGCATTTTGATATACTTTTGTCAAAGTAAGGGGATTCGGGACTATGAGAATGAAATTAATTGTAAATCCTTTATCTGGTGGCAAGAAAGTAGAAATTTACCTGCCCAGAATTAGAGAAATTCTGGGAAAGGACAATTTACTTAGTTTAGCTATAACCAAAGAGAAAAATAGTGCATTTCAGGAAGCTCAGAAAGTAAGGCGGGAAGAGTATGACCTGATTGTGGTCTGTGGAGGCGATGGGACTTTAAATGAGGTGATTAATGGGGTGGTATCTTCCAACAACTCCCTTCCTATAGGATTTATCCCTTGCGGCACAAGTAATATTTATGCGCTTTCTGCAGGTATTTCTCTTGACCCTATCCAGGCCTGTGAAATTGTTCTTAAGAAATATGCAAGGAAAATCGACCTGGGGAAAGTGGGGAGTGGTAATTCTCTCCGCTACTTTGTTTCTATGGCAGGAATAGGATACGAGGCTTCGGTAATTAAATCACTGAATCCTAACCTGGTAAGAACCTTGGGAGGGATTCCTGCTCATTTAGTATCAGGTGTGGGTGTGTTGATTAAGCACCAGAGAATTGAACTTTCTATTAGAGTGGATGGCTCTTCCTGTCGAGGCTTTGAGGCCATCATCTCCAACGGAAGTTTCTACGGTGTATCTTCCATAATTGCTCCTGAAGCCGACATGGCCGATGGCTATCTGGACGTTATTATATTTAAAAAAGGTAGAAGAAAAGATGTTCTTCGTTATGTCTTGGGCATTTTGAGAGGACGTCATATTTATTTTAAGGATGTGGAATATACTAAGGCAAAGAAGATAGAGATCGATGCTCCCAGGGAAGTGTGGATACAGGTTGATGGAGAAATTATGGGCACTCTCCCTCAGAAGATTGAAATCTGTCCTCAGGCTATTCAGGTAATTTTGTCTGAGACAAAATTTGCTTAATAAGGGAGGAAGATTGAGGTTCATTGAAACCTTAAAAGAAGGGGATTGGAAAGTAAAAATTCTTCTCCTTTCTGTCCCCGTGATTTTATTAGTCTACATCTACCATGGGATGGACGAGGCATTTGCGCGATATTTTTCTCATCTTTCTAACTTATACTATTTCGACATATATCGTTATGTTTACCAATTTCTAGCTACACTCGTTCTGTTTTTTCTCTTTCCTTTAATAATTGTAAAATTGGTTTTCAAGGAGAGACTTAAGGATTATGGACTGACACTGGGAGATAAAAGATACGGATTACGATTTATTATTATAACTATTCCTCTTATTGTAACTCCCATAATAATTCTGGGGTCACATATGCCACAGGTTCGTGCAGAATACCCGCTATCAAAACTGGTCCAGGATAATGCTTCGGTTTTCTTGTTGTATGAATTTTCTTATGTTTTGCTATATTATGTGGGATGGGAGTTCTTCTTTAGAGGATATATGCTATTTGGATTGAGGGAAAAATTCGGCGATACTTATGCAATTTTACTGCAAGTTATTCCCTCTGCTCTCTTGCATTTTAATAAGCCAGAGTCGGAATTCCTAGGGTCAATAGTTCTGGGAATAGTATTGGGCTATCTTGCTTTACGAACCCGGTCTATATTGTATCCCTTAATAATCCATTCCTGTATAGGAGTCTTCACGGACCTATTCGTAACTATCCTATAGTCACAAAAACTATCCAAAGAGGTGAGGAATGCGGGTACGGGAAAAAGTAGCCTGTCCCCTTTTCCTGACATGAAAGCCTTTATTACTGGAATAAATGGGTTTATTGGAAGCAATTTGGCAGCACGCCTAATCGAAGAGGGTCAAGAAGTATCGGGTCTGGTGAGGAAAACCAGCGACCTCTCTTTCCTTGAAGGGTTAAAAGTAAAATTATTTTTTGGAGATTTGTCAAATAGAGCTCTACTAAATAAAGCCACCCTGGGAGTAGATGTAGTATACCACGTAGCAGGATTGGCATCCGACTGGGGACCAATAGAACTATTTAGAAAAGTAAATGTAGAAGGTACCAAAAACCTTCTGGAAAGCTCACTCAAGTCTGGAGTCAAAAGGTTCGTTTTTATAAGTTCTGCTGCGGTTCATGGTTTTGGGGGTTTCCACAATGCTACTGAGGATTCCCCAAAGATGTCCACCATCTTTCCTTACTGTATAACTAAAAAACAAGCAGAGGATTTGGTAAATAGATTCCATAGAGAAAAAGGTCTACCCACATTGATTATCAGGCCCGGTAACGTTTTTGGGCCAAAAGATCGAGTAACTTTTGTAAAAATGGCGCAACTCTTAGAGAAGGGGCAAATGGTCTACATTAACAGAGGAAGAGCTTTAACCTGTCCAACCTATATTGAAAATCTCGTAGATGCCGTTCTACTTGCTGGAGGCAGGAAGGATACAGTGGGAGAGACATACATTATCACTGATGGGCTGAAAATCACCTGGAAGGAGTACATTGACAAGATTGCTGAGAAGCTCGGCGTTAGGCGACCCCTATTTTCAATCCCTTACTGTTTAGCCTATTCTACCGGGGCCGTCTGTGAGGCAATCTTAAAATTGTTCAGGTCAAAGAAGCCACCTATAATAACTCGCTACAGAATAGCCAATGCCGGTAAGGATTACCATTTCAGCATAGAAAAAGCGAAGACTAAACTTGGCTACCAGCCAAGAGTCTCTCTGGATGAGGCTATACAGAGAACAGTGAAATGGTATAAAAGTAGTTCAAAATATCGGATTAAGTCTTCGAAATCTTAATGCTTTCAAATATTGGTCTGATATACTCTATACTTCTTGTATAATTTACCACCCATCATTTCAGCTGCTCGCTGGGTTAGGATGTTATCTTCCAGCACCCATGAAGACTCACAATATTTATAACCAACCCTCTGGGAACCTTTCAATCCTTCCAAACAGAGGAGAGTCTCAATTCCTCTCTTCTGATACTCTTTTACCACCCCCAGAATCGGTA
>Ga0209978_10000488_pt1 | contig 15065 bp, 14 predicted proteins | sample BentaG_FD_182805 | JGI IMG/M metagenome (GOLD analysis project Ga0209978, IMG submission 182805) | Deep subsurface microbial communities from South Atlantic Ocean to uncover new lineages of life (NeLLi) - Benguela_00093 metaG (SPAdes)... | ecosystem: Environmental > Aquatic > Marine > Oceanic >... | reverse complement strand
GAGAGAAAAGATTTTATCGATGGCATATGTATGAGTGGAGGAGAACCTACTCTATACCTCGATTTATCCGCATATTTTAAGGGAATCAAGGACAAAGGTTTTTTGATTAAACTGGATACCAACGGCACTAATCCAAAATTAATAGAAAAACTTTTAAATCTCGGTTTAGTAGATTATATTGCCATGGATATTAAATCATCGTTAGATTTTAATAACTATTCTAGGGCTGCTGGCATTAAAGATAAAATAATGTTAGAGAAGGTAAAAGACAGTATTGAATTAATAATGAACTCAAAAATTGATTATGAATTTCGCACTACTGTCGTGTCTTTATTGCATTCCGATGAGACCATTATAAAAATCGCGCGATATATTTCGGGAGCAAAAAAATATGTCTTACAGAATTTCTCTCCTTTAGAGAAGACCCTCGAGCCTTCTTTTCAAAAAATAAAACCCTGTTCTGATGAAAAAATGCAAGAACTATCGGAAAAAGCTAAAAAATATGTTCCCAATTGTTATTGGAGATGAAGATAACGATTGACCAATTAGCCAATTCACCAATTCGCCAATTAATTTAGTTAGATGGTTGGTTAGCTATATTCGTATCTCGTATCTCATGAATCGTATCTCGGAATATAGCGGATAGCGTTTAGCGTAGAGCGGATAGAATAACTAGTATCGAGTTAAAGAAACCAGGATTCAGGTGTAGGGGCACAATGAATTGTGCCCTTTTTTTGTAATTCACAGAAAGGCGGGACTGTTCCCTGTTTTCACAGGGACAGGCTCTGTAAAAATGGAGAGTGCCTGTCCTACGATTAACGGGTTCGATAAATCGAATCCCTACCTTGGGCACGATACATCGTGCCCCTACTTAGACAGGCGAGACGTCTGTCCTACGGTTTTATATTAATCATTGAGGGCGTATGCAATACGCCCCTACTTTTTTAAACTTGCAACCTGCAACTCGATACTTATTTATTTTCAAAAAAAGAAGGATTTTTTAAATAGATATCGTATATATAATATTGTTTTATTTTTATCTAAATATGTTATACTAAAAAAAACTATTTTAAATCGAAATTAGTACAATTAAATAAATTATTATTCTGGATGAAAGTAATGGGAGAGGTCTTTTCTATTACAGAAAAGAAGACGAAGGGGCAAGATGTACGATACATTTATACTCTCAGACAAAAGGACCATTGCCGGACAGAACTCTGGAAAGTTTTTCAATAAACACCGAAGGGGTAATTTCCAATATTCTGGAAAAATCTCTCAGGTAAAAAGACAGAGTAAGAAATTCTTTTGGAGTATCTTACCCTTTTTTATTTTGATACCGTATAAGTATTAAAAAATATTTGTAAAAAGCAGAGGTAATTTGAATCAAGATTTTGAATTAAAAGAACTTGGACAAATAAAATATTTCCACTGTAGAGAATTGGACAACACCAACTTAGTAATAAATGCTTTTACTGCTCGAACAGGTGGGGTAAGCAGAACCCCCTTTGATAACCTTAATTTATCCTATAATGTAGGCGATAAAGAAAGCCGCGTAGCAGAAAACAGAAAAATAATTTTAAATGCTTTAAGTATTGATTATCGAACTGCGGTAACTGCTCAGCAAGTCCATAAAGATAAAATAAGCTTAGTAAGAAAAAAAGATAAAGGTAAGGGAGCTTTTAAATATTCTAAGGGAATTGCACAAACCGATGCCTTGATCACGGATACACCCGGCATACCGCTTTTAATGTGTTATGCTGATTGTATACCTATTTTTATTTTAGACCCTGCTAAAAAAGCTATTGCCTTAATTCATAGTGGAAGAAAAGGAACAGAATTGGAATTAACCTTAAAAACTTTGTTTAAGATGAAAAAAATCTTTGAGACCAATCCTCGCTCCTGCTTAGCTGCCATTTTTCCCTCCATTGGTCCCTGCTGTTATAACATTAAAGAGGAAAATAAAATTGATGATTATTGGTTAAATGAAGTTAAATATAATAGTGAACCAATTTCCCTGCAAAATAAGAGCGGGAGGAGGCTTGATTTAAGAAAAGCAAACTATTGGCAATTGATTAAAGGAGGATTGGAGAGAAAAAATATTTTTGTTAATGAGACTTGTACGGCAGATCACCCCGAACTTTTCTTTTCCTATCGGAGGGATAAGGGAAATACCGGTCGTATGGCCGCCATCTTTATGTTAAAGTAATAATAAAAATGATTGCAATCCAAAAAACATACAAAATGGTAATGCAGTGGACACGATGCATCGTGCCCACAGGAGAGATAAACCAATAAAAGATGAATGGCACAATTCATTGTGCCCCTACAACATAATTATAATCAATCTTATTTCCTACTCGATACGCAATACGAATACAAAATCATTGAAAAATGTTGCTATTTTTGATATATTAAGCATAAAATGGTATATAGTATGTAGTATTTAGTATATAGTATAAAATACAGTGATGAGTAATATGTAATGAGAAATGCGTGATAAGTAATAAATTTTGAGTTGCAAGTTTCAAGTTTGATAAAAAGAGGGGCACAATTCATTGTGCCCCTACACTTGAATCCTGGTCTCTTTAACGTGATACGCGATACGAATATAATATAGAGGACAAATAAATTATGATTAAAAAAGAGAAAAAATTATATTTTGGTAACGAACTTACCAGTTTAAAGGAAAGTCTGACAAAGATGGCGAATTTAGTCGAAGAAGCAATTGATATGTCTATAAAGTCTTTAGTTGAGCAGGATTTAGATTTAGCGGCAAAGGTAATTGAAAATGATGATATAATTGATAAAATGGAATTAGATATCGAAGAACAGTGTATGCAGATGATTGCTCTACGTCATCCCATTGCCAAAAATTTAAGGATAATCGGCTGTGGTTATAAGACCGTATCTGATTTAGAAAGAGTAGCCGATCATGCCGTGAGTATAGCTAAAGCCAGCCAATATCTATCTACCAAATCCATGGTAAAACCCCTAATAGACATTCCTCGTATGGCTGAAATTGCTCAAAATATGTTGAAAGATGGCTTAAATGCCTATTTTAACGGAGATGTAGAGTTAGCCAAGGAAGTGTGGGCGAGAGATAGGACGGTTGACGATTTGGATAAACAGATATTTCGTGAACTCTTAACTTTTATGATGGAAGACCCTCACACTATTAGTAGGGCGATTCATTTGATTTTTGTTTCTAATAATATTGAACGGATTGCCGACCATGCAACAAATTTAGCAGAGAGGGTAGTATATATCGTTAACGGAGAAAGAATAAAAAATTATTCCAAAAGCGATAAAGAAACATGGAGCACGAAACTTTAAGATTAATTGAATGAATGTTTATATTTTTTCTTTGAATAATCAAAAAGCAAAAAATAAATAAAAAAAGGTTATAGTTTGTGGAAATAATCAAAAATAATTTGGAAATAATAAATGAAAAAATAAAAAAAGCAGCCTTAAAGGCGAATAGAAATCCTCAGGAAATAAAATTAGTAGCCGTAACCAAAACTGCTACCATAGAGCAAATAAAAGAAGCTATAAGTGAAGGGGTAAAAATAATTGGCGAAAATAAAGTTCAGGAAGCCAAAGAAAAATATCAAATTTTGAGCGCCGATATAGAGTGGCATTTGGTAGGACACCTGCAGACTAATAAGGTAAAATATGCTATAGAAATATTTGATTTTATTCACTCTGTAGATAGTATGAAATTAGCCAAAGAGATAGATAGACGTTCCCTGCAATTCGGGATGATTACCAATATTTTAGTTGAGGTGAATGTTTCCGGGGAAGAAACCAAATACGGAATTAAACCGGAAGAAGTAGAGCCTTTTTTAAAAGAAATATCTGAATTTTCCAAAATAAGGGTCAGAGGCTTAATGACTATTGCGCCAATAGCGGAAGACAGAGAAGAAGTTCGGCCATATTTTAGGAAACTCAGGGAATTATTCGAGAAAATAAAGATTAAAAATATAAAGAATATTAAAATGGACAATCTTTCCATGGGTATGACTGAAGATTTTGAGGTAGCTATTGAAGAAGGTGCTAATATGGTTAGAATTGGCAGGGGAATATTCGGTTTTCATTAATAAATTGATAAAACGGAAGGAAAATATTATATATGTTTTTACTGATCCAAATAATTAACACAGTTTTCAGACTTTATAGTTATTTAATTTTAGCGAGGATATTTTTAGCCTGGATACCCGTAGATCGCTACAACCCTGTGGTGCAGTTTATCTATAGAGTTACCGAACCGATTTTAGCACCCTTTAGGATTATATTGCCATTAGGGGGCATGGGGTTAGATCTTTCTCCGATAATTGTCTTTTTTTTACTAAATTTGCTTCAAAGAGCACTAATTAATATACTTGTTAGTATAGCTCTTTAAAGCATATACAAAATAAATTTAATTGATGAAATATCAAATGAGGGAGGATAATTGAATGAGAATTACACCAATGGATATCGAACAACAAGAATTTTCCAAGTCATTCAGAGGTTACAACGAAGAAGAAGTGGATGATTTCTTAGACAAGATAGTAAAAGACTACGAAGAATTAATAAATGAAAACGTAAGACTTAATGAAGAAATAGAAAGGATGCAAGAAAAATTAAAAGAGTTTGGCGAGATTGAGGAAACTTTGAGGAGTGCTTTGTTAAATGCCCAAAAATCTGCCGAAGAAATGAAGGGCAGGGTAGAGAGTGAAGCAAAAATAATCATAGAAAAAGCAGAACTGGAAGCTAAGGCGTTAAAACAACAAGTCTTTCAAAGAGAAGATCTGGTGAAAAACGAAATTGATAATCTGCGGAGATATAAATTTAATTTTAAAGAAAAGTTTAAATCGATGTTGAATTTATACTTAAAAATGTTAGAAACTGAGGATTTTGAGGAAAAAGGAAATTACAAGATTGAAGAGGAAGTTTCTAAAGAGAAAGCAGATAAAAGAGTTTCCGAAGAGAAAGTAGATAAATCAGAAGGATTAGGCATAGAAGATAATTTTAAAACCAAAGAAACAGAAGATGAGCAACGATATCAATAATTATTTTAAAATTACGGGGAATGACATTATAATTAAGTTCAAAATTGTTCCCGGTTCGTCAAAGAATAAAATTATCGGTGCATATAATGACGCTTTAAAGATTACCATTGCCGCTCCACCCGTTGAGGGCAAAGCCAATAAAAAATGTATTGCCTATTTAGCTAAATATTTTAATGTAGCGAAATCAAAAATCGAAATAATTTCGGGAAAAACCAGCAAAAATAAACTTATTAGGATTTACGATATCAACCAAAAAGAATTTTTAGATAAAATAGAAAAAATTAGTTGAGAGCTCAGATGACAGGGGACGGTTGTCCTTTGTCATCCTTTTTTATTTAGTGTAGTGCAGGGGGCGGATTTGTCCGCCTCCTGCACTTTTGGGTTAATTTTATTTGGCGGGTTCGATAAATCGAATCCCTACGATTCCCCTCACCCTAACCCTCTCCCTCCGAGGGGAGAGGGGATAAGAAATCCAAATCTTCTTTTACCAAACAAGAGACTTGCTTTGCTAACCAGCTAACTAATTCCTAACGAAATGCGATATACGATATACGAAATACAAAATTATTCTATCTTCTGACTTCTTTTTTCTTTACTATATTGTCTTTTGATTATCGTGGGCACGATGCATCGTGCCCCTACTTAGACAGGCGAAACGCCTGTACTATGGTTTTTATATCGATCATTAAGGGCGTATGCAATACGCCCTTACTTTTTTCTCTTTTATTTCTTTAATCAACTACTGATTCCCAACGATATGCGATATACGACATACGATTCGCTATATTCTATATTGACAAAATGTGAAAAAAAGTGCATAATAAAAAATAGATAATATATTAAGATGCAATTCGAAGAAATGTCGGCTTTTTGACATGCTATCAGATATTTCTTTCAAGATCTTGTGGAGGAAGGATTGTTGGTTGCTAGGATACAAATCTCTACATAGAAAGTTACCAGTGTTGTTTTACCAAAGTTCAGAGACATTTGAGTAGTCCTTCTTTTTCTTCTTCAATAGTCACGTTATGCCTTCAGATCGACGAAAACCCTAGAAGCTTTTAAAAAGGAAGTGATTGAGATGTTAACTCATGAACTGAGGACAAGACAGGAATGTGAAGACTTTGTGCGGGGCTGTACTATTATGGGCACCGGCGGCGGCGGTAGCCCGGCTCGAGGCTTTGATAAGCTGACGAGAGCATTGGATGAAGGGCTTAAAATAGGCTGGACAGATGCCAAACAGATACCTGATGATGTCTGGGTGGTATGTCCGTTTCTTATGGGATCGATTGCGCCAAAAACAACCGCAGGCCTGGCTGAGATGAAAGATCTGAGGCTTACTGAAGTGCGCTATTCAAATACCCTTATGGCTGCAATTCAGGAACTGGAGATTTACACCGGGAAAAAGATTGGTGCAGTGATACCTGGTGAGCTAGGAGGTGCAAACACCCCAGAGCCAGTTGTGCAGGCTGCTCGTCTATCCATACCCTGTGTAGATGGGGATTACGCCGGACGAGCCATTCCAGAGATCGCACAGATGACACCCGTACTATTCAACAAGCCTCTTGCCCCAATAACCAGTGTAGACGAATGGGGTAATATCACCATTATTAAGGCAGCTATCAACGAGCCGATGGCAGAAAGAATCGGGAAATTCCTCGCTGTGGCAGCATATGGTCTAACCGGTATGGCCGGCGTTCTTTTGAGCGGTAAAGAATGCAAAGAAGTTCTTGTATCGGGAACACTTACATTGTGCCAGAAATTAGGGCAGACCGTTAAGGAAGCTCAGAACCGCGGAATCGATGTTCCTGCAGCAACTGCCAAGGCTATGGAAGGATGGGTCATTTTCAAAGGCAAGGTCACAGCAAAAGAGTGGGAGGATCGAGTCGGATATTACTGGGGAACCCACACACTCACGGGTATTGAAGAATTTGCCGGACAAACCTTCAAAGTATGGTTTAAGAACGAGAACCATATCTCCTGGCTTAACAACAAACCCTTTGTCACGAGTCCTGACCTTATCTGTATGGTTAATCGTGAAACGGGGGAACCCAAGACCAACGACAATGTAGCTGAAGGAGATGTCATGGCTGTGTTGGGAGCGCAGGCTTACAAACCTTACCTGACCCAATCCAAAGGATTGGAGGTTTTGGGACCAAAGCACTTCGATTTTGATTATCCTTTTGTACCTATTCAGAAACTTTTAAGTTAAAATATTATTGAACCTGAGGTGTAAATATGAGTAAGCGATTAATCGATGTCTTCTGTCAAATGGTGAAAATAGATAGTGAGTCCGGGAATGAGAAAGCTTTCTTCAAGTATCTTGCGAATCTGTTTCGAAACAACCTGGGTGCGGTTTGTGTTTTTGATGCATTTGGCAACCTAATTGCCCGCGTACCATCGAAAAATTGCAGTGGTAAATCCCCGATTTTATTTAACTGTCATGGGGATACCGTCAAACCCGGTAGGGGTATTGAACCAGTCCTGGTTGATGGTGTTATTCGCTCTAAAGGAGATACGATTTTGGGAGCGGATGACAAAGCCGGTATTGCCGAACTGTATGAAGCGGTGTGCACCGCGGAACACCATCCGGAGTTGGAAATAACTATCACCCGCGAGGAAGAGATTGGGCTGGTGGGTGCCCGGCACCTCGATGTTGCAGAGATTAAAGCCAGAATGGGATTTGTCCTTGATGGAGATAAGCTGGATTCTATCGTGATAGGTGGCCCCTCGCACATGATTATCGATGTCGAAATCACCGGGCGGGCAGCTCATGCAGGTATGGAACCCGAAAAAGGTATTTCCGCTATACGGGCAGCCAGTCATGCTATCTCCATCATTAAAGAGGCTTGGGTCGATAGCGAGACTACCTGTAATGTCGGAACCATCGAGGGTGGCCTGATTCGAAATGGAGTACCGGAAAAGGTTTTTATCAAAGCGGAGTGCCGCAGTTTGAATCACGATACCTGTATAGCTTATAGCAATACTGTCAAAAAGGCGTTCGATGTTTCGGCTCAGGCTATTGGCGCTGCAGCGGATGTGAAGCTTGACCTGGCGTATAGGGCTGTTCGGCTTTCTGAAGATGCGTCGGTACTGGTCACGGCTTGTAAGGCGTTAGAAAAGACAGGCTTAACCCCTGACACCAGAGTTATCTGCGGTGGAACAGATGCATCCATTTTGAACGGGAAAGGAATTCAGAGCGTTATCCTGGGTATGGGTGTTCGTGCGGAACATTCTAACGATGAACATATTAATGTCTCCGATATGGAGACTGTGGTGAGAGTACTGCACAACCTATTTGAAGTGTTGTGCGAGTAGATTTTGTAGCACCGTTTTCGGTGGTTAATTTACAGTTTAGGGTAGTCGAATATGGATTTGCTTAAAGCAATTGTGGAACGTAGGAGCGTACGGTCTTTTCAGGCTGATCCTGTGCCTGAAGATACGTTACGAAGATTAGTAGAGGCGGGTATTTGGGCTCCTTCGGGTGGAAACGCCCAGACGTGGTGCTTCATCATCCTTACTGATGGTGTCAGTATAAGACGACTTAAAATGCTGAGCCCCGGCTTATTGGGAAACCCCCCGGCGGTAATAGTTATCTGTCAGGATATTGCTGAAGCTGAACGAAAGGGTGCGAAATTAGGCAAAGAAGTCCTCTCGCTAATGGACTCTGCCATGGCAGCGCAGAATATTATGCTGGCTGCTTATGCAGAAGGTTTGGGGACTTGTATTGTTCGCTCATTTCACCCTGGAGGCATTCAAAAGTTACTAAGGTTACCCGACTATATTGAACCTCATGCTCTGATTTCTGTTGGTGTTCCGGTATCTGTGCCTAAACCTCCGAAACGGAATTTTGATACTGTGTCTTTCCAGGAGTATAACGGGAATGATTAGTTCTATTGAACCCAAAGCCTTTGAATTGGTCTGTTACATGGTCACAAGTGCTTGTAATCTTTTGAATGAGAACAGGTTATACGGCCCATTCAGATTGATCGATGCAGCCAGTCGCTTAATTACTTTGCTTGAGGAAGAGGGAGTAAAGAGCAAGAGGCTTAAAGAGATACGGGAGCGGATCGTTGCGGGGCAATACCGTGTAATGGAAGATGAGAAGGTTTTTACCGATTTCCTTCAAGATTTGGTGTTGGATTTAATCCCTCTAATGGAAGACAAAACTGTCTAATACGCTCCGGCGTGAAGGGAAGTTAGTTGAACTTATTTTTCCGCGCGCTAGGTTAATAGAATCATTCCAATGGAAGAAACAACAACAGGTTAATGCTGCAATAATTAGGTTTTATTCTTTTGGGAAAGGAGGTGTTGAGCTGAAAAAACATTTAATTATCGGGATGCTTTGTTTTAAGCTAACGGAATATGTTTACCCGTGTTAATTTACAGTTAAAAGCAAAGGATACTTGGATTAATTATTATTATTTAGGAGGTAATAATATGAAAAATCTAAAACTATTGCTTTACTTGATGGTTTTGATGGCCTTATTGGCTATCCCTGTAATCGGAATTACAGCAGCTTCTGCTGCAGAACACAATCCGGAGAGTATTGTGCGTTGGTGTGAGGACTGGCCGACATACATCGATCCTGCCGTGGGGACAGATTTTTCTGACACCATGGCGATAGTCCAGTTATACGACACGTTGATATTCCCGAACCTGGATGGGTTAATAAGACCCCACCTGGCCGAGAAGTGGGACATCTCTGATGATTTCCTTACCTATACTTTTCACCTTAGGGATGGAGTGAAGTTTCACAATGGTGACGAACTATCCGCAGAAGACGTCGTTTTCAGTACCGAGCGCTTGTTCGACATCGGCGAGGGTTTTGCCTACATTTTGCAGACCAAAGATGCTCAAGGCAATATTATTGCTGGCATTGAATCGGTCAAGGCTATCGATGAACACACGGTCGAGTTCAAGTTGGCAAGACCATTTGGCCCATTTGTCCCTGCATTGGTGCGTCTTTACATCCTCAATAAATCTCAGGTCATGGAGAATATTGACAAATCTGAAACGATGTACGGGGATATGGGCGACTATGGTAAAAAGTGGCTTCTAACCAACGACGCTGGCAGCGGTCCATACGAAGTCAAAGAAATGAAGATGGAAGAATCCCTGCTGGGCGAAAAGTTTGACGACTACTGGGCCGGTTGGGAAGAAAATGCTCCTGATTTCTTCAAAGAATTTGCCTTCCCCGGCGAGGTAGCTATCCGTACGCTGATGAAGAATCGAGAATTGGAAATTACCTCTGAGACTCTGCCAATGGAAGCGTATGCTGCTCTCCGTGAGATCCCAGGAGTTGATACTATGGCCTATATAGCGCCACATAACCTTCAGATCATGTTTAATACCAAGGTCCCGCCAACAGATGATATCCATGTCAGAAAGGCACTATCATGGGTGACGGATTATGACGTAGTAGTGAACGATATCTGGCCATACTATGTCCAATCGGTTGGTCCGGTCCCTCAGACACTGCCCGGTCATAACAAGGATATCTTGCAATACAGTTACAACTTAGAGAAAGCTAAGGAGGAAATGGCCAAGTCAGCATATGCCGGCCAGGAGAATATTCCGTTTACCCTATCCTGGTGCGCTGAAGTACCTGATGAGGAAAAAGTGGCCCTATTGTTCCAGGTCAATGCGGCTGAGATCGGTATCGATGTCGAGATCTTTAAGAAACCTTTTGGTTTAATGATCGACGATGCACAGACAGTGAAGACCACCCCGAACGGCTCTGTCGTTTATGTGGCTGCCCACTACAATGAGGCTGGCTCGATGCTGGAAACACGGTATCACTCCAAGTCTCAGGGCACTTGGGAGCAATGTGAGTGGCTCGGTTCACCTGATATCGATGCTGCTATCGAAGACGCGCTGGCGACAGTGGAGGAGGATGAACGTTTCAGGAAGTATGCTGAGATTCAACATACACTTGTGGACTTAGCCCCTACCATTTGGTTGGCCGATCAGGCTCAAGAGTTTGGTTATCAGGCAGACTACCTAATTTGGCCTTTAGCAGAACGAGTTAAAGCCGGAGAACCCTCTGCTCCACCGATGGGTTACAGTTTTTACGTGCGTGATATGAAGGTCTTCCCTGAGAAGAGAGCGGAACTGCTCAAATAATAGGTAGATGATCTGACACTTCACTAAAGGGGCGGGGTAGTTTAGGTAAATAATATTGCTGCCTCACCCCTTTAAATTGATAGCATCTGAAAGAAAGGAAGGCTCGATGAGATTAGGTCCTTTTATACTGCGCAGGTTGGCCATTTCAATATTTGTTCTATTTGGTCTATCCATATTGATATTTTTAATTGCACGCATCGTTCCCGGTGATCCGGCTCGTATGGCCCTGGGCCCCAGAGCACCGGTAGATGTAGTCGAAAGACTCAGACAGCAGATGCACCTGGACAGGCCTTTACTCCAACAATATGGTTTGTGGCTATGGGAAGTTGCACATGGAAACCTCGGAGATTCTCTTGTTACTCGACGTCCGGTCAGGCAGGACATCCGGGAATTCTTTCCGGCAACTTTAGAATTGGTCGGACTAACAGCACTTTTTATTATAGTAGCCGGTATTTCTCTGGGAGTCATATCTGCAAGATATTCTAATACGTGGTTTGACAACGTAGTACGCCTTTTTTCTTATTTAGGTATCGTAACCCCGGCCTTTGCCTGGGCTGTTATTCTGATGTTGTTGTTCGGCTTTGTTTGGCATCTCTTCCCAACCTATGGGCGGTTGACTGCAGGAGTCATACCTCCTTCTACTATCACAGGAATGTATACGATAGATAGCCTTTTGCATGGACAGCTTGCCCTTTTTTGGGATGCGTTTGTACACCTGATCTTACCTGCTATTGCGTTAGCTTTGCCACCTATGTCGCAGGCAGCGCGTATCACACGTTCGAGTATGGCGGATAACCAGAATAAAGACTGCTTCGCTTCAATGATTGCTTACGGCGTCCCGAATAGGGTTGTGGTCGGGAAGTATCTGCTAAAACCATCTTTGATCTCGCCCATTACAGTGATGGCCTTGGATATCGCTGCTACCTTTGGCTATGCGTTTATGGTGGAGAAAATTTTCGGCTTTCCGGGATTGGCGCGATATGGCATACAAGTCATGCTTAATAAAGATGTAAATGCGATTGTGGGAGTGGTAATGGTGCTTGGTGTCGTGTTTATTACTCTGAATATCGTGGTAGACATCATTGTCGCCTACTTGGACCCACGTATTCGTTTAATGGGGAGGAGTGTCTAAATGACGACCGAAGAAATGCTTACTTCCAGTGCGATTGAAAACCCATGGTTCAGGATGCTGGATTCATTGAAAAGAACCTGGTACAAGTTTTCCAGGAACTGGTTATCTGTGTTAGGCCTGGTTATGGTAGTTACAATTGTTTTCCTCGCGGTATTTGCGTCCTATGTGACCCCTTACCCACAACATGCGGAAAAGTTTGTCGATTTCAAGAACAAGAACCAACCACCAAGCTGGCAACACTTGATGGGCACTGACACGATTGGGCGAGATATCCTGTCGAGGATTATCTTCGCTTTTAGAAATGCCTTACTCATGGCTATCGTGGTATTAGCTGTCAGCGTTCCTTTTGGTACGTTAACAGGATTAACCGCTGGTTATTATTCGGGCACATGGGTCGAAACTGTAATTATGAGAGTGACCGATGTGTTTATTAGCCTTCCCCCTATTATCCTGGCTCTCTCCATAGCTGCGATGTTGAAACCAACGCTCATGAACTCCATGATTGCCGTGACTGTAAGTTGGTGGCCATGGTATACACGAATGACCTATACCCTGGCTTTGTCGATAAGAAACGAGTATTACGTGCAGGCTGCCGAGCTCACCGGTGCGAGTAAGATATATATTCTATTTCGTGAAATTCTACCGAACTGCTCCTCTTCACTCTTCACGAAAATGGCATTGGATGTAGGGTGGGTAACATTAGTTGGTGCTGCTCTGAGTTTTGTTGGCCTGGGTGAGCAACCCCCTAAGCCAGCTCTGGGAACTATGATCGCAGAAGGCGTTGAACGGATGCCGGCTCAGTGGTGGATAGCTCTGTTTCCGGCATTGGCCATCATGTTCGTGGTATTGGGCTTCAATCTGTTTGGTGATGGCATCCGTGATGCTCTCAGTCCTGAGGAGGCATAGTCGTCATGTCTGAAAGGTTATTAGATATCAGAAATCTGCATGTGTGGTTCAAAGTCTATGGCGGCGTGCTGAAAGTGTTGAACGGTGTCAATTTTACTGTAAACTTCGGCGAAAAGGTTGGACTGGTTGGCGAAACTGGATGTGGTAAAACAACGACGATGAAGGCATTGCTGCGTGTTCTGCCCAACCTGGCATTGATTCCGGAGGGTGATATCTTGGTTCGCGATAACAATATTCTTAAACTGAACTCTAGAGAGCTGGCAAATTTAAGGGGCAGAGGCTTATCCATGATTTTTCAAGACCCTACCTCTGCGCTCAATCCGGTTTTTACGATAGGGCAGCAATTATACGATATCATTAAATATTCAGTCGGTTCTTCTAGACAGAAAGTAGCAAATAAGAAAAATGTTGCTCTACGCGCATTACGTGAAGCGCGTTTGCCCGACCCAGAACGTATGCTGGATAGTTACCCGATTCAACTCAGTGGAGGCATGCGTCAGAGAGTGTGCATTGCATTTTCCATTGCTACTGCCCGCGACCTTCTTATTGCCGATGAGCCCACTACTAACCTTGATGTGACCATTCAAGATCAAGTTTTGCGCTTGATCAGAGACTTGGTTGAAAAAAAAGGGGCCTCGCTCATTTTAATTACTCATTCGTTGGGATTGGCTCGTGAGATAACCGAACGTGTGTACGTCATGTATGCTGGTAACATGATAGAGATGGCTGCTACCTCTGTGCTATTTGAAAAACCTTTTCACCCTTATACCCAGGGATTGTTAGCCTCGGTACCGCGCCTTACCGGTGGCGGTTTTGCAGAGGGAATTCCCGGACGTATCCCGGATTATCGTAATCCGCCTCCTGGCTGTCGATTTGAACCTCGATGCCAGCATGCATTTGAACCCTGCACCAAAGCGATGCCGCCTTATTTTGATGTAGGTGATGGACACCAGGTGGCATGTTACTTGTACCAGAATGGACAGGAGGACAGGAGAAATGCCTGATGATATGGGTACAAACAATAGCGTACTTGTGGCTGAAAATTTGGTCAAGCACTTTCCGATCAATCTATCTGGTATTTTCAAGAAAAAGTGGGTCGTAGTGAAGGCAGTGGATGGGATCAACTTCTCTGTGAAACAAGGTGAATGTTTTGGCCTGGTAGGAGAGTCTGGCTCAGGCAAGAGCACTACAGCGTATATGATGGTGGGCATGTATGAGCCAACATCCGGTTCGCTCATTTTCAAGGGAGAGAATATTGCGCGGCCTGCGGTGAAACGTCCCATGCACCTGAAAAAGGATATCCAGATCGTTTTTCAGGACCCTGGCTCTTCGTTGAATCCCAGGAGAAACATTCAAAGTATCCTGGAGATGCCTTTGCGTGTACACAACATGATCAAAAAGGGTAATTCGATAGAAAAGAAAGTTGTCGACCTGCTCGATGTGGTTGAGCTTCCATCTCACTACCGTTTCAAATCACCAATTACGATTGGAGGTGGCGAACGACAGATGGTGGCAATCGCTCGCGCCCTGGCTACCGAACCCTCTTTTATGGTGTTGGATGAACCTACTTCGGCTCTCGATGTATCTGTTCAGGGAAAAATCATTAACAAGCTGATGAGGTTACAGAAAGAATTCGACCTTACCTATCTGTTCATTACCCATGATCTAAGCCTGATGCGGAATGTTGCGACCAGAATCGCAATTATGTATCTGGGTAAAATCGCAGAGATCGCGTCCGCTACTGAATTCTTTCAGAAGCCCCTTCACCCCTATACGCAGATGTTGTTGTCTTCCATTCCCATATTGTTTGAGGAAGAGGCAAAATTAAAGCCAGATAAAATTCGCTCCGTAGG
>Ga0209978_10000487_pt1 | contig 15067 bp, 15 predicted proteins | sample BentaG_FD_182805 | JGI IMG/M metagenome (GOLD analysis project Ga0209978, IMG submission 182805) | Deep subsurface microbial communities from South Atlantic Ocean to uncover new lineages of life (NeLLi) - Benguela_00093 metaG (SPAdes)... | ecosystem: Environmental > Aquatic > Marine > Oceanic >... | reverse complement strand
ATTTTTCTACAGGTTCACTCTCTCCTGTGAGGGGCGCCTCATCGATAGTTAAGTTGGTAAATTCGAGGATTCTGGAGTCTGCACCAACTTTATCGCCTTGTTTTATTAAAATAATATCTCCTGGCACGATTTCTCTTGTAGGAATCTCAAATTCAATGCCATCTCTTAAAACAATTGATTTTAATGCAGCTATTTGCCTTAGAGATTCCAGCGCTTTTTGAGCTCTGTATTGCTGCGTTATGACTGTTATCGAATTTATTGCTACTACAGTAAAAGTGATAATTGTTGATGTCTGATCTCCGAGAATAAATACAATTGCTCCAGAAATAATCAAAATTATTATTAGGAAATTAAAGATAGGTGCTAAGTATATCTTCCATAGCGATTTTTTAATTTTTGGTAATTCATTATACCCGTATTTAAGAAATTTAGTTTCGATATCCGACGAATTCAAGCCCAATTTAGTGTCTGTCTGAAATTGATCAATTAAATTATCAATTGATTGAAAATAGGCTATATCGGAAGGAGGTTGGGTTTGATTCATTTCAATATCTATCTCTAATTTAGTTAAACTCTGTTAATAAATAGTGATTTAAACATTTTTAATTATATATTCTTTTCTCTAATCCCTTAATAACTAAATTAATTAAAGACGTAATTCTTGTGGATCTCCCAAAATATCAATTAAGATATGGTACTTTGCTCTAATCGTAGTGCTTGAGAATCTGCTGGTTTGTTCAACAATACTTTGAGTAAAGATTTTGCGGTTATCTAATGTTTGTCCTATATAATAAATCAACCCAGCTGTAAACGCTTTGTAATTTAAGTTTTGAATTTTATCGTACGGAATTATGCTTAAAATCTTATCCGCTAACAATTGCATATCCATCTTCAATTTATTGTAATCTAACTCCTTATCAAAGTGTTGTTTGACTCTTTCGTATTTAATATTATTTAAGTCTTTTTGGAAAAGAATTTTAATTTTATTCTTAATTTCTTGTTCTAAATTTTCGACGTTTTTATAACCCTTTAATCTTTTGTCTGTTCGTTTAACTTTTAACATAGCGTTATTAAGCATCTTTTTGTTTATTTTGTGTCCCAACTCCTTGGAAGTCTTAATGAAATCATCAATTCTAACATTAGTTGTTTCCTTAATCTCCATCCAAATAATCGCCAGAAATATAATGACCATATTTTCGTAGGTTTGACGATGATGCTTGTTGTATCGTAAGTATTTATCCTTTATCTCAGTATATTTAGCTTTATCAATATTTAATCCAATACCATAACCCTTCAACATACTAATAGTTTTCTTCTGTTCAGTAAAGCTACTTTGAGAATCTTGGAACCATTTGCTTAATGTTTTTATCTGTTCGTACCGCTTCCTTGTTTCTGGATCTTGAATTGCTTTCGAATCGTTTACCCTTATTTTTCGTTCGTACTCTATTTGAGAATCAGAATAAAAAGCTGGAGCAGGTATTTTTTCAAAAGCAATTTGATCTTTTTCAATTAAACCACAATCTTGACAGACAAAGAAACCCCCTTCTTGTCTTAGATTCTTATGTTGACAATCGGTATCTTTCTTGGACTCTTTCTTATTACTTTTCAAGAGTTTATCAATTAATTGATTTTATTAATTTATTTTTGCTGCAGTTCAAAAAAAATATTAGTTTCTAATTTATAAATTTTTTATATAAAACCGTCAAATTAAATATATATATAAAAGATTCTAAAGAAAATATAAAGTAATAATTTATTATCTGAAAATATCGAGCTGGGTAAAAATGGAGCGTAAAGTAGTTTTAAAGTGGTTAAAAATTTTTAGCGTTAGTTTCTTTATTCTTTCTATAGTTGAACTCCTTGATCTAATTTTATTTAGTTTCCTAATTAATTTAACTTTAGATAGCGTGCAATACAACATATTCAGCGTAATTTTTCAATCGGGGTTTATGACTGCCCACGCAATGCTTTTATGGATCGTTTTATTGTGCGTAATTTGTAGTTTTATCGTTTTATCGCTTTCAATTTTTAAAGTAGCAAAGAAAAATACAATCAAAAACGATATACTTGCTAAGTTTTTACTGCTTATTGGTTTGTTTCTAATAATTGGGGGCTTTATTAAAACGAATTTTATCGTTTTACTGGGTAATGGCTACATCAGTACGGGTATATTTAATATTACATTTCAAGACGCGCTATTTTCACTTTCCATTCCACCTATAATTGGAGATTTAATGTGGATTTACTTCACGGTTGTTACAAGTTGCTTTTTAGTCTCTGGATTAATATTTGGGGGAATAGGTCTTAAGTGGATTCTTCTTATTCAAGAGGAAGAAACAACTGATAATAATACCTGAGTTCTAACGATATTATTTGGATTTTTTCTTTTATTTTTCTAAGATTCCATTAGACACTCATAAATTTCCACTTGAACATTATCAAAAGGCATTTGATGTTTTAACCAAAAGAAGAGAATCAAAAGCAATAAAAGTCGTTTTTGATTTCAGTTTTTAAGTTTATTTTAAACATAAATTAAAGATTTTTCAGCTAGATTTTTATATAAATTTGTCTTATTGTAGCATATCAAAATTTAACTTAAACGAGGGTGTAAAAAATCGGAATTTTAAATAATAAAAAGAAGATATTATTCATTTCAGTAATATTTCTAGCAAGTTTCTGCTTATTAATTCCACCATCGCTTGGATATGGATCTACCTTTTCTAATGCCGAGATTAGACTTAATGGATATTACTCTGAAACCTTAGCTGCATATGATTATTATGCATATTACAGAGTAAATTGTATGTCAGGGGATAATTTATATATAGAAATATATGTTAATTACCCTTCATACGATGTTGATCTTGAACTTTATGATGAAACTCAATGGAGTGTAGATTCAAGTTCTAATTCTGGTAGTTGGGATGAGGTTTATGGTTATCCTACTTACGTTACACATTATTACATACGGGTTGAGAGGATCAGTCCCTCAAGTGGAACTGCAATACCTTTCGATTTATATATATCTGGAGCAACTGGATTAGCAATTCCCGGATTTGAAATAATATCGCTAATAATAGGAACGATTTCAGTAATCGGTGTAATATATTTACAAGTAAAAAGGAAAAAAATAACCACATTTTAATTTTTTTTTCATATTAATAACAAAGGAAATCTATTTAATAGGACATGTTCCATAGCAGGAAGCGTTTATAATACTTACTGAAATAAATAATATCGTTTTAAAATGAAATAAAATCAATTTAAATGTCTTATAATCACATTAATTTATTTTAAACATAAATTAAAGATTTTTCAGCTAGATTTTTATATAACTTTGTCTTATTGAAGCATATCAATATTTAACTTAAATGAGGGTGTTAAAAATAGGAATTTTAAACAAAAAAAAAAGGATATTATTCATTTCTGTAATATTTTTGGCAAGTTTCTGCTTATTAATTCCACCAGCGCTTGGATATGGATATGATTTTTCTAATGCCGAGATTAAACCTAATGGAACTTTTTACGAAACATTAGCTTCATATGATTATTATGCATATTACAGAGTAAATTGTATGCCAGGGGATTATTTATATGTAGAAATAACAGTAAGTTACCCGACATATGACGCTGATCTTATTCTTTATGATGAATATCAAGGAATTGTAGACTCAAGTTCTATTTCTGGTAGTTACGATTATGTTTCTGAGGATGTTTATTCAACTACACATTATTACATACGGGTTGAGAGGATCATTCCCTCAAGTGGAACTTCAATAGCTTTCACATTATATATATCAGGAGCAACTGGACTAGTGATTCCAGGATTTGAAATAATATCTCTGTTAATAGCAGTGATTTCAGTAATTGGTGTAATATATTTACAAGTAAAAAGGAAAAAAAAAACCATATTTTAATTTTTTTTTCATTTTAATAACAAAGGAAATCTATTTAATAGGACGCATTCCATAACTGAAAGTGCATAAAATACTAATCGAAATATATAATTGATTGTGAAATTAGTTATACCCTTTTTTTTTCTTCTGGTTATTTATAAATGTGATTAGAATCAGGAATAATAAAAAGAATAAGTCGAATAATTTATATTTAAAAAAAAAAGAAAATAGAACTTTTTAATTGATCAAGTTGATTTGCTTAGCTTTAGTTTGCCTAAAGCCTTAATTTTATTTGTTTTGCCCTGCTACGTAAAGTGACTTCTGTGATTTTAGCCACATCAGCCACAAGAGATTGTGTTCTTCTAATAGCTCCATCCTTTGCTGCGATATAGATACACGCGGCGGCTAATCCTTTAGGATCCTTCCCTGTGCGCGCTAAACCGTTCTGAGATGCCGTTCTTAACATGTTGATTGCGACTTTTTGTACTTGCATAGGTAACTCTAATTCGTTTCCGAATCGAAACACTAAACTCTCAGCGGTGATAGGCTGATACCTAAGACCTAAACTAGGAAGCACTTCTCTTATAATCATAGCCAAACTTCTATGAACTGTCCTTCTAGGAGTTAAAGAAGCCTCACACACTTCGTCTAATAATCGTGGAAAGTCATGAACTCTAATCGCTGCGTATAAAGAACCTGCTATGAAACCATTAATCGATCTTCCCATTGTTAACTTCTTTTTAGCAACAATGCTATAAATCTTCCATGCAGTTTCTGAAATGTATTCAGGAATGTTTAATTTTGAAGTTAACATTTTTAATTTGGGTTTAGCTTCCCAGAAGTTTCTCTCTATGCTTGAAATTAACGAGTTTTGAATTTTAGATAAACGTGAAAATAGAGCTTGTTCTTTAGGACCTATTGATTTTCCTTTAGAATCGGTTTTTGTGGTTGGAAGCATGGTTCTTGGACCAAAATCTCGCCATCGAGGTTCGGTCCTTCTTCTATTTTGTATTTCTTCCACAGTGTAGGCTCTTCTCTCGTTACCTACATATGTTCGCTCTGCGATCATACCACAATTTAGGCAAACTTTATTACCATCGCGTTCTTCGATGGTTGGATTAGTACAACAATCAACATTCTTAGCAGACGGCAAATTATCTTGATCAATAACTTTAGATTTAATTAGATCACGGTAATTGCTATTCATATTCATAATAATTCCCAAAAAATATACCATTAAGATATTACCATCTAAACATAAAATTATATAAAAATTAGATGGTGTTACGACTTTAATAATGTAATAATATCCTAATATCCAATCTGCATTTATAAACCTTTGTCTTGAAAATTATACCGGACGATAAAAGGGGAATAAAATGGGACGCGTATAATACAAATATAATCAACTTTGTCAATTTTTACTCAAAAACAATAAGATTTTAGATTTATGCCTTTCTTAATATATTTAAAATAATAATATAATTTGGTTTGTAAAATGGATTTTTACGATGTTGTGAGAAAAAGGAGAAGCTATAGGGTGTATAAACCCGATATACCGGAAGAAGAAAAAGTAAATCGAATTTTAGAGGCTGCCAGACTATCTCCAACTTGGGCTAATAAACAAGGAATGGAATATATTGTCGTTAAAGACCCTGAAACTGTAAAAAGAGTATGGAATGCAGTTGGTCAAACACAGAAATTTGTCGAAGCACCCATGTTTATTGTGGGGATTATTTCTGAGTCAGGATCCGGACAAAATTCTAATGGAATAAAGTATTTTCCTTTAGATTGTGGAATCTGTTTTGAACATTTAATTTTAGCTGCAACCGCTGAAGGTTTAGCTACTTGTTGGATTGGTTGGTTCAATGAGACCAAAGTACAAGAAGTTCTTGATATACCAAAAAGATTCAGAGTTTTAGCATTAACCCCATTAGGATATCCCATTAAAGAAAAAGGAGAAGTCGTGGATCGAAAACCTCTTGAAGAAATCGTACATTATGATAAATTCTAATTTTTTTTGAATTCTCATTTCAAGAAGGAGTAAAGGTAAAATAATTTCTAATTTTATTTTATTTATGCATATTGTTAGAATTAATGTAAAAACACATAAAATCAATTACGAAGAGATACTTAACGATTCAAAATATTATTTATTAGGTGCTCGAGGGCTAACTTCGCAAATCGTTCATGATGAAGTTCCTCCACTATGCGATCCACTTGGACCTGAAAATAAACTTATATTGGCAAACGGTATACTTACGGGAAGTCCATTTCCTAATTCTGCTCGTACTTCAGTAGGAAGTAAAAGCCCTTTAACAAAGGGTATTAAAGAAGCGAATGTGGGAGGACGGCCCTCATTAATGCTCGCTAAATACGGTATTAGAGCCTTAGTCTTTGAAGAAATATCCTCAGAATTAAAAATACTTCTTATTAACGAAAAAGGAATTGAGCTTTTACCAGGTAACGAATATAAAGGGTTAGGGAACTATGAACTACATAGGAAACTACGAGGTAATTACGGAGAAAACGTAGGGATTTATTCAATAGGTCCAGCAGGTGAATACAAGATGGTATCAGCAAGTGTTGCTGCCAACGATTTAGAAGGTTATCCAAGCAGGCATGCAGCTCGCGGTGGTTTAGGTGCGGTAATGGGCGCTAAAGGCATTAAAGCTGTAGTTATTATCCCTTCAAAAGATTCAAAAGTAAAAATGCATGATCTGAAGAAGTTTAAAGAAGCTTCAGCTCCATTCGCCAAACATTTAGCGGAATCTAAGAAAGTTTTTTCTACATATGGGACAGCTTTAAATATGAGAATAATGAGCGAACATCAAGGAATTCCAACCAAAAATTTTCAAATGGGGTCTTTTGATAAAATTTTGAATATAAGTGGAGAAAAACTTCATGAACTCGTAATTGCGAGAGGGGGAAAGAAAAATCTGGCATGTTCTCCTTATTGTGTAATAAAATGCTCTAATTTAGTTGTAGACGAGTATGGAAACCACATTACTTCAAGCCTTGAATACGAAACTATGTGTTTAAATGGGACAAATCTGCTCATTGACGACTTAGATAGCTTAGCTAAAATTGATCATCTATGCGACGATATTGGAATCGATACCATTGAATTCGGAGGTACAGTTGGTGTCGCTATGGATTGTGGTAAAATTGCTTGGGGTGATGCAAATTCTGTTTTTAACATTATAGATAAAGAAATCCGGAAGAATACCGATATTGGCAAATTGTATGGTAATGGCGTTAAAAATATTGGAGCGAAGTTAAGTGCGCAGAGAATACCTGAAGTAATGGGACAAGGTATTTCTGCATACGATCCTAGAGTTTTTAAAGGAATGGGAGTAACCTACGCTACTTCACCAATGGGCGCTGATCATACGAGTGGAGCAGCGATAGCTGGTAGAGTGGCGAGTCAATCCAAAGATTATGGAGAACTCACTAAAAATAAAGGTAAAATTGATTTATCATTTGAACTACAAGTTTATACTACAGTATTAGATTCTATGGGTTGCTGTTATTTTATAGGGCCGAGCTATGAGAATATGGCTATCGTTACTGCTGCTATTAACGCAATGTATAATCTAGATTTAACGAGAGAGGATGTAATTAATATTGGAAAACAAATTCTTAAAACTGAGATAACTTTCAATGAGAAAGCAGGTATTACCAAAGATAAGAATGCTATTCCCGAATTTTTAAAACTAGAACCCTCTGAACCTAGTGGTTTGAGATTTACATTCACTAAAGATGACTTGCAAAACTTTTGGAAGAATCTATAATAGAAAAAGATAAACATATCTTCAAATTACAAATACTTAAGCCATCCTTTTCTTTTCATTCTTAATTCAGCGATAACTATCAGAAATATCCCTAAAAGGACTATTAGCTTAAAAATCAAGTTAGTGATAGATAAATAAGGGAATATGATACTATTTAGCCAAATTAATGTATTCGAAATAAAATATCCAAAACTACACAGAAAGAAAATAAACTTTTTAATCTTATAAAGCGAAAGTGATGTGTGCCAACTCATGATAAGTAATAGTATAGAACTTGAAACTAGATAAAACTTGATTGTCAAAGGTGAGCTAAAAAATACGAATATCAAAATATCTAGTACGATAATTTCTAATAAAAGCAAAGATAAGAATTTTGTAGCGTTCTTGACTAAAAAATCCTGTTCAACCTTTAAGAGAATACTAAGCATAAATGGAGGGGCCGTGATTAAAACTAACATTAAACTTATAAGAAGATTGTTAAGTATCAGAAAGCCTAAACATATTTCTAAAACAATGCTTATTAAAATTAGAATAGAACCAACAAGCCTGCTGATACTTTCAGTTTTACCCTTAATACTCATTTCGAAATCAACATTTAATCGTGTGTTCTAAGAAATAATAAATTTAAATAGAAAAAAAAGTATTTTGAATTAATCGATAATTTTTAGAAATTTATCAAAATAAGAGTAATGTAAAAAATGGATAAGAAATTCATTTTAAACGAGCTAGAAAATATTGTAGGAAAGGATTATGTATCAAATCGTTCGGAGGATTTGTATATATATTCTCAAGATCCCGGAGCGTCATTACCCAGACATGTTGATTTCGTTGCGATGCCAAGTACCTCAAAAGAAGTTCAACAGATCGTAAAATTAGCAAATAAAGAAAAGATACCTATAGTTCCTATGGGGGGCGGTCTTACCTTAAGCGGTTTAATAATTCCTGTAAAAGGTGGCATAGTGTTAGATATGAAAAGAATGAATCGAATAATCGAAATTAATCGTTTCAGCCAATATGCACTTATTGAAGCAGGAGTTACTACTGGCCAAATACTCTCACACTTAAATGATAATTATCCAGGTCTCCAGCCACCTATTCCAGATGCTCCACCGTCTGCTACTGTCGCCGGGAACATGCTAATTCATGGATCAGGATATTTATCGCAAAGATATGGAGGACATGGAGCAATGATCAACGGTCTTGAAGTTGTTTTGCCTAACGGAGAAATCTGCAAACTAGGATCTTGTGCGGTTTCTGATTATTGGTTTGATAGAGGTCCAATTCCTGACTTTATTGGCTTATTTATTAGCGCATTTGGAACAATGGGAGTAATAACTAAGCTTTCAATCCAATTGTTTCCAAAACCTAAGATGAGAGATATAATATTTGGGTTACTGAATGATCCTAAAGATATACCAGATTTGCTACTAAAAATCACGGCTACAGGCTATGCTGAAGACATACTTCTAGGGAAGCAAGATAAACCTGAGTGGATGAAAGGTTACGTTTTCATTATGACTTATATTACAGGTAATACGGAAGAAGATATAGTCCGTCAAAGTAAAACTCTTAAACGCATTTTTAGAAAGTCTAACGCGAGGTTTATGAAAGCTCCAGAAAAAATGAAAAATTTGTACTTGGATAAACCTATATTTGCAGCAGGCGCTGCTGATTTTAGAAAAGGTGGCGGTTTCGAGTACGTAGGTGCGTTTATACCTCTTGAAAAAATTCCTGAAGCATATGAAAAGGGTGCAGATCTTGCAAGAAAATATGGAATCTCCCCAACTTTAGGTTCTAGATTAATAGGAGGTGTTCATACAATCGTTATGTTCTTTTCTTATTCTTTCAATAGAGCCAATCCCAACGATATGGAAAATGCTAGAAAAGCGCTTCACGAAACTAATAAGTTAGCATTAGATTTGGGGGGTATACCTTGGAAAGCTGAGTTAGAAGGACAAAGATTAACGCTTGGAAAAATGGATCCTAGTTATAAAAAGTTGATGAAAATTATTCAAAGCACTTTGGATCCAAATGGTATAATGAATCCTGGAAATTGGGAGGTTAAATAAATGACTTTAAAAATTGAACAAGATTGGAAAGATATAGTTCATAGGTGCTTCAGATGTGGTTATTGCAAATTTACTTACGAATTTTCTGATTTCAATTGTCCAAGCTATAAAAAACATCGATTTGAGACCTATTCCACCGGTGGAAGGTTATGGCTCATTTATGGTTTAATTAGTGGAGAAATCTCATGGAGTCAGAGCGTAGCTAACGTACTTTATGCCTGTTCGACATGTGGAAACTGTATGGAAAATTGTAGGTTTGATAAATTTAACGATTTTTTGGTAGACATTATTGAGGCTGCTCGAGCAGAAGCTGTTATGAAAGGATTCTGTCCTGATAAGCAAAAGGCTTTAATTGAACGCATAGAGAATCAGGAAATGTTTAACCCGTACGGAGAACTAAACTCGAATAATGAGGATTTAAAGAAAGAGCATAATTTACCAGACGAGGCAGAATGGGTTTATTACATAGGTTGTACATCTAATTATCGTCAAAAAAACTTAAGAGATGCAACCTTGAGGTTTCTAAAAAAAGTAAATATTGATTTTACTTTGGTAGATGAACATTGTTGCTGTAGCCCGGTAATGAGAACGGGTCAAATAAATTCCATTAAAGACATGATAAATTATAATGTTGCTCAAATAAACAACGCTGGAGCATCAAAAATTATTACATCCTGTGCTGGCTGTTACCGGACATTAAAGAAAGATTGGTTAAAACATGGTGCTGATTATGATTTTCAGATCTATCACACTGTAGAAGTGGTTAAAAAGATGTTAGATGAAGGGAAATTAAAATTTACTTCAGAATACAATAGAACAGTCACTTATCATGACCCCTGCCACCTTGGTAGACACATGAATCTTTACGAAGCTCCAAGAGAAGTGTATAGAAGTATTCCAGGACTCAAATTGGAAGAAATGAAGAGAAATAGAGAAAACGCTTGGTGTTGTGGAGCTGGGGGGGGACTGAAAATAGGATATCCGGAATGGTCAGTTGATATCTCTAAAGAAAGACTTGAAGAGGCGAAAGCAACAGGTGCATCCATTATTTCTTCTGTATGTCCTTTCTGCAGAACTAATTTAGGTGATGCAAATGATAAATACAAAATGAATTTTGAAGTTATTGATTTAATAGAGATTTTAGATGAACTAGAATTTGAAATCTCAGATAATTAACAATTTCTTTTAATGAAGGAGATATAAAAATGAGGCTAGGGGCTCATATGAGCGTTTCTGATGGGAAACATAGAGCTTTTCATAGGGGGAGAGAACTCAGGTGTGAATCAATGCAAGTTTTTATAAGAAATGTTCGTTCTTGGTCCTCAAAACCTTTAATTCAGAAAGATATTGATGAATTTCTTAACACAAAAGAAGAATTTAAAGAAGAAATCTGGCCAATAATTAGCCATGACAGTTATTTAATAAATTTAGCAAGTATTGATACAGAGAAATTGGAAAAATCATATGTGGCAATGTTAGACGAGCTTAAAAAAGCTACTCAACTCGGTATTGAATTTGAAAATATGCATCCCGGTGTTATCCCTATTAGTGATAAAGAAGAGATTTCGAAAATTGAAGCGCTTCTCCAGATCGCTACTCAACTAAATAAATTAATGAATGAAACTAATGATTCTAAGGTTAAGATTTTGATAGAGACTACGGCTGGTCAAGGTAAGGGTTTGGGAAACAAATTCCACCATTTAGAAAAAATAATCAATAAAATAAAAGATAAAAGCAGAATTGGAGTTTGTTTTGATACAGCTCATTCTTTTGCAGCAGGTTATGATTTTACGACTAAAAGAAAGTATAACGAAATGTGGAACGAATTTGATGATATTATTGGATTAAAATATCTCTTTGCATTCCATCTTAACGATACGGAGCAAGATTTAGGATCTAGAGTTGATCGTCATACTCATATAGGGCAGGGGAAGATTGGAAAAGAGCCATTTGGCTTTTTATTAAACGATGAAAGATTTAATGACATGCCAGGAATATTAGAAACTCCAAAAGGAAAGGATTTAAAAGAAGATAAAATGAACCTTAAAACTCTAAAGTCTTTAATAGAACCGTGAATTATTTTTGAACCTTAAACCATAAAGGACTGGTATCGTCAACTAAGCCATTATAGTTCATTGTTAATTCTTCACCTTTTGATATGTCTTCAATAGCTGAATATTCAATTGCCTTGTTCTTATAATCATATAAGTACCGCAAATTAGGAGTGTAGGAATGGTTGATGAATTGACTAACGCTTAGCGTGATAGCATTTTTAAAAGCCGGTTTAAGCTTTGGGTCTTCCCAGATATAGCAGTAATTGTATAATTGTGTTTTTTTTATCTTTTTATAATCATTATTAGTGATTAATACAACATTTGCGACATCAATTATAGTCCCCTTACTAATTGATTTTTTCGCAAAGGCACCTTTTCCTTTGCTCTTCGAGATAAATTTAACATCTATATATTCATGCATTTAAATCACCGCTAGAAAGTGTTTTACCTCATTCAATTGATGCGTGTCGTTCATCAATATCTTTTTCTGTTTTTTCTAAAAGAACCATTAATGAAGCTCCAATAGAGTCTAGTATTGATAGTGTAGAAATATCGAATAAAGAAGTAAATGGAGCTAAAGTTTCTTGTGAAATCGCTTTATCTTTACTTTTACCCTCAACTTTAATTGTTAAATCAGATAACATTCCTATTGTACTTTTAGGGTTTCCTGTAAATAAAGCGAGTTTGCCCCCGATTTCCTTTGCTTCTTCAGCTATAGCTTTTGGTGAGGTTGTTTCACCGCTCCCACTAATCAGGATCAGTAGATCCTCTTTAGTGTAACGATACGTAACTGCGTCAGAAATAAAACAAGATTTAATACCTAGATGCATCAATCTCTGAGCCAAGCACCTACCAATAAACCCAGACCTTCCGGCTCCATATACAAATATCCTTCTATTATTTGATTTAACTTCAATAATCAAATCAATTAATTTTAAGACTTGACTCGCATCAATTGAGTCAGAATTTTTTTTTACTTGATCTGCGATTTCTAAAAGAGTGTTTAAAAACCTTTCTCGTATTAAATTTGAATCTAAATTATTCATTTCTATTTCTCCTCCTTCGACGATTCAGGATGCACACAGCTTCTCCATTGATCTACTGTTTCTTTAGGGCCTAGACCTATTAAAAGGTCTCCCACTTGAAAAATAAAATCTGATTTAAAGCTGTAAATCCATTTGTTTTCTCTTTTTAATGCTATAATATGAAATCCTCTCTTATATTGTTGGTTTTGTAATTGTTTGTATGTTTTTTCTTTAAAGTATGAATCTACTGAAATAGTTTCTCGGACGACTATTTCTGATGTTTCTTTAATAGCTTTTTGAAGAATAACATGGGGTTCAAAGCCTTCTAAAATGTTTTCGGCTAAATGTGCTGCTGCATCTGCTATTAACTCACACGAAAATATTATACGCATTATCCCAGTTAGATTTTTTGGATTTTCAAGTAATTGAGTTAAATTTAGAAGATCCTTTTCGAAAATTATATTCAATCCATCCATTAAAGCTTCCATCTCTAATACATCTTCAGCTAGATCATAACTTTTAAAAAATAACGCTGCTAATGCTAATTCTATCATTGTTTCCGAAATATCTGTTATTAGTACATAATCTTTTTTAAGCTCTTGAATTTTATCGAAAATATCAGGATTAGTTAGATCAAATCCAGAATCTTTTTTCTCATCATCAATTTGGAAAGAAAAATCTTCAGCATCAAAAGTTAACTTCTTTAATTCTTTAATTGGTTCAATTTCTCCTTTAATTATCAAAATATCTCCGGTTTGAATTTCACTATCTCTTTCAAATAACCATTCATCTCTTCTTTTTATCGCAATTAAATCTACTCCGTACTTAGACCTAAAGTGTACATCTTTACGATTCATTCCTATAAACTCACAATCATCATTGACAACAATTTTTACTATAGGTTCAGGTACTTCGTCCCAAAACAATTGCGTGAAGTCTGATATATCGCTATTAATATATACAACTCGAGCGATGTCTGCAAGAGCATCAGAGATTTTGTCAATTGAATAGCCCATTACAACAATAGGTTCTAAAGCTTTTGCTTCTTTAAAACCGCCTGTTTGAGTCTGAATAATCTGTAAATTCAATAGAAAAGTTAATTTATGGATTTTTTTTTCAATTTTAGAAGTCTCGTCCGCAATTTCCTTACTACTAAATTTAATAGCGCTGTAAGCAAGATCTATCATCATGTCTATCTTCTGTTTCATCTCTTTTAAAATGTCCTTTAGTGATATAGGTTGATACTGAAATTTTTTTCTTTTTTCATGCTTTTTAATTATTTTCTCACTCTCGTTTAGATAATTATACAAAAATTTGGATAAAGATTAATATAAATAAAGGGGTTAAAAAATCTGCTAACGATGTTACCATAGGAATTAAGAAATTATTTGGGTCTTTTCCTTTTCTAAATATTAATATGGAACCCATAAATAAAAATACAAACATTAGCCCAAATAGAATCAAAATAGTAATAATAAAAATTGATATAATCAACAAGGGATTAACGATTTCTATTCCAGTTACACTTCCCAATATGTATCCTAAGCTTATTAATGCAACAAGACTTAATAAAATTGTTATAAGTAACCCATAAAAATCTTGTTTTAATCGATTAGATGCTTGAATTTTTGGAGTCAACGTACCTAGATATAAGTGAGATGTAAGTCGAGAAACTAAGACAGTTGATATATCACCTATTAAAGAATTTAAAGACGGTAAAACTAGTAAAATAATAGGAAAACTTGACAATATTCGCTCACTATTAGATAAAAGAGTTCCGGAGAAGAGTCCCATAACAGAACTAATTAGAACAACTATTATGGATTCTTTGAAGATTTTTTTAAAGTAATCCACTCTTATGGCACCCCCAACATAATAATTGTTAGATAAAAGCAAATAACGGTAAAAAAGTCGTCTATCGCGGTCATTACTGGATTTACAACATTATTTGGATCTAAACCACGCTTAAATGCTAAATAATTCAAGAGGGTTGAACAAGGAATAGAAATCGATAACGTTAAACCTATCGAAATAACAGGAATTACGATTAACAAACCAATATGAAAAATATAAAGTTTAATTAATAAAAAATTAATAAGGATACTGAATACTCCGATTGCTAATGCAGTTAATAACGATAAAGTTAAGGTAGCTAATACATTTTCAAACCATGATTTCTTATTAAATTCGCCGATAATAAAATCTCGTGAAGTTCGAGCAATAAAAGGA
>Ga0209978_10000486_pt1 | contig 15071 bp, 12 predicted proteins | sample BentaG_FD_182805 | JGI IMG/M metagenome (GOLD analysis project Ga0209978, IMG submission 182805) | Deep subsurface microbial communities from South Atlantic Ocean to uncover new lineages of life (NeLLi) - Benguela_00093 metaG (SPAdes)... | ecosystem: Environmental > Aquatic > Marine > Oceanic >... | reverse complement strand
CATTTTCCCTCAACCTCCTTTAAGTATTTTTTACCAGTAGTGTAGCCCTTTATGGGCGTAATTTGTTCATTCGTAGTGTAGCCCTTTATGGGCGCAAAACATCAAATTCATCAAGATAACCACAATAAGGATATTCGTGCCAGTGCTCAACAAGTCCTCTTCTTACAGGATTGTTCAATATATATTCACCTATTTTGCGAACATCCTCATTCTTTCTTAAAATATGATCATACCATCTTTTTTGCCAGAGACTTCCTTTAATACCATACTTCCAAGCTATGGTTGTAGATTTACCTTTAAATTGATTAACGAAATCTATTATGGAAGGCTCTTTATCAGGGTAGTGTAGCCCTTTATGGGCGTAATTCTTATGGGCATAAGGCTCTACCCTACAAAGGAAATGTAAATGTTCGGGCATAAGACAATAAACAGAAACTCTGCATTTTAATTTTTCCTTTTGGTTTTTTAGACATTCTATAATCTCCATATTGAGTTCATGTTTCAAGAAATATTGTCTCTTGAAATCAGCAATGACCGAAAGTGAATACACCCAGCCTGGTTTACAGTATAAACTTGGGTCGAGATGGATTTTCTTTGGTATTTTTGGATTCATTGTTTCTACGGGGACAAGCCCCTATACTACCAAATGATTACGGGCATAAAGCCCTACACTACCAAAACCATTACGGGCATAAAGCCCTACACTACTTTGCTCTTATTGCAGGGATTTCTACTGCTTTATCTTTCCTGTAAACACCCAGTAAATTTTTCTGATTTTCTCCTCGAGGCAGAACGAGGTCGATAATATTTGGGCTACTCCTTGTGCTATTATTTAAGGACAAGTAGGCACCACCAAAGTAGAACTCATCGTTTGTCTGCTTAACCTCTCTCACCTTCCAATTTCGTGGTGGAGCCTCTCCATCGTAAGCTAAGACCATCGGCAAATATCCCCAATTTCGAGGATCTCCACGGATTAACTTTCGGGGAACATAAATGGTAACTTCTCCCCTGGTAGAATTGACCCTCACTTCCAGGTTTGTCAATTTAACCGGCTTGCCAGCTGAATCTATTTTATACATCGTCTGCTGCCAGCCATCCACAGAGATTGCATATTCCCAGGCATCTTCAGCCCTGGTATAAGCATTCCTTCCAGGAAGAAGTTGCATAGAGCCAGCTCCTATCCTGTTATTCAAGTCAATGTAAACATCAATAATCTGTAAACTGAGGCCAGAAGGAGAATTCCAGGGATTTTCAATTATCCCCAATTTAACCTTAAAAATCACATAATCCAGCCCTTCACTTACGGAAAACTCACGAATATCGAAAGAGCCGGGCTTAAACACCGCATCGGCAGGATAGGTATATGTGCCTGGTCCGTAATCATCACCAACAGGGTCGATAATTCTTGAAATAATGGCCCCCTTATGAAACAGCTCGGGAAGAATTATACTAATAGGTCCAAAAGGTGGCATACTCTCTAATTCCACGCCATCCTCTACTACCACAGCAATCATTCTCAACGCTTCTCCCCCTGAAACATTAAGGTATTTGAGAGGTATCCCAATTTCTAATGAATAGGCTCCCACTGCCATAGAATAGAGGTCAGTGATAGGTTGCCAGGTCTCTTTCCCTGTTGCACTGGAAAGGACTGCCCTTCCTCTCCCAGCCTCATAATCCAGAGTAAATTGGTTAAACCAAATTGCTACTTCGTTAGATAGTCCAAATCCCAATGTTCTCCCTGCATTAGGTTCTACGTAGCGAGCAGACAGATTATACTTCCCTGCTCCGGGTGTCCCTATATAGAATCCAATGAAGAATTCCGTCCCCCTTCTTTCAGCGAGCAAATCTTTCGTATCCACCCGGAGATAGAGATTAAATCTATTGTATCCATAATAGATTTTGTCGAATATCTCGCTTCCCTCAGCCCGATAGTAGCCGGCATTATCCCATTCCCCCTCATCAATTATACCATCAATCTGGGGAGTAACTAAGTCTACAATTTCCCTCTCAGGGATAAACTCCTTCTGAGCAACAATTGGCTGGAACAGTCTCCCGGGCGGTTCGCTACCAATAGTCTGATAGACTTTAATCAACAAGCTCCTGTATTCCTGGTCAAAAATCTCATCCCTACCAGAATTCTGGTCTTCACCGTACCACCAGAACCACTTACTATCGGAGGCTTTTAAAATTGTTGCAAACGCCTGGTCCAGTTTCTCAATTTTCGCTCGGCCACTATTTTTATAATTTTCTAACTCTAATCTGGCTTCAGCTAAAAGTTCCCAGGCTATATTTTCTTCTTCTTCGCCAATCCAGCTATCAAAATTTGCATTGACCAGAGAACCTGGCCATAGTTTTTTTATGCTCACTACCGCAGGATAGTCTTCCAGATACTCTTGTAGAGTAACAGTTTTGATTGAGGTGTTTTCCTCAAGTTGATTAAAAAGCTGACTTAAAAAATATATGCTCTCATCATTATCTATAATTATGGTCACCAGAGGAGGGAATTTCTCTTTCCATTTCTGTTGAATAAAATAGAGACGTTCCATAAAATCCCCCACCGCTTCCTCTCCACTCACTAATGGATAGACAAGATTAATTCTATCGCTAAGTATCCTGTCGCGGAAAATCATTGTTACCTTTCTTTTTTTTCCAGACACAAGGTAAGGCCGATATAAGAACTTAGGATTCAGAAGCCGACCCTGGTCATTCCTGGTCAATTCAATGTTCAACGAATCTTCCAGCACTTCCTCACCAGAAGCCATCCACTGCAATCGACAATCACCAACCACCTCTAATACTTCCTGAGCCACCGCACCTTCAGGAAGCCATATCCCTCGAGGAAACTCACCAAAATATTTCCGATAAAAACTTACCCCCTTCATTATTCTGGCTCTAACATCTTCAGGATGTCTATATTTCTCGGTAGGTAATGAAGCCTCTGGCATCGACACACTGGCTAAATCTATATCGTAAAGAAGCGGAAGAATGGGACGGCCGGGAGGCACCATTGCCACCACAATCCGACCCAGACCTTGAAGTCGCCTACAAATATCTACAGCTCCAGAATTCATATATTCAATCATTTCAGGAGACAAATTGAAAGTCATCTTTATCTGGGGATAACGTTCTAACAAAGCTAAAAGATTCATTATTGTTTGGGAATTAGCCTCCCCGGCGCGGGGTATTTCTCCATTCCAGACAAGAGCAAGGTAGAGAATCTGCTTGGGAACTTCTGGAGGCTTCAGAGGAACTCTCCTCACTTCTCTTTCCGCTGGCGGCATCCCCGCACAGCCCAAAAGGAAAAGAAGAAGAATCAATAGGAAGTATATCGGAAGTAGACTTAAAATTTTTCTCATTTTCTCTAAAAATTCGCCTTTTGTGATAGACAATCTTTTATTATACTAAATATTATTTTAAATTGTAAAGTACAAAGAGGAAAAATCGTGGAGGGAAATACTACAAAGGAGTAGCGAAGCAAAGCTTCGCGTCAATAGAAGAGCGGCACCATAAATGGTGCCCGACCAGACATTACGCTTGTAGGCACAGATTCAATCTGTGCATAATCCCTGCACGGTTAAAACCGTGCCTACAAACATACATTATTTCACCCATCACCCAAAAAATTGCACACATCTAATCAATGTTTCCTTGTCCCCAAACCCTCCCGGCTTCAGAATGAAGTTGTACTTCCCATCTAAAGTCCGACAGAAAGCAATCCCCGGTGATACAGATGAAATAATTTGAAAGGTCTCTATTTTTAATGCTCGACAGATATTGAAAGCAGTATCTCCACCAATAAGAATTAGATTACGAAAGAACCCCCCTTTGCAAAGTCCTGTGGTCAAATAGACAATCGTTCTAATAATCTTCTCTGCATCGAGTTTGTGGTTACTCTTTTGAGGATAGATTAATATGTGTTTAGCATTTTTCGCATCCGGTATTTCCACTCGATTTCGCTCGAAGTCTATAGGCACAGCCAATAAACTTTTCTTTCTCTTCAACTCTCCAATCTGTTCGTAGGTAACCGATTGTCCACTCCCGGAAATAATCAACACAGGTTTTGAACCACCAGTTACGGTCTTAGATTTAACATTCTTGTTTAATCCCGCCTTCCCCCAGAATTTGACCAACTCCCCAGCCAGAGCGCTTGCTCCACATACAGTCTTGTAATCCGGGATTTCTCTGGCGATATTTTTTAAATCTCTTTGAGTTCTTGCATCGTATACTTTAATTCTATCATAGTATTTCGACATCCCTTTCAGTAAAGTGGGTATATGAGCTTCGCTCACTCGATTTCTGGGATCCCCAGCAAACTCTGTTCTGGTAACCAACTCTCCCCAAACATAGTGGTAACCCTCTATTGTAGTCCTTCCTGTCCGGGGAAAGGCAGCACAAAAGGGAAGTTCTTCTATGTTCAACTCATCAAAAAGTGCGTCAATCTCCGAACCGATATTTCCCCGCAAGGTAGAATCTATTTTTTTATAAATCTGTTTTATGTTTAATTTCCTGAAGAATCTCAAGACACATTTAACCTTCTCATAGGCTGTTTGAGGCTCATCGAACCTGCTTTCAGTATTCACCACAAGAACGTCCCAGTCAACATCGGGCTTCAGATTTTTGCAGAGGCGCTCTGAGTTAGAAGCATGGACAATTGTTCTCAAACCATAATCTGCAAAATGTAATCCCACATCGCCACACCCGGTCAAGTCATCAGAGATTACCCCAATCATTGACACTCTCCCTTCACCTTGATTCTCTCCCTCTGACCCAACCTTCTCCCCCTCACCTTTATCCTCTCCCCCAGGGGAGAGGAATACTGATATCCCTTGTTCACATGTTCACAAATCATCTTTTATCCTGGGAAATAAAGGCTTGCCTGCTTTAATCTTTGTCCCTGACTTGAGCCTTCCCCACTGTGCTTCTTCAATTTTCTGATTATAGATTTTCTCTTCCATCCCCAATCGCTCCCAGATTTTTTCAGCTGTCTGGGGCATAAAAGGAAGAATATAGAAAGTGACTACTCTCAAAGTCTCTAAAAGATTATATAACACGGTTTCCAGTCTCTTTCTATCAGTCTTTTCCAACTTCCAGGGAGCTGTCCTTTCAATGTATCTATTGGCATAGTCGATAACTTCCCAAATGTCTCCCAGGACACTGTTCAATTCCAGCTTATCGTAATATTTGATGACTCTTTCAAAAAGTCCCTTCACTTTTTGAATTAACTCTTTATCCTCTTTCTCCTCTCCACCCGGTTCAGGCACCCTGCCCTCAACATACTTTTCCACCATTGTCAAGCTACGACTCAGAAGGTTACCTAAATTATTCGCCAAATCAGCATTATAGCGTCTGATAAGTGCTTTTTTGGAAAAATCGCCATCCTGACCAAAGGGCACCTCTCTCATCAGGAAGTAACGGAATGCATCCACCCCGAACTCCTCAGAAACTTCAACCGGATCAACCACATTCCCTCGAGATTTGGACATCTTCTCTCCTTCCACAGTCCACCAGCCATGCCCAAAAACCTTTTTGGGAAGTGGTATCCCCAGAGCCATCAATATTGCCGACCAGATAATGGTGTGGAACTTGAAAATCTCCTTACCTACCAGATGAACATCAGCAGGCCAGAACTTCTTAAATTTTACTTTATCCTCTAAATATCCACAGGCAGTGAGATAATTTATCAGAGCATCAAGCCAGACATAAACAGTATGTTTTTCATCAAAAGGCACTGGTATTCCCCACTTCACAGCCGTACGGCTTACGCTCAAATCCCTCAGTCCTCCCTTAACAAAATTTACCATTTCTGCTTTGCGGAAGGGAGGCTGCATGAACTCAGGATTCTCATCAAAATAATTGAGAAGTCTCTTTTGATATTTAGATAGTTTAAAGAAGTAACTCTCTTCTTTCAGTTTCTCTGTCACTTTCCCACATTCAGGGCACTTGCCTTGCTCAAGCTGTGACTCCAGATAGAAAGTCTCACAGGAAGTACAATACCATCCCTCATACTCTCCTTTATAGATATCCCCCTTCTGGTAAAGTTTTGTAAAAATTTCCTGCACTGTCCTTTCGTGTCGCTCTTCTGTTGTTCTGATAAAATCATCGTGAGAAATGTTCAGCTTCTCCCAAAGTTTTTTGTCCTCGGAAACGATATAATCTGCCCATTCTAAAGGCGTCTTTCCTTTCAAACTGGCTGCCTGGGCTATCTTCTGTCCATGTTCATCAGTACCAGTAAGAAACAGAACTTCATCCCCCAGCCAGCGCTTGAAGCGGGCCACCACATCACAAGCTATGGTGCAGTAGGCGTGTCCGATATGCAGCAGGTCATTCACATAAAATATGGGAGTAGTGATATAAAATTTCTTAGCCATAGAAATTTTTAACTCTCTGATTTTCTAAATTTGAACTTCTCAAAAAATCCTGCCGGGGATACTTCCTTTCGAGGCAACTTCTTCGACACTCCGTCCGCATATTCAACAGTGACTTCTTCCCGTAAAATATTGACTTCTTTAACCACTCCTATTCCATCCTCAGTAGCCACTTTGGAATTTAGTTTGGGAAAGTTCTTTCTCGCTTCACGATAAAAATCGTTCTCATATGCCAGACAACACATCAATCGACCACAAACTCCGGAAATCTTTGCCGGGTTCAAGGATAAATCCTGTTCTTTAGCCATATCAATGGAAACAGGCCTGAAACTTTTCAGAAATGAGCCACAGCAGATGGGAAGTCCACATGGTCCAAATCCACCCAGCATCTTAGCCTCGTCCCTCACTCCAATCTGAACCATCTGTATGCGAGTTTTCAATAAGTACCCCAGGTCTTTAATGAGTTCACGGAAATCCACTCTTCCTTCTGCAGTATAATAGACAAACAATTTGTTACAATCAAAAGTATAATCCACGCAGGTCAATTTCATCTTTAATTCGTGTTCTTCTACTTTCTGCATTACCTTTTGAAATGCTTCTTTTTCCTTACTAACATTTCTCCTTACCACTTCACAATCACCAGAGTCCATCTTTTTTATTACCCGATAAAGCTTCTTCTTACTGTGTTCAATCATTCTCTCCGGCGAGACAACTTCTCCCGCTTCCATCCCATTCTCTGTCTCCACCAAACACTTATCACCTATAGCCAGGTCTATTCCCTCGGGCAGGAAATCGAAAATATCCTTTGTCCTTCTTATCTGAACTCCCACAACAATGGGCATATTCCCCTCCATTCGCTACTCCAAAAGACTTTGGAGTAGCAGAGCTTGCTCTGCGCCTTGGTCTGCGTTAACTAATCGCGAAACAAGTTTCGCTACTCCATTCGTCGGAACAGCGACCCTCCTCATGCATTCACTATATCGAGCAATTTCAACAGCATTCCATCTATTGCTAAATTCACATTGACATTCCTCTTAATTAAATCGAGTGTTTCCATAACGATTTCTATCTTTTTCTGTTTTAGTATAGATGGGTTTTCCGCAAATTTCCTGCCCAAATCCCCTAATAAAAAATTCAATAACTCCAGTGTAGATTCTCTATCTCGGGGAATTTCAGCCGAAAATTGAAATAGACTACCGTAACCTCCAATTAGAGAACCTCCCGTTTCAAAAATCTCCCTCAACCGTTCCCCAAACTCAGGAGTCTCTTTCTCCAGATAGTAAAGCGCTCGACCAATACTCCCTGAAGAAAGCCCGGCCAAAGAGCGCGCCTCTTCAGGCGCCACTTCGTATTGGTCTGTCAGTGTTTTTTCTATTAGAGTGCGGGGAATTTGCCTGAATAGTATCAGTTGGCAGCGAGAGCGAACTGTGGAGAGAAGACGGTAAATGTTCTCAGTGATGAGGATGAGAATTACTTGTGGAGGTGGCTCCTCTAAAGTCTTCAATAGACAATTGGCAGCCTCTTCGGTAGCACTGGCAGCATCGTCTATAATATATACTTTCCAGGTTCCCTCTAGTGGCTTATAGGCGACCCTTCTCTGAAGCTTTCTAATCTGGTCAATGGAAATTGTCAGCCCACCCTCACGGGGGCCAATCAACTCCACATCTGGATGTGTTCCATTTTCAATCTTTCTACAGGAATCGCACAGGTCGCACCCATCTGAGGAAGAGGAGCGGCAATTCAAGCCTTTAGCAAAGGCAATGGCAGTCGTCCGTTTACCAACACCGTCAGGTCCCATAAATAGGTAGGCGTGATGAGACCTGTTGTTCTCTATCGACTTCTTCAATATATTAACAGCCACTTCCTGGCCAACAATTTCAGAAAACTTCATTATGTAACTTTCTAACCTTCGACTGGTTTCTCGATTCCCACTTTTATGGAGCGTGAAACGCCCCCACCTCCTTTTCGGGAGGACTCCATTTATTTTACCAATTTTTCAATAACTTTTACAACCTCTAAATGTGTCTTCTGCGGCGTTTCCTTCACTTTAATTAATTTAACCCGACCAGGCTCTCGGGAAGCAATCTCCAGATATCCTTTTCTCACTCTCTCATGAAACCTTATAGACTCCCGCTCCATCCTGTCCATCCTTCCCCGAGAGACTTTTCGGGCTCTGTCCAATCCCTCTCTCACATCAAGGTCAAGAAGAATAGTTAAATCGGGCTTCAAACCAGATGAGGCAATCCGATTCAACTCCTTAACCATTCGAATATCCAGTTTTCGTCCGTAACCTTGATAGGCAAGAGTAGCATCAGTATAACGTTCACAAATCACTATCTTACCCTTTTGGAGTGCGGGAAGAATAAGTTCTGACGTATGCTGAGCCCTGCCTGCTTCGTAAAGAAGGACTTCTGTAACTTTGGAAATTCTATTTTTAGGATTCAAAATTATCCTGCGCAGAGCCTCAGCAATGGACGTCCCACCCGGCTCCCTGGTGCGCACCACCTTATAGCCCTTCCTCTTTAAATAGCGAGCAAGCAATAGAGACTGCGTGCTCTTTCCCGAGCCATCGGGTCCTTCCAAGGTAATGAAAAACCCTTTTTTCTTTCTCTTGTTCATAAATCTTTCTTTTACCCCCTCACCCCAACCCTCTCCCCCAAGGGGAGAGGATATATACTGGGACTTTCCGACCATTTCTCCAAGGGGAGGGAATATTTCTACTTGAGGGGAATTAACGATTACGCAAAAAAATTCTCTTTCTGGGGAAGGTTAAGCTACCCTGCTGGCCTCCGGTTACCGGAGTCTGCACAGTCAATGTTGAGATATCCACCTGGGTAGGACTAATTGGGTCATCGAGCACAAAATAGACTGAGACAAGGTCTTCTGGGATTACGTCAGTAGTAACTCCACCAACTACCCGTTTCAGACTATCGTTAGATTGATAGTAACTAATCTGCCTGCCATCGATATGGGTGAAGGTTATCATTGTATTGGGATCTTCGCCAGCCTGCTCGCCAACCACCATTGTGGTCACCGGCCTTGCCTGCCTGATAAACCTGGTCATCTCGTCCATAGCTGCGCGCGCCTTCTGCTGGGCATCAATCTGCTGACTCGTCTGCCACCAGGTTCTGTACGTATTGGTGAAGAACTTCATTATCCCATACCCTAAAATAGCGAGCAAAGCGATCACTATCGCCAGTTCTATAAGAGTAAATCCTTTCTGTTTTTCCATTTCACCCTCCTCATTTTACCACACATATTTTCTCTGTTGCGTTCTCTCCTCCTACCTCTATATGTACTAAGTAGATTCCACTGGCTATGGTTGAGCCCTTTTCATTCTCTCCTGACCAGGGTTCCTGATGCATCCCGGTGCCTCTATTATCATTATCCACTAAACTCATCACCAGCTCACCCATCAGGTTATAGATTTTTAGATTAACTTTGGCTGGATTTATTATAAAGTACTTGATAGTCGCTTCATTGTCTGCTTTCCTGGGATGAATCAAGTTGTTAGATATATCAAGTAGGCGGACAACCATTATCCCATCGCTCCAATCCGCCGACCAGTCACCATAGCCGTCACCATAGCGATAGCCACTCTGGGCTTTCACTCGAGCCTTGTATGTCTTATTATATTCACATCCTGAAACGCTATAACTCTTAACGTCACCCACACTGCCATCAAATACTGTTCCATCTTCAGACCTCACCTGTAACCTATAGTTATAGATTGCTGTTTCAGGGTCAGGAGTATTCTGAGTCCAGCTGAAGCGGATTGTAGTATTGTATGTATACTCACCCTCATCAGTGGGTGTCTCCGGCGCTGGCGGCGGTGATTCATCTTTGTAATGGCCCTCTTCAGACCAGCTACTCTCTGTTCCTTCTTGAGACCAGCTATATCCCAGACCGGTATCGATTGCCTGAACATTCCAGTAGTATCCTTTAGCGTAAAGGCTGAAAGTGCGAGTATGAACTGTAGTAGTACTTTTAGAAATAAAATTCCCTAATAGAGGGCTCCCATATCTTGCTGCCACAAGGTCATCTTTCCCCGATTCTGAGCCAATTCGGAAGTTATAATACAGACCAGCGTCTGGTTTAGTTTCGGTGTCCGAACCACTGGTCCAAGTTATAGTAAGTTCCCCGGTAGTAGAATTATAAGTCGTTTGAAACTGGTTACTCTCAGGAGGAGTAGGAAGAGTGTTTGGGCCCTCAGAATTTTTGTAAATTTTTGTGACCGCGCCACTGCCAGAGGAACCTGTCAAAGCCAGGTCGATATCTTTGTCTCCATCGTAATCGCACCAGGCAACACTTCCTTGCTCTACATCATCTAAACTCTGTCCAGTATCTTCACTAAAGGTGCCACTATTTATGTATATTTTTGAACTCCACCCCCCACTCGTTACTCCCGTTACTACCAGATCGAGGTCTCCATCATTATCGTAGTCTCCCCAGGCTAAAGAGCTATTGTCCACTCCAGTCAAACTGTCAGCTGTCTCAGTAAAACTTCCATCTCCATTGTTCTTCCAGATTTCGCATACTTCCCCTCCAGTTGAGTTTCCACTGATGGCTATATCTAACCATCCATCATTGTTATAGTCTCCCCAGGCTAAAGAACTGTTCATGACCGGAGTTAGACTCTGCCTTAAGGAAAAAGGATTATCTGGATTAGTTCTGTAGTCATTCTCATAAATCTTGCAGATATAATTAGTTAAATCTACCTCCCCACTTAAAACCAAATCCAAATCGCCATCATTATCATAGTCTCCCCAGGCAACAGAGCCACTGGCTACAGGAGTTAACTCTGTTATGCCACTATTCTCAAAAGTGCCCTCTCCTTTATTTTTATATATTTTGGCTACGGTTCCCGGCGCCCCCATACGTGCTCCTATAACCACAAGGTCTAAATCACCATCATTATCATAGTCTCCCCAGGCAAGAGCACTGTTATAGACATCTATCGTCTCTATCCCACTATCGCTAAAAGTTCCATTTCCATCATTCTGGTAGATTTTAGTAGTGCCATACTCTGTTACCTCGCCGGTAATTGCCAGGTCGAGGTCACCATCTCTATCGTAATCTGCGAAGGAGAGTTGGCCTTTCCTAACTCCTGTCAGGCTCTGGGAAAGAGTCAACCTATTATTTGCTCCATTCTTGTAGATTTGGAAATGCCTGTTTGTTCCATCCCAGCCCATCATAGCCAGGTCAAAGTCTCCATCATTATCTATATCTCCCCAGGCCACAGAACTAGTATACAAATTGGTCAGGTCCATTCCAGAATCACTAAGCGTGCCCGCCTCAACAATTTTATTAATGCCACTAAAACCCATTAAGAGTGCAAAAAGAATAAGAAATTTTTTTCTATTCAATCTCAGAACCTCGCTGTTAAAGAAAATCGGTGGTTATCACCCATTTTGCTAGCACTCATTCCCCAGCCATAATCGAGCTGAAAATTTTTCCATACGAAACCCACTCCACAAGTAAAAGAGTCCAAATCGTAGCCAATTTTATAGCCAGCCCTTAAGGCAAAAATTTCCCTGTACCAGTACTCCATACCCCCACTTCCTTTAAAATCGCCATCATTTGGCTTTACTGCCTCTGTGCTTATGGTAAGTCTATGTTCCTGTTTAAAGTCCATCTGGTAGGAAGCGCCAGCTCTCACTGTCAAAGGCAGGGTATCTCCTTCTTCTTCAAACCTAATCTTCGTCCCCAGGTTCTGTCCTGCAATTCCCAGAAGAAATCTGTTCTTCCCTACTATAAACTTTCCCAGTAATCCCACATCAACCGCATAGGCCATAGCCGAATACTTCTGGACTAAAGTTGAATAGACGAGTTTAACGCCCAATCCTAAAGATATTTCATTTCTCAGTTCAGGAGTAGCCCTTACCCTGCGCCTTCTTTTCTTAACTTTTTCAGTACCTCTCCAGATAATGTAGCCAAAGCCTAAATTTGCTAAATAGTCTTCCTCGGCACGCACAGTGTTACCTTCCGGGTGGAGAATCATCTTTCCCGCCTGCAAAGAAGAGACGCCCAGTGCAATTGTTCCCCGGTTTCTTCGCGCCTTTATTGACTTAAACCTTCTCCTGCCTCGTTGCCTTTCGACTTTCCCTCCTATCGGATATGCGTAACCAATGAATCCATACCAGGTATCTACTAAACTATCCAGATACATTACGCTAATTTGATGTCTTTTAATCTGGGCCAATCCGGCAGGATTAAAATGGAGAGCATTCACATCATCAGCCACAGCAACAAAGGCTTCTCCCATTCCCAGAGGGCGGGCACCACTGGTCTGCTTTAAAATTATGGCTCCACTTGTGCCAGCGGCGAAGCAGATTAATGCGGGGCGAAAGAAGAAAAAAATGGTAAGAATAAATATAAAAAAATAAGTCCTTTTTTCCATCTCATATCTAAACTAAATAATTTTTAAGCTACTATTAGATTTCTGAAAAAGCTTTGCTTTTGGTCTGTCATTGCGAGCCCGAAGGGCGTGGCAATCTCATTCTCCAACGATAATAACGAGATTGCTTCCTCGCTTCGCTCCTCGCAAAGACACTTCAGGGGACTTTTTCAGAAATCTCATTATAACTCTTGCCAGGACCTCACGATAGTTGCCTGTGGAGAGCCTGTTAGGGGCACTTGAAAACTTAATTCCCCCCACTCTATGGTCACATTTGCGTCTACATTGATGGTTCCACCAGATTCTATGACTCCATTTATTTCCACATTTGAATTAGCGTCTACTTGTGTGGTGCCAGAAATAAGACCGTTAATCTTAACGTTGGAGTTTATCATGATATCAGCCCCACTCCAGGTCCCTCCCGAAACAATGAGATTTGCATCTGCATAACCACCGCCCTCACCGTACACATTGGAGGCAAGTTCCAACCCATAAGTACCAGAGCCACCAGTTACCCAGATTGTACCCTGTCCCAAAAACTCAATGTTGGAGTCGAACCTGACTCCCTGTTCAAATTTGTGTACCTTGCCTAGGAGATCGAACGTCGGATCACTAATAACCGTAAACTCACTATAAGTTACCTGCTCCATAGCATCCAGCGCAGTGTAATCGACAGAGGAGAACGACCCTAGGGGAGCTGTATCACCAGAAGTATCTTCCTCGACAATCAATGGATCCCCACTCTTTATTTTACTCTCATTGTATATGCCAGTGTCGGATGTGTCCCCGCCCTGACTTGCATTAGTGGGACCTCTGGACTTTATTTCTCTTCCTGGCTGCATATACAGGTTGCCCGTAATATCGACACCACTGGCTATACCTGTGCTCGTATATATTGAGCCATCGCTGGCTCCAGCACTACTCGGTTCAATGTACACATTGCTACCCAGCACTATCTGCCCATCGCTCCTTAAGTCTCCCTTAATTGTGACGTTGGAAGCAACAGTGATCCCTTCCTTTGCTCCCACAGCAAAGGAAGGCGTGCCCGGCACTATATTGACTATGGAGGTTACCGTCCGCGTCTCCCGAGGAGTGGCAGCATTAGGCACATAGCCTATAGAAGTTATTACATAATGGTTAGCAGGTTGTCCCTGAGTGGAAACATTAACGCTAAATTCACCTACATTAGCCACGGAATAAGCTGTTGGTCCACGATAGTTTGTATCGTTCTGTAACTCATTAATAGCATACTCTACCCCACCATCAGCAATATAGAGGGATGCATCTGATAATCTCTCCTTGACTAAAAACTTCGTCTCAGATGTACCCAAAAAAACCATTGCCACTGCCAGAACAGATAGAATAAGCATTAGGATAAGCGCCAGAACAAGGGCGATTCCTTTTTCGTCTTTTATGTTTAACATTTTTCTACCTCCTACCATTTCTCAGCAATTAATGAACTAACCTCAATACTTTTACTTCCGCCTCCTTCAGTCCAGATTACCTCAATATCTACACGTATTAATGAACTTGCCAGCTGGCTTATCCTTACGTTACGAGTAAAATTCTTTCCCGACAGGATTTGATTCTCCGCCTCCCAGATAGCAGGATGCCAGGGATTACCAATGGCACCGAAAGTCTCATTCTTTATCTCTTCCATCTTATCGCCTGCAAAATTATAAGCCAAAGTCTGAAATTCCATGCCTTTAACAGAAACCGTAGTGCGCAGGAAAAGTTGACTAAAAGCCAAAACAATAAAAGCAATAATTGCCATGGCCAAAACCAGTTCTATATAGGTAAAACCTTTATTATTGAATTTTATCATAGTCTTATTATACCCCAATAATGAAGTATACCACAAATTAATAATAGCGTCAAGCAGTATTCCACCCTCAGCTATCACTCTCATATTACTAATATTTAAAAGATAGTTTGTGAAGAGTTTTTGGAATTTTAGCCAAAAAACGAGGACGGCTGATGTTCTTCCAAGCAAATCATTGTTTGACTCCCGCTCTGCGGGAGGAGTTTTGATTTGCGCCCTACAGAGTCCGAAGTCTTTTGGCGTTAAGAAATTCCTCAAGCGATGAGCAAACTATCTTTTAATTATTGCCCTCCACACTCCCCACCACGACCCGATATAATATCCAGAGCATGTGGTATCGCTGGCAGAACCACTTCCAAAGACTCTCTTACCGCCTTAGGACTACCGGGTAGATTAACAATTAGGCTCCCCTTCCCCACTCCAGCTACTCCCCGGGAAAGCATCGAGTGGGGAGTCTTCTCCAACCCTTTCATTCTCATCGCTTCTT
>Ga0209978_10000485_pt1 | contig 15085 bp, 11 predicted proteins | sample BentaG_FD_182805 | JGI IMG/M metagenome (GOLD analysis project Ga0209978, IMG submission 182805) | Deep subsurface microbial communities from South Atlantic Ocean to uncover new lineages of life (NeLLi) - Benguela_00093 metaG (SPAdes)... | ecosystem: Environmental > Aquatic > Marine > Oceanic >... | reverse complement strand
GAAACGGTAAAATAGTCGGCACTATGAATATACTCAGGGACATCAGCGCCCGCAAGAAAGCGGAGGAAAAGTTGAAGGAGAGCGAAGAGAAGTGGCGTTCTCTGACAGAGAATACTGATGACACTGTCGTAGTTACAGACGAGAATGATGTAATTCAATATATCAATAAAACGATTCCTCCCAAAACTCCAGAGGAAGTAATTGGAAACACGGTATATGAATATGTGTCGAAAGAACATCACCAGGTAATGAGAGAGTCTTTGAGGGAAGTTTACAAAACGGGAAAATCATCCAGCTACGAAATTACTTTAGATATGCAGAAGATCAATCCGGAAATTGGCACTCTTTGGTTTAGCACAAAGGTAGTTCCTCTCAAACAAGATCGAAAGATTGTCGGTGTCATAATGCTTTCCACAAATATCACCGCGCGTAAGAAAGCGGAGGAAGAAATCAAAGCCAAAAGCCAGTTTTTGGAGAGCCTTATCGAGCAATCACCACTTCCAACTTTTGTGATAGACTCAGAGGGAATTTGCGTGATGGCCAACAAAGCATTTCTGAAGGCCTACAATGTTCCCAAAAAAGAGGCAGTTCTGGGGATGAATGCCCTAACAGAACCTGCTAACGTGCGGCAGGGCGTAGTCAAGTACATTAAAGAAGCTTTGAGTGGGAAAATAGTTGAAACACCCGAAATAGAGTTTATTTCACCTTACGAGAACAAAAAGACCGTTACAAAAAGCAGGTTATTTCCGATATTTGATACAGCCAACAGGCTAACAAATGTTGTGGTGATGCATGAAGACATCACTGAGCGAAAGAAGATGGAGGAGAAAGAAAGACAGTACTTCAGTGACCTGTCATTTCTCTCAAAAACTGCGATGGAGTTGGTCGAATTCACGTCCAAGAAGGATATACACTACTACGTGGGAGAGCAAATCAGGCAGCTTTTCCCCGAGAGCATTGTCATAATCAGTTCATTCAATAAGACGACTGATCTCCTTTGTATTCGTGCCCTCCTGGGAGTGGGAAAATCAACCACCAGGTTCCTCAAGATACTGAGGAGAGAGCCGGTAGGGATGACGTTCCCGATGAATGATCAGGCAAGAAAAGATCTGTCAAAAGGGGAGTTGGTGAAAGTACCGGGAGGGCTATATGAGCTTACTTTGAATCAAATTCCTGAGTCTGTGTGCAATGCGCTTGAAAAGCTTTTTGGCATGGGTGACGCATATGCGATAAGTTTCATCTGGAAGGGGGAACTATGTGGCAGTGCCGCGATTCTCATGCGCAAAGGAACGGAGCCGAAAACCCCCAAACTCATTGAGACGTTCGTTAGGCAAGCTTCAGTAACACTGCAGCGCTTGCAGACGGAGGATCAAATCAAAGCATCTCTTAAGGAAAAAGAAGTGCTTCTGAGGGAGATTCACCATCGAGTCAAAAACAATTTGCAGATTATCTCGAGTCTCCTTAACCTTCAGTCCCGATATATCAAGGATAAACAGGTCCTCCATGTATTCAAGGAAAGTCAGGACCGGATCAGGTCAATGGCGCTCATCCACGAGAGATTGTATCAATCCAAAGACCTGGCCAGAATTGACTTTACTGAGTATGTCAGAGGCCTGGTAGCTAATTTGTTCCAGTCCTACAAAGTCAACCCTGATCTCATCACCCTTGAAACGAGTATCGAGGAGGTCTTCCTGGGGGTTGATACGGCAATTCCTTGTGGTTTGATTATCGATGAACTTGTTTCAAATTCTTTGAAATACGCCTTTACAGAAGGCAGGAAAGGCAGAGTCCAGATTGACCTTCACTCGGATAAAGAGGGTAAGTTTACCCTAGTTGTCAGTGATAACGGTATTGGTTTTCCAAGGGATCTAGATTTCCGAAAAACAGAATCATTGGGCCTACAATTAGTATGTACATTAGTAGATCAACTTGAGGGTACTATAGAGCTTGATAGAAGTGGTGGGTCAACATTCAAGATTAGCTTTGCAGAGCCAAAACAAAAGCAGGGAGGCTAAAACAATGGCAAATGCAAATATCCTGGTTGTCGAAGATGAAAACATCGTAGCCAAGGATATAGAAAACAGTTTGAAGACTTTGGGATACGGCGTTTCTGCTGTCGTATCTTCCGGAGAGGAGGCCGTGAAGAGCGCAGAAGATACTCACCCCGATTTAGTGCTTATGGATATTGTGTTAAAAGGGGACATGGACGGGGTGCAGGCGGCTGAACAAATCTACGATCAGCTCAATATTCCAGTGGTATATCTTACTGCCTACGCAGATGAGAAGACGCTCCAGCGAGCAGCAACAACAGAGCCCTTTGGCTATCTAGTCAAGCCTTTCGAGGAAAGAGAACTGCGTGGTAGTATCGAGGTGGCTCTTCGCAGGAACAAGAGGGAAAGCAAATTGAGGAAGAAGGAGGAGTCGCTCACCACAATACTCAAAAGTATCGGCGGTGCTGTGATTGCCACCGACATAAGGGGATCGGTAACATTCATGAATCCCCTTGCCGAAGTACTGACGGGATGGAAACAGGAAGATGCCTTGGGTAAGGATTCGAGGGAAGTGTTCAATATCGTAAGTGAGAAAACAGGTACCCCTATCGAGAACCCGGCAACGAAGGCCATCCGGGAGGACGCTATTGTCGAATTCGAACATGATACCTTACTCATCGCTAAGGATGGAACAGAAACACCTATTTTTGACAGCGCAGCACCATTGAGAGATCACAAAGGAAATATCACAGGGGCTGTTTTGGTCTTCCGGGACATCACCAAGCACAAGAAAGCGGAGGAGGCTCTCATCCGATCAGAAAAGTTTGAAGCTTTGGAAGAAATGGCAGCAGGAGTGGCTCATAATTTCAATAATCTTTTAGCTATCATTCTGCTGAATGCTCACCTTTTGGAGAAAGGACTGAAGCCATATAAGGTAGGGAAGTTCAAAAAGAGCCTCGAGAGAATTATGCAAGCTTCCTATGAGGGAGGAGAAACAGTAAGAAAACTGCAATACCTCACCGAGGGAGAAGTCTCAAGGACGAATTTTACCAGAGTTGACTTAAATGAGGTTGTAAGACAGGCTATCGCCTTTACCTCTCCTCGCTGGAAGGATGAGACTGAAGCTAGGGGAGCTACCATTAGGATAAAAGAGAAACTAGGAAAACTGCCACTTGTTTTAGGTAGTGCACCCCAGCTCACGTCCGTATTAACTCATCTTATCTTCAACGCGGTAGAGGCTATGCCAGAGGGAGGAGACATTACTGTAAGAACCGAGGCAAAAGAAAATGAAGTCTTGCTTCATCTTACTGATACTGGTAAAGGCATCCCAAGGGAAATAAAGCATAGAATCTTCGATCCCTTCTTTACCACTAAGGGACCAAAAGCCTCTGGTCTTGGTCTTTCGGTCTGCCAGATCATAGAACACCACCAGGGAAAGATAGAGGTAGAAAGTACCGAAGGAAAAGGAGCGACCTTTACCATCAGCATTCCCGCTCAGCCAGAAGCTCCTTCAAAGAAAGAAAAACTGAACGATTCATGAAGGGTCCTTAGAGAAGTTGATGCGCAATTTCTCCCCGACCCGCGTGCAGCTATCTTCAGTTTAGTGTATCATCGCTCATTCTCCAAGTCGGCTCCCTCCCCTCGTCTTTAGTACGATTTGTACTGTTGCAGGGTCTCCCACATTGCCATAAAATTCTCTGGAGGGACATCAGCCTGAATATTGTGAATGGCTGCAAATATGTATCCTCCACCTGGAGCGAGGTCATCGACTCGTCTCTTGACTTCGCTGCTCACCTCGCCTGGCGTCCCCTTCCCCAGTATGTTTTGTGTATCAACACCTCCTCCCCAAAAGCTCAAAGAGTCTCCAAATTTCCTTTTTAGCTTGGCCGAATCCATCTTTGCTGCGCTCACCTGTACGGGGTTTAATATATCTACGCCCGATTCGATCAAGTCAGGTATTATATCATAGAGAGAACCATCTGAATGCAAAAAAAGATATGAGTTAGGCGCCTTCTTCTTTATGAATGAAAAGAGTCTTCTATGTCTCGGTTTCACCAACTTTCGATACATCTCAGGTGAGATTAACGTCCCATTCTGTCCTCCCAGATCATCCAGCTCAACGATAACGTCAACAAGATCACTTATCTCTTCTAGTGCCATATCCCAAAAGTCTATCTTAAGATCGGTGAGTCTATCCATTAAGCTATAGGCTAGAGATTGCCTTGCTCCCAGGTCCTCATAGAAATCTGAATATCCACGCATTCGAAATCCCAAGGAGAAAACTCCATTAAAAGGAGCCTCTATTATTGCAGCATACCCAGCCTCTCTTAATTCCTTTAATTGGTTCCTTAAGTTTTCTACCCTTACTGGGTCACTCGCATTAGGCCAAGGGTAGTTCTTAATATCTTCGACGGTGATTGAACCACCAAGAGGATGGGATTTTCCTGATATTTGATCAAAATAATATCCGTTTCTTGAACTAACCCACTGGCAACCTAATTCATCAGTAAAGGCCTCTTTGCCTTCTACTTCTTTAATCTCAAACTTCCAAGTTGATGGATTCTTGAATTTGGTTCCTCGAGTGTCAACTTTGAGTTTTTGCTTGATTTCTTCATCCACCTGTGCCAGCCCTTGTTGTTTCTCGTAGCACCAGGATTCTTGCTCCTTCTCTAGGAGATAGTCCTTGCCCAAATAGTCTACGAGATTCTGATAGGCCACATAGTGGATTCCGGTAACACTCGTACCTGCCAAATCATAGGGTATACAGTCAGGCTCCTTATGCTGCAGAGCCATAAGCAGTCTCTCTCTTGCCGTCAAGTTTGTCATTTTCTCACTCCTCTGAAATCCTCAATTGAAGACAGCTCATCAACACACTGTCCATGATATCTAGCATCTGGGTCCGGACACGGTCCTCACGGCCCCTATGCATGGGATAGAAGAATGTGCTTAGATGATCGGCATCCCAAGCAACAAGGAATATCTGAAGAGACTAAGAAAGGAGCAGCGGGGTGCTGTCAGCTATTTTAGCAGGGAGAGCAAAAATGAAAAGAATTGGAACAAGCCAAAGATTAGCTAACTCCTACGGGGACGCCGCCCCCCGTGATACAATTCTCTACCAATCCGTCTTGCCTGAAATGACGATCCGCAAAAGGCAGCTCCTAAAAAGGGTTTTTGACACCTCTCACTTTTGAGCTACGATTATTGCAACATCCTGACTCATCCCCTTTTCTTGTGCTCTGTCTGTTTTAGGCGTATAATAGGCTGAAAGTATTGATTTTCATGGTACGGACATCAAGGAACGTCTCGGTAATTCTAAGAGGAGGTGCAAAATGACAACAACCAGGAGCCTTGATCCCGCATTCCGACATAACCACTATCTGTTTCGTAGGAAGGTATTCAAGCTATTTGGAGGAGCTTTCCACGTGTATGATGAGAACAGAAATCTCCTTATGCATTCGAAACAGAAGGCATTCAGACTAAGGGAGGATTTCAGAGTCTACGCTGCGGGACGGGGAATGGAAGAACTTCTGACTATCAAGACCTCCCAGATTCTTGATATCGGAGCAACCTACAGTGTGCAGGATGGAACGACGGGTGAGACGATTGGATCCATAAGAAGAAAGGGGCTCAGCTCCATTGTTAGGGACGAATGGATTTTCCTTTCTAACGACGGTCGAGAGGTTGGAAGACTAACTGAAAAGAGTTTGTCCGGGGCGATTTTGAGCAGGCTCGTTAACCTGGTCCCGCAAACCTATGTCGTGATGTCAGCAGATGGTAGGGAAGTTGCGCAAATCAGGCAACATTTCAATCCGGTCGTTCTCAAGTACGACATGACAATTGTAGATCCTGAACCTTCAATTGACCGAAGGCTCTTGATATCGTCGGGGATCTTGCTAGCCGGTATTGAACAGAGGCAGCAGTAATGTAATTCTATCCTGCCCAAGAAGCTGTCCGTCAATAAGACCTATCCCTGACTCTGCCTCATTCTTACCAATTTGGCCTTATGGCCGAAGTTAACACGTACTGACAGCCAAATGCAAAACTTGAATTCCATTCGACTCGAAGAAGACCCTAGGATTGTCCTCTCCCCGGCCACTTCCTGAGATGACTTATCGATGCGACTGTTTGCCCTTTGTCATTTCTTTCTCTGGTATATCGAAAAATGACCAAAAAACCCCTGTTTATTTATGGATGGATTATTCTGGCACTATCTTTTCTTGGTATGGCTTTTGCCCATGGAGCTCGTAATTCTTTTTCTGTCTTCTACGTACCCATTTTGGATGAATTCGGATGGACCAGAGCAAGTACCATATATTACTTCTATCTCCTGTTTGGGGTGGTGAATGGTATCGGTGGTAGTCTCATCCGCAGCATTCTTCAGAAGAATTGTAACATCGTGAGCTTCGGGGACCCAGTATGAATCGGGGCGGCCCTGGGTGAGACCATACAGCTTATCTCTCCTTCTTTTCGTAGAGATTCTCGCGACGGGTAGGCGCAGTGGACTCAAAATCCAAAAAAGACAAATGCGAGAAGTAAGTCCAGAAGCGGCAAACCCAATCTGGACAATCCCTCCAATTGATTTTCTTTCCTCACCAATTTGTACCAATTTACACCAATTTGTATCTCACATGGACAGTTTTTGGACACCAAAATCTGCTTCTTTCCCTTCCGATTAAGACCGGCCCGAAAACGGTTTCTAGCGGCTAGGGCACGCACAAGAATGCCAAAGGTTGACGACCTCCTAAAAAGGATATATATTCATAATCGTCTCAGTATGAAGATGACAGGAGGTGCCAATGCAAGTCAAATAACTAAACACTTGCATCAACCAAACCTACAGTGAGCACCCTAACTCCTCCAAAGGGCAGTCAAAGAGACTTTCCAACAGACCAGTCCACCTTCAAAAACTGCCTGAAACCCAGACTACACCACATTTGACCCATTCCGTCAACCTAATCAGCAGTTAACACCTAATCAGTTAAACAGGTCCCACTCACTCCAGCAGAAGAGGGAACATTTATGTTCATTGAGGGTACGATTGAATTCACTAAGGGAACCGGTCGGTTCGAAGGAATCGAAGGGAGCGGGTCCTTCACCGGGAAGAATCTCTTGGCTTGGGGCGTTGCGTATATAGATGTGACCGCATCCTATACCCTGCCAACAGCGAGTATCACGACTGAGGATTTGGTCGGGGTCTGGAAACAGCCTAACCACCGGTACTATATGCAATTCAAGCAGGACGGGACATACCGTGTTGCCTCCGCTATTGAAAACCTCGAGCCACAGCCACGGTTTTTCGGGCGGTTTCAGCTTGAGGGAACACTACTCTCATTCATCACTAGCGATGAGAGCCGCAAAGGCAAGAGCCTCAATGAGTGTCCAACTCAGACTGGCCACTATTACCTAAAGCTAACGGAAGAAGGCCAACTCCAATTGACACTACACGAGGACCCATGTTTTGGCAGAAGGCTCACCATAACAAGAGAGCCTTTTAGTCGGGTTTCACCCTGAATTCAAGTGCGAGATGTAGAATAAAACCCTCGCTCCTAAGATAAGAGCTAGCGTCTAAAATAGGCTTACCGAAGCCATCACAAGTAATTTGGACCAACCATAGCGAAAAGGAGGCAACAAGAGAGCTTCAGAATCTACTACCCACAAAAGAAAGCGAGGTGATGTAAAGAAGACAACCTAAGATGGAGGAAGAAAGTAGGGTGTTTCTATGGCTGGTGGGCCACTTGCCTAGAGAATCTCCAGCTCAATCCTAAATTTTAGAACAGAAAGGAGCAAATAATCATGACTATAATGAAAAAGAGCAAGGGAATCGCTGCCATTTGTGTTGTTGCAAGCATTTTGCTTATTACGGCCTCAGTTCTGCTGTCTACTACACAGGCTGCAGCAGAGACCGCGAAGTGGAGAAGCGTTGCGGTTGATAGCAGGTTCGACTATGTCGACGTCGGCGAGGTAGACGGACAGCCTCTGGACATTTTTTTACACGAAGCAAAAGGCCTGACTATGTTCGAGAACGGCGAGGTCGCTTTCTGCAAGTTCTCAGGACAGGGCCAGGCCATGGAAAAGGCTCGGGGCTTTGCCGTTAATACTTTTGAGGACGGTTCCACAACATGGGTAAAGTATCAGGCCACGGTCAGGCCAGGTGAGGGCGGAGAGGTCCAATTCTTCACACTAGAGGGCACCTTCGAATACATCGGAGGAACCGGCCGGTTCGAAGGAATCAGGGGGAAAGGGTCCTACACTGGCAAGTATTTCCCGACCTATGGCGTCACGTACGCAGATAACACCGCGGAGTATACTTTGCCTTAGTGGTCCCATAGCCAGAGCAAGGCAGTTCTGAATCCCCCTTATCCACCAGGTAATATGGTGCTCCAAGCCGACCAGGACAATTGCAACAAACAGGCCTAATGCACAAAACAGGCGTTGGGCCTGTTCTTCATTGACTTTTCTTTCCTCATCACTAATTCCTACCTTAGCTCTAACAAGGCAGGCTCCTTGGACCAGGCAGACCATGACCCCGCCGGAGCTAAGTCGGCTTCTTCTTGAGTTGCTCCTTTACGGCAGCAATCTCTTCATCTTTTTCCCTTACAAGGGTGTCCTTACTTTCCAGTAGATAGCCTAGGGCAGAGGCAACAGTTACACCTTTTTGAGACGCAGTCTTACAGGCATCCTTACATACCCTAAGAGGGGCTCTTATCAGCATTGTTTTTGCCATATCACACCTCCCACCATAAGCATAAGACTATCTCCGCTTCAATCTACAGGAGACTGGTATAGATAGGTTGACATGGAGGTTACATCTGCCCGTTTTTGTCCTCCGTCTCATTGGTCGGTCTTCTTAGTTTTGCGACGGGTTTGTCGGTCCCGGGAAAGATTAATTACAGGGCCTTTGACGATCACTGCGGGTGGGTTCGTATTATGTCTGGTTCGGGGAGCCATTCCACTCCAGCTGTGGGAACTAGGTCAAAACTATCTCCACTGTCTGCTGAAATAGCCCTTAGCAAGATATCCTGGCGGGCAATAATTGTGATCTTCTCTCCATCGACCTCGATTCTTTCCACGAAGAGTTTCAGGTACTTTCTGGCAAGTCCTGCATTCTGATAGAGCCCCTGTTTCAATCTTCGCTGGAAGTTTTGGAGAGAAGGTATTGATAGAAGACAGGAAGCCATGGGAACCTCTGCCATCTTGCTTAATTGGGTGAGCTTTCCTTCAAGCAGGCTGATATTGCGTCGCCTTTCTTCAATCCTCTCGTTAATGTTTCCCTCTTTCAATTTTCGCTCTTCGATTAACCTGTAGATGTTCTCTAGCTTTCTTTTCTCTTCTCTGGTCTGACTCCGTATTCTTGTCTCCTCGTGCCTCTTCTCGTCTTTCTTTCCTTGTCTCTCAGCCAGCCACCGCCTCACCAGCAGCCTCAGCCGCTTAACGCTGAAGAATTTTGATGTGAGGTGGTCAAGAATCTCGTTGTCCATTACCTCAACGCGTATTCTCTCACCAGGACAGCTACCTTCTCTTAGATAGCCGCGGCAGTTGTAATACGGGTATTTTCCACTCTTGCCTGTTTCTAGACTCATAGATCTGCCACATACGTGCCGCAACAGTCCACCGAGAAGTGTGCGGGAGGCCGTCACCGCTGGATTAGTCTTTTTGGGAGAGTTCTCTTTCCTAATCCTTTGAGCTTCGCCAAAGACCTCTTTCTCAACCACGGGGTCCGCTTTAAGTTTTATCCACTGATCCTTTGGCTTTTCTATCTTTGTTTTGCTCTCGTATCTATTGTAGATTCTTTCCCCTTTATAGGTCGGATTAAGAAGAATTGCTCCTACATTGTCTTTCGTCCACTTTCCCCTCTGTCTTGTTCTTAGCTCCTCAGCATTCAGGAGGGACGCAATTGCCTTTGCACCTCGGCCTTCTTGGGTATAGAGCCTGAAAATGTATCGTACTATCTCCGCTTCAAGAGGAGAAATCTCCAGCACTGACTTTGCGTTTCCCCGCTCGTCCTCTTCCTTCCTTGTCCTGTATCCAAAAGGAGGGACTCCCCCATTGAAATAGCCCTTCCGTGCGTTGGCTTTCATCCCTCCCAGGGTGTGTAGGGCGATCAGGTCACTCTGCATCTGACTCACCATGTACTCAAAGTTCTTCCAGGCATTGGCAAAGGGAGCTTCCAAATTCTCAGTTGGCATAGTCAAAGAGATAACCTGGATGCCTCTCTTTTTCAGTCTTTCCTCATAGTAGTGTGCTTTCACAAAGTCCCTGAAGAACCTCGATCGGCTAAACACTACAATTCCCTTTGCTTTGATAGTGCCTGAGAGAAGCTCCTCAATCATTTCTCGAAAGATAGGTCTTCTATCATCTCGGGCAGAAGCGACTTCTCCCTCGTACACCTTCAAAATATTATGTCCACGCTCCCAGCAGTAGGCCTTCATCTCCCTGATCTGCTCAGGCATGGAGAGGCCTTTTTTGGCCTGCTTTGGGTCCGAGACTCTTGGATACAGTACGACGTCCATTCTCTCACCTAGTTAAGGCAAAGACAGTGAACCTGAAACATCATTTCCTTCAAGATGTCCTCGAAGAGGAGATAGATGATGGACCTCTCTTCTTCAACCATGACGCTATCGAGTGGAGGAAGCGTATCCTCTATTCTCATTTTGCTCTTTCTCACAAAGCCCACTTGGACGAGGATCTGATAGATCTTCCCTCCCATCTTAAGGACATCGAGAGCGAGATAGGCGCATTTTTCTCCAGGGTACAGATTCGCCAGGATGGGCTCCAATTTGTCATCGCCGGAGGGACTATCTTCCAGCACTATAACCTCACCTTTCTCCTCAAGGATCTGATCTTGATTCTTAATGATGAGATTACTCCTGAACGAGAGGTGAGACAAGGTGCGGAGAGAAAGGCTCTCATGTCTTCGAAGGTAAGAGACCCTCTCTACCTCGTCGGGAAGGGTGAAGAGAGGATCCCCAATGGGGATCGCTCCCTCAGGGTAGTAGAGCCTCCTAGGAAAGAGTCCCTGTGAGAAAATGAAATCGAGAGTCTTCTCGTCACATCCTTCTCCAAAGCTCCTCCTGTATTCTTTCTTCACATCCAGCTCAATGAGTCTCATTATTCTCTCCCCCTTCGCGGGAAGCACGAAGCAAGATGGCAGCCCCCAGACCGAGCAATAGTACCAAGGGCAGATCCTGGTCGTTCTCTTTCACCTTCCGACTGAGAGCCTCGGCCTTGTCAGTGAGCCGAAACTCAACTCTATTGCCGACTTTTTCCTTCTCCACAAGGCCCTTCCTCCCTAGCCTAAGAAGTGCCTGATGTGCAGAGAGGATGGTGCCCCTGAAGCGTTGAGTAAGCTCTCGAGCACTCGTTTTTCTGTGTTCCAGGAGGTGCGCAAGGACTTCAGTTTCCGTCAATGATTCCTCCACGTATGACACCCCTATTATATAAAAAGTAAAGGACCTGTCAAGTTCTGGGCGAAGCAAGCACGGACTTCTACCGAGGTCCTTGGTGTCAAACGGGCGGGAGACATTCGTCCACGGAACATCCTGATGTTTACTAATAGATAAAAGGCGGCGCTCGAGTTTTGTTAATAACAATTAACTTTGTCCTAATAGAGCAAATTCGAAAAAATGGGTAAAAGCAACAGGCGTGACTTTATGCATAGATAATCGTTTGGCCGGAATAAACATATGAATTACCTGGCGTCTGAGACTAGATTCGTTTAGTTGCGCGTACGCCTAGGGAGTGATTGGTACGGGGGTTGCTACAAGTTCGACGTACGGACGGCAGGCAAACTTCCGATGTACAGCCCGGGTCCGGGAACGGGACGTTGTTAGAACTTTGTTCTCCTGTGAGGAGGAACTTTCCGAGATTCCCACCTACAGCGCACCAGGGTGATCAAGATTCATGTTCGGAGTAATCCCAGGGACCGGGAACAGGACCATGTCCGAACTTCTTTCGAGGAGAACCTGGAGCGAGACTGAGATGCCTGCCTACAGCATTCCACTTTGACCGCAATCCCTCCACCAAGTAGCTCGAGGTAGCTCTGACAGGGACGGTCCCTGAGACTACTGCCTCACTGGTGAGCTGGAGGTATTCACAACACTGCCTGAAGCGAGGGTATTGTCCGAAGAATGGCCGAAGGAATACAATCACGTAAGGCCGCATAGTGCCCTAAACTATCGACCACCTGCTCCTCAGGCTATCGTTCCCGTGACTCTAACTTAGAAAGTGGTACAATTAATGGGGGCAGGTCAGTTATATAAACCTAATCCTCTATACTATCACGTTTTGAATCAAGCAATCGATATTTTCCTTTTTCAACCCACCAATAGCGATCCGCACCACCTGGATAATGATATCTTGAAGCATGATTAACGCAGTCAGGTCATCGAGGATGAAATATTATTTTTTCTCTCATTTCCACCTACTTTTTACTAACTTTAAATATCTCCTTAACTACATTGTCATTCTCTAAGTTAAAGTCTTTTGCATAGATTCTCGTTTCACATTTTGGATATCAACCATCTTGCCCGCGAATCCAGCAAACTCCATTGGACGATGAGTAAATATTATCACTTGGAGCCCATACTCTTTTATTGCTTCATTTATTAGCTCAATCATTTTATTTGAACGGTCTGAACTAACATGTACGAAGGGGTCGTCAAGGACAAGACACTGGGAATCTCTTCCACTTAAATGCTTTGCAACAGCTAATCTGACGCAGAGAGCCAATCCTTCTCTTAATCCAGATGAACCGTCACTAAACTCTAATGATATATCCTCCAAACCTCTCTCACCTAAGCGAGTTGGAAATAGGTATTCGTTCAATTCCACATCATCATGCAAAAATCCTGTAATATAACCCAACGAACGCTTTACTTCTTCCTGTATTGGGCTAACCACTGCTGATAAAGCTGAACGATACTGTTCCTCTAATGCTTCCTTTAAGAGTTCATAGGATTTTGCAAGTATCTGCTCTTTCTCAAGCCTTTCACTAAGAATTTCCATATTGGACTCGGCCTCTGCTAATTCTGAATATGCTCCCTCTAAACTTACAACGCCTATTCTACCTTTGAGCTGATCTATAGAAGTTCGTTGTTGTTGAATTAATTGTTCTTGATTTTCTATTTGCTTTTCCAGGCGCTTTATTCTATTTATTGGTCCTTTCTCTAATTCCTCATACCGCTGCTTTATTTTCTCATACTCTTCAGTTCTGTTCTCGAGATTTACTTTTGCATATCTTAATATTTTCTCCTGATTTTCCTGTGAGCCGTATTGGCGAATAATTTCACGCTCTTGGGTTCTTGCGTTTTCCAAATCATCGGAAAAACGCTTTTGCTCTGCTTGAATCTTAGCTAAGTCTCCTCTTTTATCCATAAACTCTTCCTTAGCTTTGTCTCTGTCGCCTCTTGCCTTGTCAAGGGCGGCTCTTGTGTCTTTCTCTTCCTTTTCCCTCTTCTTAATAAGTTCTCCAAGGTCGACATCAGTAGGATTCAATGTTATTGCGTTAGGCGTCCTCTCAATTTTTTTGTATTCTTCATATTTTTCCTTGAGATTTCTTAACTCAAAAGTTATTTCCTCGATTGAACGCTCGTCAACTCCTCTTCTCTCTGCAACTAATTCCTTTATTTTATTTGAGATTTCTTTTTGGGTCCGATTTAGTTCTTTCAGTTCATCTATTGATTTTACCTCGTATTTGTTCAACGTCTCCCGAATACCTTTTTCCAGACGCTTAATGTCAACTTTTGCATCGTGTGCCTTTTCTAATTTAGCTTTGACCGTGACCTTCCCCAAAGCCGGTGCTCCCACACTTACGCTCTCAGTTCCTGTTGCAGTTAGTTTTGCATCTTTGATTTTTTCTCCATCTACTTCAACATCAAGTGAGCCTTTTTCCCCAGGTTTAACATTTACTGCAAGTCCTCTTGCTTTCAGGCTCTCTTTTAATACTTCGATGTCTGCCTCACTCTTAATAAGTTTATCTATCTCTTTGTTGGTGGGCACAATTGGCACTTCTTTTTTCCTGAGATCTTCAGCTTTTTTGTCGATACCTTCTATCCTCTTGATCTTTTTCTCCATTTCCTCGATCTTTTTCATAGTATCGGATTTGGTCCACAAGATTCGGGCATCCCTTGCCAGTTCCTCGCATTCCCTTATTTTCATCGCCTTCTCTTCCACTTTTTCTATTTTCTCCTGCCCGAGTTTTTCCAACTGGTCACATAAAGCCTCCAGTCGAGAAAGGTTCTTTCTCGCTTTTTTCTCACTCTCTTGTAACTCTTCTATTTTCTTTGCTGATCCTTTAAGATCCTTTAATGCTTTTTCTGCATCTTTAACCTCTCTTTCTGCTTCCTTAACACTGGCTTCAGATGCCTTTAACTCAGACTCAATCGAGGAAAAGTCAATTGCCTCATTTCTAGCATTTTCCGATTCTTCTTTTGTCTTTCTTATCTTCTTCTCAAGTTCGGGGAGTTGTCGTTGAAATTCTTCTAATTGTTGTTTTTCATCATCCACCCTTTTTATTTTATCCCCAAGTTCAATACAACTATGTTGAAGGAACTGAATTTCTTCTCCGACTTTTGATATGGGTGAGTCCTTACTGGTTTTTCCAGTGATGGTAAAATATTTGGAATAGCAAGCTTGAACAGAATTTTGAACGGCCTGAAATTTCGCAGTAACAAGTACGCCTTTGCCGCTTTGTGTTTCTAAGTGGAGAGTAGTAGTTGGGTCCCCTTCTTTATCAGTTGGGAGTTCGCGATTTTCCTGAGGAGCCCACAGCCAGTGAAAAGCACCCCGTTGCGAGGGTTTATTTCCCCTTGGAGATGGCAAATTCGCTTCCAATAATTGTATTAGTTGTTCATCTGCGGATTCATCCTGGTCTAGAAGAGTAGTTGTCTCACCAACGATTTTATATAATGCGGTCCCTCTCCTTAAATTGAAATTCTTTTCTACACGATATCTTGTTTTATTGAGAGTGAATTCTATCCGAACTGTTGATGTTACATTTCCAGAAGCAGTAAGGGGTTTAATACGTTTTATAGCCCCAGCATGAGAGCTAGACTTGTCAAAAAATCCTCTACCCAAAGCTTCCAATACGGTTGATT
>Ga0209978_10000484_pt1 | contig 15112 bp, 9 predicted proteins | sample BentaG_FD_182805 | JGI IMG/M metagenome (GOLD analysis project Ga0209978, IMG submission 182805) | Deep subsurface microbial communities from South Atlantic Ocean to uncover new lineages of life (NeLLi) - Benguela_00093 metaG (SPAdes)... | ecosystem: Environmental > Aquatic > Marine > Oceanic >... | reverse complement strand
CTATTGGGATCTCTCGTATACAAACAGAGTTATCGGTTAGTTATGTAGATCATAATACATTACAAGCTGACTTCAAAAATCCCGATGATCATAGATATCTTCAGAGTATTGCAGCTAAATATGGCCTTTATTTTTCTCGCCCAGGCAATGGAATTTGTCACCAACTTCACTTAGAGCGCTTTGCACGCCCTGGTAAAACTTTATTAGGGAGCGATAGCCACACTCCAACAGGCGGAGGCGTAGGAATGATTGCTATTGGAGCCGGAGGCTTAGATGTAGCTGCTGCAATGGCAGGCGAAGAGTTTCATTTGAAAATGCCTAAGATTGTAAAAGTGTTTCTAACCGGAAAACTTCCAGATTTTGTGTCTGCTAAAGACGTAATCCTCGAAGTTTTAAGGCGAATTGGGGTTAAGGGCGCAGTTAATAAAGTATTAGAATATATTGGTCCGGGGATAAAGACTCTAACAGTACCAGAACGAGGAACGATAACTAACATGGGGACTGAAACGGGAGCCACGACTTCAATCTTTCCTTCTGATGAAATTACTAAAGACTTCTTGATTGCTCAAGAAAGAGGAGACCAATGGGTTCAGATTTTACCAGATGAAGATGCTGTATATGACGAAACTATTGAAATAAATCTAAGCGAACTTGTTCCTCTTGTGTCCTTACCGCATAGTCCAGGTAGTGTTAAGACTGTAAAGGAAGTAGAAGGATTGAAAGTTGATCAAGTATGTATAGGGAGTTGTACGAACTCATCTTTAAGAGATCTTAAAATTTCTGCTAATATATTAAAAGGAAAAACTATCAACGAACATTCTGTCTTAACAGTCTCACCAGGCTCTCGCCAAGTAGTTGATCATATGATATCATCAGGCGAGATGGCATATTTAATTGAAGCAGGGGCACGGATTCTCGAAAACGCTTGTGGTCCATGTATAGGGATGGGGCTTGCTCCAAAAACTGATGCTGTTACATTAAGAACATTTAATAGGAATTTTCTTGGAAGATCTGGAACTAAAAGCGCTCAGACTTATCTAGTGAGCCCAGAAACTGCTGCTGTGTCTGCGATTTATGGGAAAATTACAGATCCTAGAGAATTTGGGGCTCTACCAGTAATAACAATGCCAGAAAAGTTTATGGTCAATGATAATATGATAATTCCACCAAAAGAAGGTACTGAGTCTACAGAAATCGTTCGAGGACCTAATATTAAACCTTTACCCGAATTTAATCCTTTACCGGATAAATTAGGGGGAGAAGTTCTTCTTAAAGTTGAAGACGATATCACCACTGACCATATTATGCCCGCAGGCGCTAAAATCTTACCCTTGAGGTCGAATATCCCAGAGATAAGCAAATTCGTGTTTAACCTCGTTGATCCGACATTTCCAGATAGATCCTTAGAAAAGCAAGGAGGATTTATCGTTGGAGGAGATAACTACGGTCAAGGTTCTAGTAGAGAACACGCTGCCATCGCACCCAAATACCTTGGACTTAAAGCGGTTATCGTGAAATCTTTTGCTCGAATTCATCTAGCTAACCTTGTAAACTTTGGAATTGTACCATTTACATTCACAAATAAAGAGGATTATGCTAATATTGAACAAGGAGATAAAATTGAGATTGACTTAACAACATTAGAATCTGGAACTGTAGCGTTAAAAAACCTTACTAAAGGCACTAATCTAACTTTAACTCATTCATTGAGCGAAACTGAAATTGAAATTTTAAAAGCTGGTGGAAAGCTTCCTTTTATTAAACAAAGACATACTAAGTAAATTAGTAATTATTTTTTTTTCATATTTATTTTAATTTAAGTGGATTTCATGGTAGAAAAGAATTATTTAGTAGATCCTAAGAAAAGATTCTCTTCCAGAGTAGAAAACTATATCAAGTATCGACCGAACTATCCTCTTGAAATTATCGATTTCTTGAAAGAGAAGAGAGTTTTAGCAGAAGATACCGTAATTGCCGATATAGGTTCAGGTACAGGAATTCTAACAAAAATATTCTTGGAAAACGGTAATCATGTTTACGGAGTTGAGCCCAACAAAGATATGAGAGAAGCTGCTGAAAAAATGCTCCGGGAATATACAAACTTTTCAAGTTGTGAAGGTTCTGCTGAGTCCACAGGATTAGAGCATAAATCAATAGATCTTATTATTGCAGGGCAAGCATTTCATTGGTTCAACGTAGATGAGGCTAAGAGGGAGTTTAAAAGAATATTAAAACCAAATGGTAATGTGGCATTAATCTGGAACCATCGTGGAAAAGCCGGATCAGATTTTAATAATAGCTATGAAAAATTCACTTTAAAATACGGTACAGATATTAAAGAAGTAAGAAAAAATGAGGGAAATGTAGATCTCTTTTTTAATTATCAAAAAGAAACATTTGATAACTTCCAAGAATTGGATTTTACCAGTTTTAAAGGCAGGGTACTTTCTTCATCTTATATTCCTTTAGCTGATAATCTTATTTTCCCAAAAATGATGTTGGAATTGGAAGATTTATTTAACAGACATCAACATAATGGAATTATTAGATTTGTTTACGATACCGAAGTATATCTTGGTAAATTAGAGTAGGCTAATAGGTGATTAATTAAGAATTTAGGAGAAAAGTTTTTTAATCCTAAAATAATTAGCATTTAATATTATGAAAGTCGTCGTATTTAATGGAAGTCCTAGAAGCGAAGGTGTTACAACTAAATGCTTGAATATTGTAATGGACGAGTTAAAAGCTGCTGGAATTGAAGTTGAATATATTTGGATGGGCATGGATAAAATCCAAGGATGCATTTCATGTTACCGATGCAAAGAAAATCAAGATAAGAGATGTAGTGTCAAAACTGACAAATTAAATGAGTATTTAGAAAAGATGCTTACTGCTGATGGAATAATATTAGGTTCACCAACATATTTTGCTGACACTTCGGCTCGAATGAAAGCGCTTATCGAACGAGCTGGTCTTGTAAGTAAAGTGAATGATAGCCTGTTAAAACACAAAGTTGGTGCTTCCGTAGTTTCAGTTAGACGAGCAGGAGCAACCCATGTTTTTTCGAGCATGAATTATTTTTTCCTAATTAACCAGATGTTCGTTGTTGGCTCAAGCTATTGGAATTTAGGTGTTAACCCAGATGTTTCGGAGCCAGAAAAAATTATGGAAGACGAAGAAGGTATAGATACTTTTCAAAATTTAGGTAAAAACATGGCATATCTACTCCAAAAGCTTAATACCTAATCTCTTTTTTACATTTAGACCGATCTTTTATTTAATAAAAATATAATTTTTAAACTATATTTATTGTATTTATATTAGGGTTTTTTAATTAAGTATTTGTGAAAGTATCGATATAATCAAAACATAAAGCGCTTGAAGGCATCCAAAATGAATGAAAGAATCAAAAAACTGCGAAAACAGACTCGTTCAGCAATTCCTTTTCTTTCTTTGGAGCGTGCTTTATTAGTAACGGAATTTTACAAGAAAGGGGCAGCTCATTTATATACGCCTCCTGTTGCTAGAGCTAAAGCTTTTGAATACATACTAAAACACAAAGAGATTTGTTTTAATGACGGTGAACTAATAGTTGGGGAACGCGGTCCGGAACCGAAAGCGACTCCTTCTTATCCAGAAGTATGTTGCCATACATTAAATGATTTAGAAATATTAGATTCTCGGGAAAAAATTTCTTTCAAGGTCCAGGATGATGTACGACAAAAATCAAGAGATATTATAATTCCATTTTGGAAAGGAAAAACAATCAGGGAAAAAATCTTTTCTCAAGTCGATCAAGAATGGCTAGACGCGTATAACGCAGGAGTTTTCACTGAGTTCATGGAACAGAGAGCTCCAGGACACACTGTAGTTGGGAAGAATATTTGGAGTATGGGATTCTTAGATTTTAAAAAGCAAATTAAAGAAAACATTGACAGGCTAGATTTTTTCAACGATCCTAATGCGTTTGCAAAAAGAGAACAATTAAATGCTATGGATATAGCAGCAGATAGTATAATAACCTACGCTAAAAGACATTCTAAAAAGGCTTTAAATTTAGCCGAAAAAGAATCTGATCCAATGAGAAAAAAAGAATTAAAAAAAATTGCTGAAATTTGCTCACATGTTCCAGCTCAGGCTCCAAGAACTTTATGGGAAGCTTTACAACATTACTGGTTTGTTCATTTAGGTGTTATTACGGAATATAATACGTGGGATGCGTTTAATCCCGGGCGGCTTGATCAGCATCTATTCCCTTTTTATAAGAAAGATATATCTGATGGGATTTTAACTAAAGAAGAAGCTGTAGAACTGCTCCAAGCTTTTTGGATTAAATTTAACAACCAACCAGCTCCTCCAAAAGTGGGTGTAACGGCCGAAGAAAGCGGTACTTATACAGATTTTTGCAATATTAATCTCGGAGGGTTAAAAGAGGATGGTTCTGATGGAGTAAACGAACTTTCTTACGTACTTTTAGACGTAATCGAAGAGATGAGAATACTCCAACCTAGTAGTAACATTCAAATAAGTGAAAAAACACCAGACGATTTTATTAGAAGAGCCCTTAAGATTATTAAAACAGGTTTTGGTCAACCATCGGTTTTTAATGCGGATGTCATTATTCAAGAACTTACACGCCAGGGAAAATCGTTAGTAGATGCTCGAAACGGTGGTGCGAGTGGATGCGTTGAAACAGGAGCTTTTGGAAAAGAAGCATACATTTTAACAGGATACTTTAATCTCGTAAAAATTTTTGAAGTTACTTTGCATAATGGAAGCGATCCTTTAACGGGTAAACAAATAGGATTAAAAACAGGAGACCCTACTTCTTTTAGAACTTTTGACGAGTTATTAGAAGCGTATACAAAACAAATTAAGCATTTTGTTGATATTAAAATAAAAGGTAATCAAATAATAGAGCGGATTTGGGCGCAAAATCCTTCACCATTTTTATCAATCATAATTGACGATTGCATAATAAATGGAAAAGACTATAACGATGGTGGAGCCAAATACAATACCTCTTATATACAAATTGTTGGCATGGGAAGTATAACTGATTGTTTAAGCTCTCTAAAATATAATGTCTATGACAATCAGATTTATACTATGGAGCAGATGCTCGAAGTGCTTAAAAATAACTTCGAAGGTTTTGAGGAAATAAGGCAAAAACTAATATCTCGAACGCCTAAATATGGGAATGATAAAGATTACGCCGATCTTATCACCCAACAAGTTTTTGAGATTGTTTATAATGCCATTGACGGGCGCCCAAATACTAGAGGAGGCGTTCATAGAATAAATCTACTTCCTACGACTGTTCACATCTATTTTGGAATGGTAACTGGTGCCACTCCAGATGGTAGAAAAGCCTTTACACCTTTATCTGAAGGAATTTCCCCAGTCCAAGGGATGGATATTAATGGTCCAACCTCAGTAATAAAGTCCGCCGGTAAAATTGACCATCTTCGAACTGGAGGATCTTTACTAAATCAAAAATTTTCGCCCAAATTCTTTTCAAATGAATCAGGAATTAATAATGTAGCTCATCTGATACGATCCTATTTTAAAATGGGAGGTCATCACATTCAGTTTAACGTAGTTTCGGCAAATACCTTGCGTGCTGCTCAATCTAATCCAGTACAATATCATAATCTAATTGTACGCGTTGCAGGTTATAGCGATTATTATATTAATCTAGGAAAAGATTTACAGGACGAAATAATTAAAAGAACTGAACATTCCTCAGTTTAAACTTAATAATTGTTAAAAAGCTCTTTTTTTCCAACACTTCCAATATTCTATTTATATATAAAATCAGCTACATAAATATCTTTTTTTGATTTAATCATATTATTTAGCATTTACCTCTAATATCCAAATATTATTGATTTAATGTGCCCCAATATTATAAAATTAAAAGCTATTAAATAGAATTAATTATTAATAAACTATGAAAAATATGCTTAAATTTGTAAGAGGTGTAAGGTAAATTTTTTGTAAAGTTAATGGAGTTGATATTCCACTTGTGTCAACGGGAACATCACCTTTTTTCGGACCTCCAACATTTGGAGATAGAGCTTCAGCTTACCAAGAAAAATTTATGACTAACGCAGATGCCATGCTGGAAATTATGGAAGCATGTTATGAAGCTGGAGGGAGAGGTATTGAAGCCGTACCTGCAGGTGCAGTCTGTCAGGCTACCAAAATAATGAAAGAAACACATTCAGATTATGTAGTAACAGGTTCTACTTTACCAGGTCCCAATCCTAATATTGAAGACCTGATTGATGTTGAGGCAAAAATTATTTTTGTGCATGGTGCTTATTCAGACAGAAAAGATGAGACGCTCCTAAAATTATTAAAGGATATCTCATCTCGCGGGGTTATCCCTGGAGTAGCTACTCATAACCCATTATCTACCATAGATTATGTATTTGAAAAAGCCCCGGAAGTAAAGGCATTTTTGATTCCATTCAATGCAAACGGATTTATGATGCGAGATAAAAAAGCTTTGGAGGATTTAGTGGATACTCATAAAAGTCATTACTTTATTGGCATGAAGTCTTTAGATACCGGACGTTTAGAACCACAGAAGGCATTTGAATACATTTCTCAACATAATATCTGTGCAGTAGCAATTGGTATGGTAGAGGTTGAGGAAGCACTAGCTTCAACTAAAATTGCTTTAGGTGCTTTGCAAAAGTAATTAAATAAAATATTATATCTTCTAACTTGGCGTATTCGGTATTAAAAATTTTTATTGAACAATTATATCGAAATTTTCATTTTTCTCTAAGCAATACATTATTTTCTTATCTTATAAATTGAAGCTGTTGTTGGTGTGGGGACTCCTAATTCTTTTCCCATTCTGATAATGGTACCTCCGAATAGGTCTCCTTCGTTTATTTTTCCTTTTTCTACATCTCTTTGATATGAAGTTTTTCCATCTACATCTTTCAATAATTCAAAAATATCTTCTATTAAATTATCAGAAAGTTTAATACCTTTTCTTTCAGCAATTAAAATTATTTCGTCCATAACTTCTTTCAATGTAATGCTTGAAACCTTGTCATGTATTACTCCACCCATTGTCTTACCTGTGTTGGCAGTAACTAATGCAAAAGCTGCAACTAAAACAAATTTTTCCCAAAGAGCGGGATAAGGGTCGTCTCTCCAATTAAAAATAATCTCCATTTTTTTAAAAAAATTAATAATTATTTTGGGATTAAAATTTGGATACTTGGGATCCAACCCACTATAAAAATAACCAGCTTGGTTTCCTCTTTGATAAACAATCACTCCTGGTTTTTCAATGTGTGATAGTACATATACACATGAGGGAAGTATAATACTATTTTTTAGATTCTTCCTAATTCTATCGTAAATATCAACACCATTCATTAGAGGAATAATAATTGTTTTATCTGATATTTTTTCTTTTAATAATATTATTAAATCGTCTAAATCATAACTCTTTACACAAATTAGGCATAAATCTGGAACTGGAATTTCATTGATATTGTCTGAAGCAAAAGTTGGTTTACAGATTAGTTCTTCTCCGTTTGAACTATTCAATTTCAATCCATTCTTTTTAATTTCTTCTAAATGCAGTCCGCGAGCAAGAAAGTATATCTTGTATTTTTCTTCATTTATTTGAGCAATTTTATGAGCAAGTTTGCCCCCAAAATACCCACCAACCCCTCCCAAACCGCAAACCAAAATATTTTTAATATTCTCAGACATATTTGTTACTACAGAATTAATTAATTAGTAGTTAATAAATTTTTTAAAAAAAATTCTACCCTCAATGTAAAATTTAGGGTTATAACCAAACAATTATTTAAAATTAATAATTAGTTATTATTTATCTCTAAGGATATTTCTTAATACAGTGTGTAATATCCCATGATTTTGATAATATTCAAGATCTACTTTGTTATCGAGTCTTACAATAACATCGAACAAAATTTCTTCTCCATTATTCTTAATTGCGCTAACAGTTAATTCAGATAAAGGCGTCATATTCTTAACTCCAGAAATACTCACAGTTTCAGTTCCATCTAAACCTAGATTTGCTGCGGTCTCCCCATCTTTGAACTGTAGTGGTAAAACACCCATTCCTACTAAATTACTTCTATGAATTCTTTCAAAAGATTCAACAATTACCGCTTTTATTCCTTGAAGTTGAGTTCCTTTAGCAGCCCAATCCCGAGAACTCCCCATTCCATAGTCAGTTTTTGCTATAATGATTAAAGGTGTTTCAGAAGCGATGTATTTCATAGCTGCATCATATATTGGAATAATTTCTCCCGTTGGATGGTATTTTGTCCAACCTCCTTCTCGATCGACAAGAAGATTCCTGATACGAATGTTTCCAAAGGTTCCTCTTGCCATCACCTGATCGTTCCCTCTTCTTGACCCAAATGAATTAAAATCTTTAGGTTCAATCCCTTTCGAAATTAAATATCTACCTGCAGGCATATCTTCTGGGATCGCTCCAGCAGGAGAAATGTGGTCAGTAGTAACGCTTTCTCCTAATAGAGCAAGGACTCTAGCGTTCTTAATATCTGTTAGGGGAGGTATATCCAGAGGAAAATCTATGAAGAAAGGAGGCTCTCTAATATATGTAGAATCTTCTTCCCATTGATATACATTATCTTTTGACGGATTCAAATTATTCCATAGGTCCCATCCTTTAAATATTTCTCCGTACTCCTTAATAAATTGTTCAGGGTTAACGTTATTCATGTAAATTTGTTGACATTCAGCGTGAGAAGGCCAGATATCCTTGAGATACACGGGATTTCCATCTAAATCCAACCCTAAAGGTTCATGATCCAAATCAATCGCGACAGTACCAGCTATTGCATAAGCGACTACTAAGGGTGGTGATGCTAAATAATTCGTTTGGGTATATGGACTGATTCTACCTTCGAAGTTACGATTGCCGCTAAGGACAGAAGCAACAACAAGATCATTATCTTCAATTTGTTTAATTATATCCCCTGAAAGCGGTCCACTATTTCCAATGCAGGTAGTGCAACCATACCCAACAATATTGAATCCTAATTCTTCTAAATAAGGCAGTAATCCAGCGCTTTCTAGATAATCTCTGACTACTCGTGATCCAGGAGCGAAACTTGTTTTTACATAATTCTTAACCTTTAAACCTTTCTCGACAGCAGCTTTCGCAATCATTCCTGCTCCAACCATAACCGAAGGATTGGAAGTATTCGTACAAGATGTGATTGCTGCAATAACCACTGAGCCATGTTTTAGATTGTCTGAATCAATGTCAGCTAGTAAATTTGATTCTTCTGGCTTGGCATAAGAAGTTTCTAGTTGATTTATAAATTCTTTCTTCATATCTTTTAGAGATATTCTATCTTGTGGTCTCTTTGGTCCCGCTAAACTAGGCTCTATTTCAGATAAGTTAATTTCTACTAATTCACTATACTTTGGAGTTGGTGAGTTTTCATCGTAAAAAAGACCTACTTTTTTTAAATATTGTTTTACAAATTCAGCGTGTTCTTTACGACGGCCACTTAATAGGAGATAATCTATTGTATTGTCATCAACAGGAAAGAATCCCATCGTAGCGCCGTATTCCGGAGACATATTCGCGATTGTCGCGCGATCGGGCAACTTTAATTGTTTGAGACTCGGCCCATAAAATTCGACAAACTTTCCGACTACACCGTGTGCTCTAAGAATTTGAGTTATCCTAAGGACAACATCAGTTGCAGTAATTCCATCTTGAGGTTCACCAATTAATCTAACTCCTACCACCTCAGGAATATTCATATAGTAAGGTTGGCCTAATATTACAGCTTCAGCCTCAATTCCACCGACACCCCAACCTAGAACACCTAATCCATTAATCATTGTAGTGTGTGAATCGGTACCTACTAAAGTATCAGGAAACGCGTATTTTTCTCCATTAAATTCCCTTATTTGAACTACAGAAGCAAGATATTCTAAATTAACTTGATGACATATTCCTCTACTTGTAGGAACTACGCGAAAGTTGTTAAAAACAGTTTGAGCCCACTTTAAAAACATATACCTCTCATAATTGCGCTCAAATTCTTTCTCTTCGTTCAATTTGAGTGCTTCATTTGTCCCATAATAGTCAACTTGGATTGAATGGTCAATAACTAAATCTACAGGGATAAGAGGATTAATCTCATTAGGATCTCCTCCTGCTCTTTTTACAGCTGATCTTAAAGCCGCTAGATCAACAACAGTGGGTACGCCAGTAAAGTCTTGAAGTAATACTCTTGATGGTTTATAAGGAATTTCTTTTTTATCCTTTTGGTTTGGTACCCAATTTGAGAGTGCGAGAAAATTTTCTTCAGTTATAACTTCTCCATCTAAATTACGAATTACATTCTCTAAAAGCACTCTTATCGAATATGGTAATTTATATATATTATCATAACCAATGCCCTTTAATTTATTGAGATTATAGATCGATACAGTGCCCTTTTTAGTGTTAATTTTTTCCTTTAGTTTGTCCTGAATTTCGACTTCACCCATACGATCCACCTATCTTTCTTCAATTTTTACATATTTTTTATCTAGCTCACCAATATATCGAAGTCTTGGTCTGATCAGTTTATTGTCTTTGAGTTGTTCGAGGGCGTGAGCTACCCATCCTGCTGACCTACTCGCGGCAAATAGCGGTGTGAACAACGGTGTTGGTATCCCTAAAACGTGAAGTAATCCCGCAGAATATAAATCGACATTAGGGTAAATTTTCTTTGTTTTAATAATATAATCGGTAAGCATCTCCGTCATCTCAAATAGGCTATCAATACTTCCACGGTGATCCTCATGTGCTTGGTCAGGGATTTTATCAATCACTCCTCTCTCTTCTCTTTCCCAAAATTCTTTAGACAATTCTCGAAGGATAACTGCACGTGGATCCCACGTTTTATAAACACGGTGACCGAATCCCATTACTTTTTCTTTGTTCTCCAGCTTTTCTTTAACCCAAGGTATAACATTTTCTTTTCTCTTAATTTCTTCTAGCAGTATTCTAACGACTCTTTCGTTTGCACCACCATGCAACGGTCCTCTAAGAGTACCAATAGCGCTTGTAATTCCACTGTAAATATCAGATAAAGTAGAAACAGTGACACGGCAGGAGAAAGTGGAGGAATTTATAGAATGGTCAGCATGACAAATAAGAACTTTGTCAAATGTCCTTTCAAAATCCTTGCTTGGTTTCCTACCAGTCATCATATAGTAGTAGTTTCCTGCGTGAGAAAGTTCATTTGATGGCTCTACTAACGGTAAATTGCTTTGAATTCTATGTGCGAAAGCAAGGATTGTAGGAATTTTTGCAATTATTCGAATTCCTTTTCTAATGTTTGCTTGCTCCGTATAGTCATAATCATCAGCATCGTAAAGAGATAAAGCAGAAACCGAAGTCCTTAATAATTCTATTCGAGTTGTGTTCCGAGGATAACTCTTTAAAATCGTCAATACACTGTCAGGGATATTGCGCTCCTTTATCAACTCACTTTTAAATATTTCAAGCTCAGATACGGTAGGTAAATCTCCATAGATTAAGAGGTATGCAACTTCTTCGAAACTTGAATTATTAACTAATTCCTTAAGAGGATATCCTCTAAAATATAACCTACCATTTTCACCATCAATCAATGTAATTGAACTTTCATCAACATAAATTCCAACTAATCCCTTATAGGTTTTTGAACTATCAAGATTGCATAGTAGAGGCCCTTCTGGTATGTAATCTTCTTTTATCTTCCGAGTATCTTTTTTCATATTTGAGTTACCTTATTTTCTAATTAAATCCTTAAACTACCTTAAAGTAAAAATGAAAGATATTTATTTCTTAAGCTTTTAAATCATTAATTTAGAGAAAAACTAAGAGAAAGCATACAAAAAAAGCAAATAGAATTGCTAGAGTTACTTTAAAAAAAACAATTAGGTATATTTCTATGAAATTGTTTGAATTTTCGAATAAAATTAGCTTCCTTCGTTTTATTTACGTCCTATTTTCGATTTTCATATATTTTTTACCAAGCTGACCAATATAACAAAGTCTTGGTCTGATTAATTTGTTATCTTTGAGTTGTTCGAGGGCGTGAGCAACCCATCCTGCTGATCTACTTGCTGCGAACAATGGCGTAAAGGATGCTGTAGGGATTCCTAAAGTGTGAAGTAGTCCTGCAGAATATAGATCGACATTTGGATAAATATTCTTGGTTTTGATTATGTAATCGTTGAGAATCTCAGTCATTTCTATTATATAATCAACTTCATCATGAATATCATGTCCATTATTGGGAATTTTATCTATTAATTCGCCATTCAGAGCTTTTTTAAAAAAACCCAATGATAATTCTCGAAGGATAACCGCTCTGGGATCCCAAGCCTGATAGACGCGATGGCCGAATCCCATTATTTTCTCTTTGTTTTCCAGCTTATTTTTAACCCATGGTACAACATTTTCTTTTCTCTTTATCTCATTAACCATATATTTCATAACCGCTTCATTTGCTCCACCGTGTAGAGGCCCTCTAAGTGTACCTATGGCGCTTGTAATACCGCTATAAATATCTGAAAGTGTTGAGACCGTAACGCGGCAAGAGAAAGTGGAAGAATTTATAGAATGGTCAGCATGACAAATAAGAATTTTGTCAAACGCCCTTTCAAAATCCTTGCTTGGTTTCCTACCAGTCATCATATAATAGTAATTTCCCGCATGAGAAAGTTCATTTGAAGGTTCTATAAGAGGCAAATTAGTTTGAATCCGATGAGCAAAAGCTAATAAAGTTGGCATTTTTGCTACAATTCTGAGGCCTTTCCTAATATTGGCCGGTTCACTGTAATCATAGTCATCTGGATCATATAAAGAAAGAGCGGAGATTGCTGTTCTTAGGAGTTCAATCCTCGTAGTGTTCCTTGGAAAACTTTTTAGAATACTAACTATATTATCTGGAATATTTCTCTCCTTTATTAATAAATCTTTAAACTCCTTAAACTCAGAATTACTTGGGAGTTTTCCATGTATAAGTAAATAAGCAACTTCCTCAAATGTAGAATTGTCACATAACTCTCTGAGAGGATAACCGCGATAATATAATTTTCCATTTATTCCATCAATATATGTTATCAAACTCTCATCCACATAGAGTCCAACCAAACCTTTATGTATTTTTGGACGACCTAGCTTAGAGAGTGTGGGTTCAGCATCCTCATAATCTTCACCAATTTTTCTTTTATCTTCTTTCATGATTTGGACACATTATTTGATAATTAAATCCTAATACTACCATTAAGCAGAGTGGTAAAATAAATATTTCCATAAAAAATACGATAAACTATACAAAAAAAGAGGATTTCCTGTAAAAATTAAAAAAATTTCATATTTTTAGGACCAGGTATTATATTCCACTTCCTAAGATTGAAATTATAATAATGAATATAATTATCGGTATCATCATTAGGATAAATATACATTCACACCGAGAGTTCCCACCGCCCCTGTTAGTTATATCTATTATATTCCTACTACTACATCTAGGACATATTCTTATTTCATTTCTAATTTTATATTTTTTTCCGCATTCTAAACATTTATATTTTCTCTCTGACATTCAAGACCCGGCAGCTATTATTAATAAAACAACAGGCATTTTAATATAATATTTCAGAACTAATATCTTTCAGATTTTTACGGTTAGTCATTAGCATCGCTTTTGCTAAAGTTTTCTGAAAGTATTCCATTTGAATTCGTACGCCATCTATTCCAGCCCCAACAGCTGCCCTGACGATATCTCGACCGATTAATACAGATTCCGCGCCAAGAGCAAGTGCTTTTAATACATCGTATCCAGTTCGAAATCCCCCGTCTATAATTATTCGAATTTTTCCCTCAAGTTCAGCTACAATTTCAGGAAGCGCTTCTACCGTTCCAGGAGTGTGATCTAAAACTCTGCCGCCATGATTAGAGACAACTATTGCAGCTGCTCCTGCATCCTTTGCAGCAATAGCATCCTCCACACTCATAATTCCTTTTACGATTATGGGTAATGTCGTCGATGATACTAATTCTTTAAGATCGTCAATATTTTTCTTAAAGACAGGTTTATTGTGAGTAGCCATAGCGTAAGACCCGCAACCATCAATATCTACGCCAACTGCCACACTTTTCGCTTTTTCAGCTTTTTTAAAGAATTCAATGATTGTTTCTTGTTCTCTTGGTTTTACAATTTTAACCCCAAATCCTCCAGCTTCAATGATGGCATCAATCCCATAAGAGTTATCCAACGAATAAGTATAAGTATCACCACGCCAGCCTAATGTTCCCGCAGCTTTGCATCCAAGAACTACTGATCGACAAAACTCTTTTTCTGAAATTACTTTTTCTCCGCCAAAACTGTTTACTCCTGCTATACTCGCCCCCATTATCGGCATTGAAAGTTCAGATCCAAAGAAATCGTATTTTGTATCCGCTTCAAAATGATCTCCAATAACATTCATTTTTAACTTCAATTTTTTCAACGCTAGAACATTATTATTAAAAGAAGCCCCACTACCTATTCCTCCAAAACCTAGGGGCCTTCCATAACTCTGTCCTTGACAGATTCGCATTGCGTCTCCATCGCATATTTTATATACTCCACACACTCCCATGAGCTTCTTCTTAGCTTCCTCTCGAACCTTAGTTAAAGTCATTTCTTCTAATGTCATACTTTCACCTTTATATTCTCCTAAACCATATTTTTAGGGTCTAAAAGTTCGTCCAAATTGTCAATTTTTAAACCCATCTCTTTAATTACTACTCTACATGATTTACCTTCTTTATAAGCCCGTTGAGAAATTTCAGAACATTTGTCGTAGCCTATTATCGGTGTTAGGTTAGTAACAAGCATTAACATTTGCTCTAAGTTCGAATCGATTTGCTCCGTGTTTGCTTTTAAGTCTACTAAACAGTTGCCAATAAAAGAATTAATTCCACCAATTAATATGTCAATTGATTCAAGAACATTTACGATCATTAGCGGTTTACTCATATTTAAATCCAAAATGCTTCCATACATTTCTCCACTTGTAACGACATAATCGTTTC
>Ga0209978_10000483_pt1 | contig 15114 bp, 16 predicted proteins | sample BentaG_FD_182805 | JGI IMG/M metagenome (GOLD analysis project Ga0209978, IMG submission 182805) | Deep subsurface microbial communities from South Atlantic Ocean to uncover new lineages of life (NeLLi) - Benguela_00093 metaG (SPAdes)... | ecosystem: Environmental > Aquatic > Marine > Oceanic >... | reverse complement strand
AGGTCAGTAACTGTAATTCCCTCAGCCAGAGACTCGATGGTGAGGCGTAGTTTTTCCTTTGACTCAGCCAGGCTGTTTAGTGCTGTTTCCAGCTCCTTATGGCTGGCTTGAAGTTCCTCAGAGCGCCGCCTCAACGCGGAAAAGGCATTGTTTATACTTTCTCCGAAGAGCCAGGACATACAGGCTAGTATAAACGAGACCGCTATTGCTATTACCACTATTCCCGACCCTAACCCCGTCTCCCCAGAGACAGTAAAGGCGGTCCCCCTACTCAGAAATACTAAAACTAGTAGCAAAATGACGAAGCTACTCAGGAAAAGGTACACCGCCGCGTAGAATTTGCCAGAGCGAGCAAGCCAGTAACCTATGCTACAGACGAGCAGCGCGCTGACAAGGGAAATAAGACCGGAGGTCAACGATTGCAGCCCCAGGGCGAGGACATAAACCAAGAATATCCCTAATGCCCCCATAAGGAGCCATATCATGCTGTTGAGGAGACGTGTCCTCCGCTTCAGCTCAGACTGCTCAATTTCAGCTCCAACCAATTGCTTACTCATTGCTCACCTCCTAGAGTGTCCTGCCAGTCTTCTTCAGTGCCTACGAGATTGGCAGCCCGCTGGCACATTGTCTCTCTCACGTCCCATGTAACCCAGTTGAATGGATCAGCTAGATATTCTTTGGGGTAAGGAAGCCCTTCCACAAGACAATCCGTATTGTATCCCAGGGATTCCACATACTTGATTACGGAATTGGTTACCCGGCAACTTACTTCTTTTTCTAGACTAACTACAGTTCCCATCCTCACCACCTATCTCTACCAACCGCTCCTTATTTTTGGCCTTACATTTCAGGAAATATCAAGACATAGAATATGGTTAACCCATTTCATACTTGCTGAAGGTTCTCCTGTTTCTGAGGCATCTAATTGCTGTGAATTCTATTGACTTCAGCTACTAGTCTATCCAAATCATCCTCAGTAAATAGTCTCCAACCTCTCCTGTCCCTATGTTCTACCTCAGTAAATGTCCCCTCCTTGACCCAGCGGAGAAAGGTATTCTTACTTATCCCTGCCTTTCGACAGGCCTCAGCACTTCTATAATAGGTTTCCCCGTTAAGTCTAACTGGCATATCGCATATCCTCCTATCAGAATCTAGGTATACTCAATTCTACTTTTCGCCATTTGGTGAATCAATCACCCAAATGGGCTAATTGAACCAGTATATAGTAATAGGTAGACAGTCCCAGAGGGCGAGGTAGAGGGTTAAATGGTGAAGTTTTAGCTAGGGGAGGGTCTACTTAACACCGGGTGTAGGGCATTCGATTGGATAGTTAAACAGAGAGAGAATTGCGGATGTACTCATCCTGTGCAGTGTGTCTACCAAACTCGAATACCCAGGGATCTTTTGGAGGCTGAAAATATTACCATATCGAGTCTGCTGGATACCACTATGGTCAGTGATAGTCCATCATCACTAAGAAACAACTTGGTTACTTTAGGGATTAGCGGTTGTAGTATATTTTCCAGCTAATTGCCGAAGGCTACTAGTCTTACGGCGCACCACAAGCTCTGACCAGATTGAGCATGAAAGCCTATGCCGAGTGCCAAAGGGATATGGAAGGACGACTGGGTATAGTCCAAGTTCAAAATAATGAAGTGGCGACCCCGGGGGGCTTGGAACTTCTACTTCCCGAAAATATCTATGTTGGTCTATATCCTATCTATGTGGCCCCTCGGATCAGCTCACGCCACAAACTCCCAGCATCTCTTTGGCCCAAGCTTGCTGAGCGACATAAGACTGAAAGCTTGCGTAAGCTAGCTGAGGAATACGGTGCGTCCCATGAGGCGGTGAGACGGACGTTGAAGAAAGCGACTGAGTTTGTCCTGCGTGGCAATCTTGAGAGTGGAGAAATGGTATAATATGGACGGTTCACTATCGTTCAGAGGCGTAGATGCGTATTATGGCCAGCACTGCATTAGAGCGTGTCCTGCATCAGAAATGTCCCGAATGGGGCGACTCCGTAAGGACTGCCCGATCAGCAGTTGGCTTCTCCTTCAAATTATCAGATGGCGAGATTTGGCAATGGCTGGTCTCCGGTGGTCACGCTAGAGTTAGGGAAGTCGCTGTAACAGAGGTCCGGAAGCTTGGGGTCGAAGAGTTCTACGACTACTACCTCTGCTGTTTTTACTCAGACTACGAGCTATCGAGTGGAACGATCGACTTTGAAGCGATACAGGGCCCGCCATGGATCAGTTTCAGTTGCCCAGCCACGGCATATAACTCAAAATGGCAGGAGTCAATCGTAAGTGCGCGGATGGCGTTACATTGCAAGCTTGGTCTGGCACCTGCCCCAGATATCAATGCTGTTTCTGGTGACTTCCTGTCTTGGTTCTTCTATGGTGGCGGCGCAGATGAAGCTGCAAAATCAGCTCTGGAACACGTGAACAAACTTGGCATGGAGGACATCAACTCAGTTCTTTGGGTATGCTGTCTGCTACCACCCGGCGCTAAATATATGGTCAGTAGGTCTGCAATTCTACTTAAACGCTTTCCGCATCTGATGGAGTGGAATCAGTTAGGAGCGTCATGTGAAAGCAATCCGGTTCGTAGGCGTGTGCGAGCATATCCATCACATATTGACTGGAATGAGGGTGCCCCTCCGCCCACACACCTTCCCATTCTGCCACAGAAGTCAGGCATTCACTACAAGATTGAAAGCGGTGCAAAAATGACCCTTGGAATAGCGTGGGACCCGTTGATTGCCATGAGTCAGGCGGACTTGTGCGAAGCTGTACGAGCTTTGCAGCGCTATTACGAGTACCGTTATCACAAACACACCGTTGAGCAAGCCTCTGGCACATTGGCGCGATCATCGCATAAGTTGTAGTGCCCGCGAGATGTAGAGCCTCCAGCGCCTCGATTCTCTCCTTAATTGATGGTGCGTTGGGTTCAAAGAGCTGTCTTACGCTTTCATCCCCCGTGGTAACTGTTAGTCCAACTTCAATCTTGTTGCGCCCTTTAAGCAATTTCATGTCGCGTAACACAAGCGCAGATTTCGTCTGGATTGTGATTGGCCAATCATGATGAACCAATATTTCAAGGCACCTTTTGGTCAGTTCATATCTTGTCTCCAGGGGTTGATACGGATCGCACACTCCGCTTATCCACACTCTGCCGGACGGCTTCCTATTTATCTCCTGCTGCAGTAGATCTGGGGCATTAATCTTAACGTCAACAAATTCACCCCACGGTTCCTCGTGTCCTGTGAACCTCTTCATAAAGCGAGCATAGCAATAGGTACAACCGTGCTGACAACCGATGTAGGGATTGATTACATATTCGAAAACTTTTGATTTGGACAAAATGCTTCTTGCGCAAATTTCTCTGACAATCATGACCAGACCAATTATCAATTATTTCAATATGAACATCGACGGAAGATAACACCACCCAGAATCATTCCACTTCATTTCTACTATTGTATCCGTGGATAATTTTATCATTTTTCTGTAATACTGGATTGCACAGTAGCTTGTTTCTGTTTAACCAAGTATAAAAGCAGGCTGAGCAGGATGTTGACATGCTGACCACCCCTACGCCTTATGTGTTTTTAATTGACCACGTGTTGCGTGGGATACTTTCGTGACTTTTGATACAGACGTAGAATTAGCTGTTGAGTATAAAAAGGCATTAACGTATAATCAATGGCACTGCCTTACGTTAGAAGAAGAGGAGCTTAGTCATCGTCAGCAAGTTTTTTAGGAATCGGAATTTCATACTCGTTCTGGCCATCGTGCTTGGACTCACTATCGGCAAGTGGGGTGCTATCTGGACAGAACCACTGGTTCTGCCTGCACTGGCAGTCGTTATGACCCTATCTGCCACCAGCGTAACTTCCAACGATCTTGCGTCCCTTAAAACGATGCCTCGCATTATACTCATTTCACTGCTGCTTAACTATGTCGTGATGGGTGGCATAATTTTGCTAATGGCAAGGTGGCTCATAAGTGACAATGAGCTATGGGCCGGGTTCGTTGTCCTTGCAGCTGTGCCTCCTGCGGTTGCTGTGCTGCCTTTCAGCTATATACTGGGTGGAGATACCGTCTTTTCACTAATGGGCATGACGGGAGCCTATCTGGTGGCTTTGGTTCTCACGCCTGCCATAATGACGTTGTTCCTCGGGATTGGCTTCTTCGATCCAGTGCGCTTGCTTCTTATCATCGGGGAGTTAATAGTAATTCCTATTGTCGCTTCGCGAATACTGCTTGTTACTAGGTTATCGCAGCGCATAGACAGATGGCGCGGGACAATCGTAAACTGGAGTTTTTTCGCGGTACTCTTTACCGTTATCGGGTTAAACCGGCAGGCTTTCTTCGAAGACTTTGGCATTCTGCTAAGGATTGTCATAATAGCTGTTGTCATCTCCTTTGCTCTCGGCTACGTGATTGAGGTAATAACTAAGGCTTTGCATGTGAAAGAGGTAACAAGTATCAGCATGATACTCATGGGGACGCTGAAGAACTACGGCTTGGCCAGTGGAATCCTGCTTACCCTTTTCAGCGAGACAGCAGCGATTCCCGCGTCTGTCTGCCTTGTGTTTGGTATTCTACATCTTGTGTGGCTGGGATTTCACGTTAGGAGACCAAGTTCACCCACTGATATTACAGCAGGCCGTGTTAGGTGACTTCTGGCGTACAGGCTATTCTATCAATAACCGTACCTGACTCGGTCGCCCTGGTTGCTGCTTTGACTCTTTCTACAGTAGCAACAACCGTTTCCCTTTGCAGTCCGTCAGACACATTGCCAACTACATGAGCTATGCGGACGGTGATATTGCGAATTGCATTCCTGCAGATTACTTTTTCGCTCTCTTAACTTTGACGTTCTTTTCTTTCATAGGCTTACCGCAGCATACAATGTCACAGACGTCTACGCAGTTACACACCGTATCCACTATGACTACTAGTCCGCATACCTCACGTTGAGGAATCTCTTTGAAATTTCAGGAACTCCAGCGTTGAGATATAGGCATTCTTGAACGAGAGGTTTCACAATTAGTCGATTTCCGCCCAGGAAGATTTGTTGCGGGCAGTAGCTTCTGAACCTCTCCTCAGTACGTGTTGGATGTACTGGAGCGCGAGCGAAGCCAGTGACTGGAGGCGGCTTCGGCTAAGACGGGCCTTGTCGCTCACTGCGTTCTCCCAAATGCTTCGCAATTAACAAACTCCGAAAAGACTGTAACATTCGTCCAGATTGTATGATGTAACACTTGCTTGGTTTGTTACCCTATTGAACAAAATGCAATATTGTCACATTCTCATTGGAGAATATGAGTCAACAGAATCCTAAATGCGATAGCTAGTAGTATTATACCCCCGATTGCCTCAGCCCGTTTACCAATTATCTTACTTGCTCTCTTGCTTACCACGAAACCAATCGTTGTAACCAAAAAGGCAACCGCACCGATAGTTAGGCTGGCCATGACAATGTTTACTTTCAAGAATGCAAAGGATAGGCCAACAGCCAATGCATCTATACTCGTTGCTACTGATAACGTAATAAGCAGAAAACCCTTGGTAATATCGACCTCTTTATCTTGGCTACTTTCAGGGCGAAATGATTCCCAGAGCATTCTGCAACTGACAATTACTAACAACCCGAAAGCTACCCAATGGTCATAATCCGCAATGAATTCGACCACGCTTCTACCAGCCAACCATCCAAGAACTGGCATCAAGGCCTGAAATAGCCCGAAGGAAGAAGATACACGCAGTAACCGTGGCCAAGAATGGTTGATGTCTGAAATACCAACGCTTAGAGCTACGGCGAAGCAGTCTGCAGATAAGCCTATAGCTATGAGGAAAATAGAGAGAAAATCGCTGTTAATCACCAACTAAGTATGGCACATCAAAGAAGAGTCTGAAAGTAACCTATGAGAGACATCATTATGGCTTACGAATGAGATCGTAACCCTGTTTCTCCCACTCCACCATGCCACCAGCAAGATTCGAAACGTTGGTAAAGTCTAACTTGACTAATTCTCTGGCGGCGATGGCACTCATTGAGCCGGAACGGCAGTAGAGTACTATCTTTGCACCCATGTCTTTGGGAAGTTTTGAAAGGTTATCCTCAATCTCATTGTATGGCACGAATAAGTCTGTCTGTGGTATTTCTCCCTCGTAGGGTATGTGCACATTTACTAAAAGAAAATCCTTGTGCTCGAGCATTGAGCTGAGTTGTGCCGGTGTGATATCCCAATACGAGCCTCCGTTCACCTGTACCTGTTGTGGTCCTGCCGTTTGCATGGGAGTCGTCTTCCCACAGGCAACCAGAAACACAATCGGGAGTATTATCGTGCCAATCATTAAAAACCGTTTCATGCCACCGCTCCTGATCCTTTGATACTCCTATTCTAAGGTAAAGACACATTGTCGTGCACCTTGACGTGTTTCCATCCCCTTTTTATGCACCACCATTTTGTTTACGCATTGAAGGGTAAAAATAACTGACCAGGGTAAACCCTAAGAAAACAGAATAGGCAATCACCTCTAGCAGTGAAGGATTGGCGTTGTAGCCAAAGATAGCAGCTAAGAATCTGCCAATTACCGAAGCTTCAGGGAGAATTTGGTTAATGTCCCACACGTGCTCGATGACAACAGGAACAATACCTGCCTCCTGAAGTTCGTGAATACCGTGAGCAAGTAAGCCGGCGGCGAATAAAATTAGCAACAACCCGGTGACTTTGAAGAATGTACTCAAGTTAAGCTTTGAGGTTCCCTTATAAATACTATAACCGACGGCTACAGCGATAGCTAAACCAAGCATACCTCCCACAGCCGACGAGGCAGCTGACTCAGATACTCTCACGGCAGCAAAAAGGAAAAGCACTGTCTCAATACCCTCACGGACCACTGCCACAAAAGCAATCCCAAGTAAGCCCAGCGTTGAACCACTCCCAAGCGCAGATTGTATCTGTGCATGCAGGTGCCTCTTGATATTGATCGCCTGTTTACGCATCCAGAAAATCATCCAGGTTAGCACGCCGGCAGCAGTCAATGTAGCTATACCTTCAAAAATCTCTTCGCCACGACCTTCAAGTTGCCCTGCCGAGAAATATATCACTGCTCCAGCTACCAAACTGACAACAACCGCAAGTGCCGTTCCTATCCATACGGGCTTAAACCTGTCACGGTTGCCAGTGCTGACAAGGTAAGCTAATATGATACCAATGATAAGGGCAGCTTCCAGACCCTCTCTAAACGTTATCAATAGTGCACTTAGCATTTAAGAAACGATTCCTCCTGATAGCTATACTCCCATTCATGCGGTTATATGGCGGGTCGACTTTTTAAAAAGGTAAATGAACCATGCGACAGAGATAACAAACGTAGCAACAGCCAGTACCTGTGCCTGCTGTAGATCCCAGAATACCATATTCTCCTGCCGCACGAAAGTAAGCAGAAAACGTCCCAGAGAGTAAAGGGGGAGATAGCTCAAGAATAGGAGACCATCCTTATTGAATATGTGGCGTAGCTTGAGTAGAACGAGCAGGACTGCACCGTTCCATATCATTTCGTATGCAGGGTATGGGTGAGTGGGCACGCCATATAAACCTTCAGGAATCAGAGCATCTGGATGGATATAGATAAATCCCCACGGCAGGTTGGTAACACCACCGTATGCATCGCCGTTAATAATACAGCCTATCCGGCCCACTATCTGAGCCGTAAGCAGCGCCGGAACCAGCGCATCCAAAAATTGACCAAGCGGCATATGCTTTACTCTGGAATAGAATATGGTAGCCAGCCCACCACCAATGACAGCTCCCCATATCGCCAGACCGCCATGTTGAAACTGGATTATCTGCAAAGGGTTGGCGGCATAGTATTCCCACCGGTCAACGACATGGAATAATCTAGCGCCAACCATACCCGATGCCAGCACCCATGGCAGCAGCGAGTATATGTTCTCCGTCGGTATGCCTTTTCCTTTAAATTCTCTAACTGCCACAAGTAGTGCCACCACAATAGCCGCGATAATCGCTACCGTATACCAGCGAATTTCTAAGCTACCCAATCGGAAAATCACTGGATCTATGCTAATTACAATACCATTCATCTACTAGTGCTCCGATTTCTCCTGACTCTGAAAATTCAATCCTTAAATTATGGATACTACATCCTTTACGCACATCCTCCATAATGTGAGGTCTACATACACTTCACCAATTTAACATTACTTAATACTAAGGAATTTGTAAGTGATATTAGTCTCAAAGGCATGATGCGTTTCTTATCTGCCTTTGGTACTGAGACTAATGTTGTAGAATTAGGGCAGCCTTTTTGGATGTTAGTCAACGCTCAAAAGGTTTGCTTTTCTTTTCTAGCTTCGATCAGTTTGAAGATCCCGACAGCTAGGTCTGTCACCTTTTCCACTTTTAGTCCGCTGTTAGCCACGTTTCCCACGGTTTTACGGTTGATGTTAGGTCCCATAGCCCTCACTACTATAGGGTTTACCAGATTCATGAGGAATGCAAGAGTACGGTTGGCACTCAGGACATGCTCCAACAGGAGCACCTTGCCACCCGGCTTGCACACGCGTCCAATCTCCTTTAGCCCTTTCACCGGGTCCGGCACCGAGCAGAACACAAAAGTGGCCATGACCGTATCGAAGGTGTTATCTTCAAATGTCAGGTTTTGCACATCCATCTGTTGTAACTTGACCGTTATGCCTTGCTTCTCTGCTTTTTCTTGGGCACGGCTCAGCATCTTCTTGCTAAAGTCGATGGCAGTGATTTCAGTATGAGATGGATAGTAAGGAAAGTTCTTACCTGTACCCACGCCGACCTCGAGGATTTTGTTACCTTCCACCTTGCTCCACAGGAGCTCCCGCCACCTACTATAGCGCGACCTTTCTACCATACCCTCCATAAGGTCATAGACGGGGGCAATCCGGTCATACCGTTTTCTAGCAGCTTCTGTTATTTTACTTTCTGTTTTCATTGCAACTAGGATAGGTTTTTCTTGATCTCCTCGTACTCTTCCTTGCTAATCTCGCCTCTGGCGTAGCGCTCTTTCGCGGTGTCCAGTGGACTGTGTTTCTGCAATGTATTTGTTGTAGAGGAACTGTGCTTCACCAGTGCAATAACTCCCCAAACGATAAGGGCGATGACAACGACCCAAACTATTATCATCCATCCGCCGAAAAACATCATGGTGTTATCCTCCAGTGTTTGTTTAAATAACTAGCTATCCCCTACAACCGGTAATTTCTGAATATTGGCTCTTATTCTATTATACACTGGTCAAGCATTGGGTATATAACATCTTTTAAGGCAATACAATCGAGGGGGTGAGCTATGAAGAAGTCGGGGTTCTTTACTGCATTAGCCGTCTCATTACTACTGGCACTGGTTTTAAGCGGTGTGAGTCTTTTAAGTTCCTGCTACCCGTCTTATAGATATAGCTCCAACGGCGAGAGGATTTATTTCACGGCAACGAGCTCATCAGGCCAGTCTATCACCTATTCTGGCAGTATCCGAATGATGCACTCTATCACCTGGAACAAGTTGACCCAAACAAACCATATTATTTGGAAGGAGGAATTGAAATGGTAAAGAAAAGAGACGCGGCTGGACACTACCATTACACAAAAGCAAAAGATCTCCATCGTCTGGATAGTTGTCTTGGGACTCATCATTTGGGCTGTAGTAGCAGGTGTACTTAGTACGGCCAATTCGGGCAGGACGGGTTACGCATCCGACGCAGCTCTGAATGTCCTTAAGGGAAGGTATGCGAGCGGTGAGATAAATAAGGAAGAGTACGAAGAAAAGAAGAAAGGCTTGGCTTAAGACAAAATCCTCAGCGTCAGAAGCAAAGGAGGAAATGAGCGCCGACTAAATGTCATAAATTTGTAACTTTTCTGCCTCTGACGTTATGCCTTTTTCACGAACGCCCCTATATCATATTAAAAAACTATCAGTGCAGGAGGACGGAAATGAAAAAAATGAAATACTGGTCAATCTACTTAGGCATATTAGCCCTGACACTAGCCCTAGTTGGAGTGACTGCCTGTACACCCGCTACAGAGATCCCCGCACCTGAGACAACACCAGGGCACCCCGCTCCGCCTGAAAGATTTCCTGACATTCAGGGGGTGTCAGCCCGCATTGTTATGGAAGATGGGAAACCCACTAATGATGTCAACTTCAACGTAAATACGCCCGGCTATTTCACCGGCTCTATCTATCTGGACTGGGGCGGCAACATCATCCACTACCTTGATGTCGAACTACCGGATACGCCGGGTCAACCGGCCACTACTGCCGAAGGTACGCACCAGGCAATCTTTGACAACTTCATCACCTGGGAAGACCTCTCGCCGGGCAGGCATACTTTTTCGGCGCAGCTGGTTACACTATCCTTAACTCCCCTGGAGCCACATATGCATGCTGGCATTGAGCTTGAGGTGCCGACCCCAGGAACCAGCCAGCCCGTTATTAACTCATTATCTGTTCAAACGCTATGCCGACCTGGCTACACACCGCCTGGCATGCCCGGCAGGCCACAGCAGGATGGACAGGCATGCGCTGACATCAACGTGGTCGTCGACGTCCTCAATTTTAAGATTGTTGCCGATAAGATAGGACAGCAGGCTGCACCTGGAGAAGGACACTTCATCTACTATTTCAATGTTACTCCGCCCACCACTCCCGGTGAACCGGCACTAACGGAGGAAGGTACTTATGCTGTCACCACCGATAGCATTGTTTCCTGGCTAGGCGTGCTGCCTGGCGAATACAGTGTATGGGTTCAACTGGTTAACAACGATAACACTCCTTTAGAACCGCCGGTAATCGCTGGAGCGACTATTATTGTGCCCATTGATGCTGGGCGCTATCTCGGATATTGAAATAGCATTAAGGAGGTCCATTATGAAAAAGATATATTGGGCGGTTTTGGCCATACTGCTGACAGGTTTGCTGCTACTGGCGGCCTGTGCTCCTAGTCAACAGCCTCAAGGTCAGCCCTATCCATACGGCCCAGGAGGCATGATGGGTCCCGGCATGATGGGACCTGGGATGATGGGACCTGGAATGATGGGCCCTGGCGGTACGATGGGTAGTTGGGGGCTCTACAATCCCGATGCGGAACAGATCAGCATCGATGATGCTGCCGAGGCCGCGGAACAGTATCTACAGGCCTACTACGGGAAGAACTTGGTGCTCAAGGAAGTCATGGATTTTGCCTGGAACTATTACGCTGAAGTAGAGGAGGAGGACACCGGTGTCCATGCCCTCGAGCTCATCATCGACAAGTACACTGGTCAGGTGTCCCCTGAGATGGGGCCTAACATGATGTGGAACACCAAGTACGGCATGATGGGCAGCTACTACGGCGAACCCACTACTGATATGCCAGTCACCCCTGAGCAGGCCCAAGAGGTTGCCCAGAAGTTTCTGGACAAGAACCTGCCAGGATATACCGTGGGTGAGGCAGATACCTTCTACGGCTACTATACCCTGCACACCATCGAGGATGGGCAGATAGAAGGCATGCTGAGCGTTAGCGGCTATGATAGCTCAATATGGTACCATAACTGGCATGGAAGCTTTATCGACATGAAGGAATTTGGCGAACACTAGCCAGCGCCGGAATAAGCTTCTTCATAGAGACAATTGGGCGAGCTATTCGCTGACACAGGAGGTGCGAAAGATGAACGACACTAAGCGAAGGTCATTGGCACTCGCCGGCTCCGCAGCCATAGTTGCTGCAGTAGTTATGCTTTTACTTGGTATATTGGGTAACCTTGGAGTTTACACGGGCGCAGTCGAGATGATGCAACAGTGGCACATATTCTTCTCACCCAGTATTGGCGGGATAATCGCCGGCATGTTCGAAGCTGCCATAATTACCTTTGTCTTCATATACTTCTTTGGATTTCTCTATAATAAATTGTCCTGACTCTTGATCCAGGAAAACAGCGAGATGGTTAAAGAGGTAAAGGATAAGGGGAAAACGCTCTACATATGCGAGGCGTGCGGGTTCGCCTATGAGAAGAGGGAGTGGGCTGAAAAATGCCAGAAATGGTGTCAGGAGCACCAGAGTTGTAATATAGAGATAACGGCACATGCGGTTCCTGTTGAGCCAGAAACAGACCTTTAGTAGGTTGAAGCAAGAGGTGTGGTATGCCTGTAGCTGAAATAGTAGTTACTCTGGGTGGATTGGGAGTTATCGGGTTTTTAGCCTGGTTCTTCTTTGGGCCCAAGCAAGCCCAGACTGCCCAGGTTAAAGGAAACGTGCAGGAGATAATCGTCACCGTCAAGGGCGGTTATTCACCGGATATAATACGGGTCCAAAAAGATGTCCCACTTCGCCTGATATTCGACCGCCAGGAAGCTGGTGATTGTAGTTCTCGTGTTGTCTTTCCCGATTTCCAGGCCAGCAAGACGCTGGCACCCTTTGCCAGGACGACACTGGAGTTCACTCCGGACAAAGCTGGTGAGTTCGGCTTCGCCTGTGGTATGAACATGCTCCATGGCACCCTTATTGTTGAGGAGGGTAAGGAACCCGTAGTGGCACCAATTCCTGAGAAGGGTGAGGGAAAAACCCATGAGCATGCCATTGCTGTAGGCGTGGGGCCTACCATGCCGGTGGGCAAGACGGAGCAGGTAGAGTTTTCTGTTACCGGCGGTGGTATTACCTGCCCAACTTGTGCGGTAAATATCGAAACGGCGCTTGGCACGCTCCCGGGTGTGGATGATATTCGTGTCAATTTTGGTGCTGACCGTGTAACCGCCCGATATGACCCGGCGCAGATATCACCGGAAAAGATGCGAGAAATCGTTGAAAATAGCGGCTATAAGCTACAGATAAGGAGTAATCCTGGTAGTGAGGAGACAGAGGATCGTGAGGCCGCTGACCGGCGCGCCGAACGGAAAGACTTGACCCGGCGGCTCATCGTAGGGGCCATCCTGACTGCCCCGGTGCTCTTCGCTGTAATGACCAACGATTTCTTTGATGCACCGTGGCTACCTTCCATTATGCTCAACCACTGGTTCCAGCTGGCGTTGATAACCCCGGTGATGTTCTACACCGGCTGGCCCATCCACCGCACCGGCTGGCTGACCTTACGCCACCGAACTGCTGATATGAACACGCTTATCACCATAGGCACGATTGCTGCTTTCGGCTACAGTCTAGTGGTCACAGTAGCTCCAGGTATACTGCCGGTAGACTTCCGTCTGGTCTATTATGAAGCAGCGGGGGTTATTCTCACCCTCATCATGCTGGGTCGTCTCCTTGAGGCAATTGCCAAGGGCGGCACCGGCGAGGCAATTCGCAAGCTCATCGGGCTCCAGGCTAAGACTGCTCGCGTGGTCCGCAACGGGGAAGAAGAAGATATCCCAATTGAGCAGGTCCAGCTTGGTGATATTGTTCTAGTGCGCCCCGGGGAGAAGGTACCGGTGGACGGAGAGATTGTTGAAGGACGCTCTACGCTTGATGAGTCTATGGTCACCGGGGAAAGTTTGCCCTTGACCAAAGGTGAAGGCGATACCGTAATCGGTGCCACTATCAACCAGACTGGAGCCTTTCGCTTCAAGGCTACCAAGGTGGGCAAAGACACCATGCTGGCTCAGATTATCCAGCTTGTAGAGCAAGCCCAGGGCTCCAAAGCTCCTATCCAGCGCCTAGCCGACCTTATTGCCAGCCGCTTCGTGCCTATTGTAATTTTCATCGCCATTGGCACCTTTATCGTCTGGTTTAACTTCGGGCCGACACCGGCTCTCATTTTCTCCTTAGTCAATGCGGTGGCGGTGCTCATAATTGCCTGCCCCTGTGCTCTGGGGCTAGCCACGCCACTCTCTATTATGGTAGGGACCGGCAAAGGCGCCCAGAATGGCATCCTCATCCGCTCCGCAGAAGCCTTGGAGACGGCTCATAAACTGCAGACCCTGGTGCTGGACAAGACCGGCACCATCACCAAAGGACAGCCGTCATTGACAGATGTGGTTCCTCAGAATAGTATTACCGCCGATGAACTGTTGCACCTGGTGGCATCGGCAGAGCGCTCATCTGAGCACCCTCTGGGCCAGGCTATTATCCAGGGGGCCAGAGATAAAGGACTGGAACTGGCAGAGCCTGAGGAGTTTCAGTCAGTAACTGGAAAAGGAATTCAGGTGACGGTGGACGGGCGTCAGGTATTGGTAGGCAATCGTCGTCTGCTGGATGATGCTGGTATAGAAACTGGTGCTCTAGAAGAACAAGCAGAGCGCTTAGCAGCCGAGGGAAAGACTCCCATGTTCGTCGCCGTAGATGGCAAGCCAGCTGGCGTAGTCGCTGTAGCTGATACGGTAAAAGAGGACTCCATTGCTGCTGTAGCCACGCTACGGCGACTGGGTATTGAAGTAGTCATGATTACAGGTGACAACCGGCGTACTGCCGAAGCCATCGCCCGGCAGGTGGGTATCGAGCGAGTCCTAGCCGAGGTTCTACCTCAAGACAAGGCCTTGGAGGTGAGTCGTCTCCAAGGAGAGAACAAGCTGGTAGGTATGGTGGGCGATGGTATTAACGATGCTCCGGCTCTGGCCCAGGCGGATGTTGGTATCGCCATCGGCACCGGCACCGATGTCGCCATAGAAGCCTCAGACGTCACGCTGATCTCGGGGGAACTGGACGGGGTGGTAACGGCCATAACCCTGAGTCGTGCCACCATGCGGAACATCCGCCAGAACCTGGTATTCGCCTTCTTCTACAACACCGTGGGCATTCCCATAGCTGCTGGTGTTCTTTATCCACCGTTCGGATTGCTTTTAAGCCCTATGATCGCTGCTGCAGCTATGGCTCTCAGTTCCCTTTCTGTGGTCACCAACTCCAACCGGTTACGTGGTTACAAACCTACGGTCCTGGCAGCGGCAGATGCAACTATATCAGCGACAGCACCTAAGGTTGAAGTTAAAGAAGAAAAAACACAAGAGGAGGAAGCAATGGCAACAGTGAAGGACCCGGTGTGTGGTATGGATATTGACCCAAACACTGCGGCGGCTACTGAAGATTATCAGGGAAAAACCTACCACTTCTGCTCAACGGTCTGCCATGACAAGTTCAAGGCTGA
>Ga0209978_10000482_pt1 | contig 15120 bp, 12 predicted proteins | sample BentaG_FD_182805 | JGI IMG/M metagenome (GOLD analysis project Ga0209978, IMG submission 182805) | Deep subsurface microbial communities from South Atlantic Ocean to uncover new lineages of life (NeLLi) - Benguela_00093 metaG (SPAdes)... | ecosystem: Environmental > Aquatic > Marine > Oceanic >... | reverse complement strand
GGTTCTCAATTTAAAACAAGTTTAAATAAACTAAAAGAAACAAAATCTGAAGACACGTCCATATCTGAAGCTACTGGATACCAAATTTTAGAAAACGCTAGGACACTTGCTCTTGAAGATAAATACAACGAAGCTATGAAACTCTATAACGAAGCGTACAGCATCTTCAAACATCTCAATTATGATTATGAATGTAAACAAATTTTATTACAATTAAATGATATTAGAGATTATCAGAAATGGGCACAATTGCGAAAATCTAAAGGAGTTCAACTGAATTTAAGAGATATTGTAGCCCTAGCCTCTGCTGAAAAAAGGCGCCAAAAAATACAAAAAGGATTAGGAGTAAGAAAATCTCCTATAGAAATTGCCGGCGTTAAGTCAAAAAAACCAAGAGAATCCCCAAAAACCTCTCGTAAATTGTTTGAACAAATTAAAATGAACGAGCAAAGGGAAGAAAATCTAAAAAAACAAAAAAATTCAATTGTAATTGAACAGCAAGAGCAAAGAAAACTCAAAACGCAAGAGCATCAGAACAAAATTCAATTGCTACGAGAAAAGAAAAAGCAAGAAGATGAGCTCATTAGTAAAGGACAGGAAATTTTGGAAGAAGGTAACCAAAAACTTAAGCTGAAAGAATACGATGCTGCAAAAGTCTTATACAATCAAGCAATTGAACTATTTACTCAACTGGGTTGGCATGATCAAATAACAATTTTAAAAAAAGAGTTGTATAATATTGATTTGTATAAGAAAGAAGAAGATTTGAAACTAAAGAAGGCATCGGATAATAAAATTAAAGAAGAACAAGATTTTCATAAAAGAGTTTCAGATGTTTTAAATGAAAAACAAAAGTATCAAGCAAAGCAACAAGAAAGGAGAAGAGCACTACCTCCCGAAGTCAAAAGTAAGCTGGAGAAGGTGGATCTAGTTCGCGCTAAAGCAGATAAAGAAGAAAGTATGCAAAAATTCTCAAGAGTTCTAGCAAGGTATCAGTATATCCTTTCGGTGTATAATTCTATTCCTAAAGATACCATTGATTTGTCTGAGCAAATCTTGCTCGTTGAGCAGAAGATTTCGGAATTAAAAGCGAAATTGTAATATTTTAAGCTTCTTTTTTATAACTAATTAAAATCATTTTGATCTTTTATGAAGAATCCATTTTTACCTTTTTCCCACGTTCACAATTCTAAGGAGCTTTTAGATATAGCGTTCAGTAGAGCTATGAAAAGTAGTGCTCAAGTCTCAAAAAACGCTCCTATTCTGTTAAAGGCAAAAAAAAAGGAATTCAAAAGAATAAAAGTAGCTATCGAGGTGTTAGTAGATAGAATTTTAAAAATCATTAAGAAAGTGCCAATAATTGACGATCTACCAGATTTTTATAAAGAACTGGCCTCATTATTGGTAGATGTTGATGAATTAAAACTAACTCTTGGCAAGCTTAACGGAATTTTACCAATCCTTCATAAATTAGGAAGAGAATCTTCAAAAAAACTAAGCCAGATTGAGGCTCCAAAAGACGCCGATCGAATTAGAAGAGCTGCGTTTGGAAGAGTTTCGTCGATAATTAGAAAACAAAATAAAAATCTCGAGTATTTAAATAGTGTGAGAGGAAGATTAAGAGAAATCCCTTCAATTGATGACACACTGCATTGTATTGTAGTAGCGGGATATCCTAACGTAGGTAAAAGTAGCTTTGTAAAACAAATTTCAACCAACAAAAAAATCGAAGTTCAGGAATATCCATTTACAACCAAAAAGCTGATAATGGGGCATTTTGATATCAAAAGACGATTTGATAAAATTAAACTGCAATTTCTAGATACTCCCGGAATTTTAGATCGCCCTATGTCTAAGAGGAACAATATTGAATTGCAAGCAATACTCGCATTACGATTGATATCAGATCTAATATTTTTTGTATTTGATCCCACTCCCGCATGTGGCTATTCAATAGATTCACAGTTGGATCTTTTTTATGAAGTAAAGAATAATTTTACGAAAGAAGGAGAAATCCAGATGGTAATTATATTCAACAAAATGGATTTAGCCAGCTCAGACGAAATTAAGTACCTTAGAGATAAATTAGATATAAATGAAAATGAGTTTTTTTTAATTAACGCGCTATCTGGAGAAAATTTAGAGTTGTTAAAAGAATTATTAACAAAGCGTTATAGTACTAAGGAATGAAAATAAAACTTATACATTACTCTTAAAATATTAGTTTTTATCAAATACAAACTTTGTTTATCATTTTACATGATTCTTCTAATTAGAAATTTTTATATGTCTATATGGAGAAAATTAATTATGGAAGTCATGAATATCTTAGGACTCGATATTGGAGGAGCAAATACTAAAGCTGCTTTAGTTAAGTTCAGAAGTTCAGAAATTCTCGAATCGTTTTCAGTAATAGAATACTTTCCTTTCTGGGAAAAAACATTAAATGATATTCCTAGTATGTTTAAAAGAATAGTAGAAAATCTAATTATACTGAACCATTTAAAATTAAAAAATATAAACTTTGTATCTATTACAATCACCGCGGAGCTCTCAGATGCATTTCAAACTAAGCGAAAAGGGATCTTTACTATATTGAATGCGTTAGAACAAGTCTTTGAAAAGGAAAAAATGTTCTTTATTAATAATAAAAATGAATTCATCAACTTTAATCAAGTTAAATCTGATCCAATTTCAATTGCAGCAGCAAATTGGGTATCAACTTCATTATTTTTGGGTAAATTCGTTCCCAACTGCATTTTAATTGATGCGGGGTCAACTACTATAGATATAATACCGATTTTAAATTCAGTACCTGTTGCTCTGGGAAAGAACGATATAGAAAGATTGATTAATCATGAAATGATTTATACAGGAGGTCTAAGAGCTACAATTCCTTCGGTTACCCATTTTGTACCCTATAAAGAAAAGATGGTTAGAATATCTTTTGAAAAGTTTGCCCTAATATCAGATGTCCATAGGATATTATTTAATATTTCCGAGGATGAGTACATTATTGATACGGCGGATAACCGTTCTAAATCGATTGAAGATTGTTACGCCCGATTAGCTAGAATAATATGTATGGATAAAACAACATTATCAAAGGAAGAATTAAATCAAATCGGAAAACATATCAATGAAAAGCAGCTCGAGTTGATATCAACTGAAATTCAACAATTTATGAAAGAACTCATTAAAAGAATACCTAAATTTGCAAATGATCCAATATTTGTGATAACCGGATTAGCTGCTGAGTTTCTAATCAGGAGATCTTTAATCCATCTTGGATATAATAATATACAGAAGTATGAGGAAATTACTAATATATCGGATTCTATAAGCGCTTCCGCTATCGCCGTTGCAGGTGCATTATATTTTCAATTATAATAAATTTTGTAGGATATGATGTATAAAATAGCTATATTTAAAATTGGAGGTAGAATCTTAGATAATAGTAAAGATTTAACTACAACGGTAGCTCAATTAACTCAATTGTATGAGGATCAAATAATTAAAAAAATAATCCTAATTCCTGGTGGGGGAACAAACGTTAATTTAATAAGGGAATTATATAATGAATTCCAGATCAATGATGAATTAGCTCACTGGATGGCAATATATTCGATGGATTATAATGGAATTGTATTAAACAAGAAATTTCCCCATTTAAATCTATTTGACGACTTAGATCAGTTAAAAAAAGAAGATTCAATTTTTTCTATTTTTTTACCCTATAAATACCTAAAGAATAACGATGAATTACCTTATAGCTGGAATGTTACTTCAGATTCCATTACTTTATATGTTACTTATAAATTGGGGCTGACAGAATGTTTCTTAATAAAAGATATTGATGGAATTTTTGATAAATATCAGAATCTATTGACAGAACTTTCAGTTGAAAAATTTAAAGAATTAAAAGCAAAAGAAGAATTAGCTAAATTCCCATCGGACGAATCAGATTTCAAGATTAAATCAAAACCCGTGGATCCTTATGTTTTAACTCTTATAGAGAAGTATAAAATCCCTTGTATTATTTTAAATGGAGCAAGTGAAGATTTAAGAATTTTTAATTACTTTCGAATTGTTGACAACAATGTTAAAGTATATACTAAAATTCACTCGGTTTAACTGTTTTCATTTTCTTTTTCAATTATATTAATTGTATAAATGACCATATAGAAATGTCATTAAAGTTTTAATTGAAATGAAATTAAGATTAATATATAAATTATTTTTAAATCAAAATACAGTGAAAACAAAATGAATGTTGAAGAAATGAAAAAGAATGCAGATCTTCTAATTAATAAGTTAAAGGATAAGGAGATTCCTGGTAGCGCAAGATTTAAAGTTAGATACAAAAAAATGGTCAATTTTGCTAAAATTTACGGTATAACAGATCTGAAATATGTTGGACCAGAAGAAGAAGGGGTTATTGCATGTCATGGTTTTGCGAATTCATTTACTGTGAATGCCTTTTATATCCTCGTTCCCGGTTTAAAAGTATCACAAAATGGAGAAGAACGCCCTCTTGTTATGAACCCAAATAAATTACTTCATGCCGGAAATAAATATAATTGGGAGGATTGTGTCGATATTAAAAATGGAGATGTATTAACATCAAAAGGTAAGATATCTAAGGTATGGTTAGTTGAAAAATCTATGATATTATTTGCTGAATTATTATTAACTGTAAAAAACCAAAATGATGAATTTGTGTGTAAAGTGACATCTAACGCAGCTATTAGACCTGGAGGTTATTAAAAAATGGTAAAAATTTCCGATATAAAAGTCAAACAAGTTTTAAGAAATGAATTCAATGGCATTACACGAGATTTATTAAAGCAGTATGCTAAAGCCAGCGGAGACACAAACCCTATTCATACAAATGATGTAGTTGCCGAAAGAGCTGGACTTAAAGGAGTGATTGCTCATGGGTTATTTTCTTTTGGTTTTATTAGTAAATTATTTGAACATTTTCTAGAACAGGATAAATATGGAAAGATTATTGAGATAGAAGTTGAGATGCGCGCAATGGTTAGGGTTGGAGATCATCTTCTTACTGAGGGAACAGTATCAAAAATTGAAGGAAATCGGGTTTTTTTTGATATAAGACAGACAACTATTACAAATGTAGACATTAAAGATAAAAATGGAAATCTTGTAAAGCAATTTGAAGCCGGTGAGAGAGGTTATATTACTGAAAAAGACATAAAACGAGGACTTGTTAAAACTAAAGATGTTCCTGAGGGTATCCTTACATATAGAGAGAGAATTGCCACTCCTGGCACTGCAATAATTGAATTGTTTGAGTGAAAACTCGTTTAATAATTCATAATTATTTTTTAACTAATTTTTTTAGTTTCACATCTCATTAATTTTAAAATGACATAATTTTATGTTAATATTGGTAAACATTTTTAAATATTAACATCAAAAGAATAATTGTTTTAATAATAGAAATACAATATAGTAGGCTTTTGACTATTTTGACCCTAGACGCAAGAAAAGTTGAAGATTTGATTTTAAGTGGAAGCTACGAAAAAGCAGCTGAAGAATTATTTGAAATTATTGAACACCCTCCTAATTCTGATAAAGAACTGATTTACGATAGTTTGACATTATTGAATAAAATTTGTGATAAATCCCCAGCTATTTCATTAAGAACAGTTAAGAATTTAACAAACACAATAAATGATCTTAACTCCTGGGTTAGACTAGTATCTTTGGAAATTCTTTTCCAAATAACTATGTATCGGCCAAATCTACTAATTGATCTCATGCATAAGATTAGATCAAGGCTTTATGATAAGGAATCCTCTATAAGGCGTTTAGCAGTAAAGATTATGGGCAATCTCATTCTCTCCTTACACATCGATAGAGAGGAATTGCATAATATTATTGAAGAATTTACTGAGAAATTAATGGATAACGACTGGAAAGTTAAGCTTCAAGTCATTAAAACGCTTAAAAAAATTTTAAATCAAGATTATACAAAGATTCGGGAGTATGAACCGTTATTATCCATCGTAATAGTGAATTTAAGAGATGAAGATGATGATGTTGCAAGATCAGCTGCAGAGCTCCTAAAAATCATTGGTACTTATTTTCTATCTAAAGAAAAAATAACATATGTTTTATTAAACCTTCTCTACAACGAGGAATCGCGAGTTAAAGAGCTAATAATCTGGTTATTCGGAGAAATAGGAAAAGAAAAATCATCTGAAATAATTCCTATAATTCCTAAATTGATAAACCTCCTGAAAGAGAATAATTATCGAATCCAACTCCGAGTCATTGATTCTCTTGTAACTATTGCTGAGAATAATTTTGATCAAATTTGGGCAAATTTAATCACCGCACTATATACAGGTGATTCTGAATTCAGAAATGTAGTTATTAACGCTCTGTATCATTTATGTCAGAGTAATATAATGGAAATTTTCAATTATATCTTTGACGAATTTGAAAACCCATCAGAAAATGTTAGAGATGGAGTCGCACTCGTTTTTAAACGCCTTTATGAAGAGTATCTAGTAGAAATTGAGAATGAGATCACCAAGATTTTATATATGCTAGAATCAAAATATTGGCGCGAACGAAAAAAAACGATAATTCTACTAAGAACTATCTGCTTTATATTAGAAAGTAAAAAAGTAGCAGTCTGGATTTTTATTGAATTGGAGAAAAATTTAAGAACTGAGAATGATCCAGATGTGATGGAAGAAATAATTTATACAGTAAAGAATATTAAAGCAAATTTTCAAGACATTGATGAAACTATTCAGGAAGTTAACGAAGATCTAGAAATTTTTAATAAAAAGATTAAAGAGTTCCAGAAGATTCCTGCTCAATTTCGGGAAGAAATGAATTTATATATAAAGGAATTCAAATTTCACCAAACTGAAATAGAGTTAGATAAAATTTATCGTAAAATTCTAACAAAAATAAAGAAATTTAATAAAAAGTTAAACAAATTCGAATACAAAAGGTTAGCTTTTAATTTAATAGAGGATTGGGAAGAAACTAAAATCACTATAATGGACGAACTTAGTATTATTAAAGCTTTCATTTCAGAAGTATTTGAAGAAAAGAAAGAAGAATTTACTACAAATTTAAAATCAAAAATTAAATTTTTAGAAGATCGTATTAATATCCTGAAAGCTCAATATGAAGATATACAAGAATATAACTTTCTTAGCCATTTGGATAATTTAAGAATAGATAAAATTGAAGATAAAGAAATCGAAGAGAAATTCACACAAGTTACACAGCTTAGAAATTATATGTTTAAACTAGATGACGACATTCGTGAAATATTAGTAACGAATGTAGAATTTAACGAAATTTTTAAAACGCTCTTGAGTAGATGGATTAGCGTAAAAATAGAACTTCAAAAATTTTTAAGCGATTTAGACAGGAAAATAAAATCTACAAAAGATAAACTAGTAGATGAAATTCAACGCTCTAACGGTTCTAATGAAACCAAGAAATTAAACTTGCTTTCTTCTGTATTGTTCCAGGGTCATATTCAATCAATAATAACACAAGGTATTGATGGCCTTAAAAGATTTAACGATAATTTAGATAATTTAAAATCAAAATTAGAGACACTACTGAAGAAAAGCGAGTTTTCAGATGCTAGAAAGCTAATTGAAATGAATACCAATCAAATTCAAAATTTTATTGAAGATTACGAAAATCAAATTGATAACCTAATTGGAACAATAACTGAAGATGACGATGTGTTTAACCTTTTTGCGAGACCATCAGTTACTAAATTTGTCTCATTTAAGGAAGCTCTAATCAATAAACTAAAAAATTTCACCCAGAAAGGTAATGACGAGCTAATCTTAAGTCAAATCAAGTATTACCTTGATGTTATAAATCCTATTAAATTAGAAAGTCTCGCTTCTTATATTGACATAGATATCAATGTCTTGAAAGAAAAGATTGTAAAATTTGTAAATAAGAATAAACTCAATGCTAGAATTATAAAAGATGATCTCTATTCACCAAAAATAGAAGACATTGTTGAAACGAAAGACATCCTATTCTTCAAAAATATTAAAACTATAGGAAACAAGTTATACTTCAACTTTAAGCTAAATAATCCAACAAATCTACTATTTTCTGATTTGCAGATATCTCTCAAAACTCCTGGATACCTGAGCTTTATTCGTAACGAAAGTTTCCCTAAATATCTCCATCTAAACGAATTAAAGCCTGGAAATGTGTTTAAATTTAATTATGTCTTAAAAATAAAGCATAATATTGAAAAAGATTTAGCTGATCCCTCTGTTGACGAAGTAAACCTTAAAATTTATTATAAGGATCCCTTCGACATCGCTCGTAAAATCACAAAGAAAATAAATTTACTTCTTCCATAAGATTTTTATTGTTTTGACATAAAAAATGTAGTCTATTTATCGAAAAAATAAATAATTTATAACGAAAATTTTAATATAGCCATCTCATCTTTTATTTTACAAGCCAAATAAGATTATAAGATTTGAAAAAAGTCGTGAGGTGAATGTTACAAGAAGAAGAGAGTTATCGATTGACGCTCCAAACGAAATTATTCGGATGAAACTGTAAACTCGACTCCAAGAAATTAGACACGCTTTTGGCTAATTCAGGGTTGAAAGGGGATATCGAAGATTCCGCCATAATACCCGTTCCAAACACTGATTTAGTTATGGTAAAAAATATTGACATCTTTACACCAATTATCGATGAACCTGAAATAATGGGTGAAATAGCCGCAGCCAATGTAACTAATGATGTATTCGCATTAAATGTCCCAGAAATCTCAGGAATGCTCGTTTTTCTAGGGATGAAAAAGAATATGCCTATGCATGTCGCAGAGGGAATATTGATTGGTATAAGAAACTTTATCGAAAATAAAATTGACTCGAAAGTACTTGGTGGTCATACTATCTACTCAGAATGGCCTCTTATTGGTGGAGAAGCTTCTGGATTTATTAATAAAAACAAAATAATTAAAAAGAATTATGTAGAAGAGGGGGATACTTTAATACTTACTAAACCCGTAGGAAACCAAGCAATCATGGCAGCATATCGATTACAGAAAAATAACCCTGATCTTTTAAAGGCTTTTTCTAAAGAAGAAATTGATGAATCAATTGATTTAGCTGTAGAATACATGACCATGCCGCTTCAAAGCGTTGTAAAAGCGATTCACTCTTATCAAGATATGTCTTTTGTGCACTCAATGACAGATGTTTCTGGATTTGGACTTTCAGGACATTTAAAAGAGATGCTTCAAAATTCTAAACTATCCGCTTATATCAAGAAGGTTCCTATATTTAAGCTCACAAAGGAATTAGCGTATGAATTTGGATACAAATTTGACGAATGTGAAATGCCTGAAACTGCGGGTGGAATGCTACTTTCTGTTGATCGTAAATACGCTGAAGAGTTCTCAAAACGACTCAACGACGAGTTCCATGTGTCTAATTGGATTATTGGAGAGATCGATAACATTAATGAACCTAGACATGTTCGCGTTTCAAAAGATGTTGAATATGTTGAAATAACTGAAATTTAACGATGTTAATGATGTAGGTTAAAACACTGCAAGTGACTGCCTATTGAAAGCTCCATTGCACAATGGCATCGTAAAGGCTATCCTTATTTTTCTTTACTATTATTATTTTGTACTTTTCGTTTTGTGTAAATTTTTTCTTTTCCACTCTTTTAGGTACCAATTCAGGAAGTTATTTGTGACTCCTAAAGAGTTTTTTTTTTGATTTCGGAAATCTTCTAATTTTTTCTGTTTTAACCGGAAATTAAACATAAAATAAAATTGACTAAGATTTACTTAGTTAAACTCAAAACCAAATTGTGTATAAAAGGTGATATAGCACTAGAATATTACAGTTTGAGTTGACATCGTTGATATTTATCACTTATCGAAATTTTAAATAAATATAATCGAAAATTTAAATAAACATTAATTCATATCAAAATCATAGTAGAATTAAATAAAAACGAATATCGTAAAAAGTGTGAGGTGGATGACAGAAGAAAAAAAGGAGTATCGATTGACAAAGCAAGTTAAAATCTATGGTTGATCATGTAAACTTGGTGCAAATCAATTAGAAGAATTACTGGAGAAAACTGGTTTAAAAGGATTTATTGAAGATGCTGCTATTGTGCCCGTTCCAAATTCCGACATGGTTCAAGTGAAAAGTATTGATATTTTTACTCCGCTTGTAGATGAACCCGAAATAATGGGTGAAATCTCTGCTTGTAACGTAACAAATGACTTATTTGCGATGAATGTTCCAGAAGTTTCGGGAATGCTCGTGTTTTTAGCTATCAACAAAAACACTCCAATGAAAATCGCAGAAGGAATTCTTAGGGGAATTAAAAGGTTTATGGAACAAAAATTAAAATCCAAAGTGGTTGGAGGTCATACGATTTATAGCGAGTGGCCTCTTATTGGTGGGGAAGCATCTGGTTTTGTAAATAAAAATAATTTAATCCGGAAACACGGTGTGAAAAAAGGTGATAAATTAATCTTAACAAAACCCATCGGATTGCAAGCAATTATGGCGGCGTATAGGTTACAGAAAGACTCTCCTGAGTTGTTGGAAGGATATTTATCAAACGAGCTCAATAAATCAATCCAATTAGCTATTAACCTGATGACTACATCGAATCAAGGAGTAGTGAAAACAATTTACGCTTACGATGATTTCTCGTTTATTCACGCTATGACTGATGTGACCGGTTTCGGATTGTCTGGTCATTTGAAAGAAATGCTACAAAACTCTGGTTTATCTGCTATTATTGAAACTGTTCCTTCAATCAAACACTCAAAAAAACTTTCTGAGGAATTTGGATACGCATTGAACGAATGTTTATGCTCTGAAACGGCCGGTGGTATGTTGGTTGCTCTCGACCCGAGTAAAACGGACGACTTTTCTAACGCACTCACTAGCCAAGGCATTTCTAATTGGATTGTTGGGACTATAGATAACAAAGAACCTGAACTTGTTAGGATATCGAAAGAAGTCAAATATCTTGAAATAGATAAAGTATAACGATGTCAATGAAATAAGCTAAAACACGGAAGTGGGGGCTTATTGAGAATCCCGTTGCTCAACGGCGTCAATTTTTCACAATTAATTATGTATTCTCATTTTATATTATTTCAATTTTAAACCCTACTAATTAATTTTTTAAAATGAATTATGTGAATTTACCTTTAGATCTAAAATTTTAAGCGAAAAAATTCAATATTAACTCGAACTTAAATTTATATTTCCTCGTTTTCTTCATATACGAAAAGGAGATAAATTAGGAATATGGATAAGGAAAAAGAATATTATAAAATTCTCGAAGTCGAAGAAGACGCCTCTGAAGAGGATATTAAGCTGGCTTATCGGAGATTAGCGAAAAAATATCATCCTGACCTAAATAAAACCGATCCCAAAGCTAAAGAGAAATTTATTAAACTCCACGAAGCTTACGATACGCTAAACGATCCTCAGAAAAGAAAAATTTATGATCAAGCAGGATACAACCCAAGAAACATAGACTTGAGTGATATAATTTGGCGCAATAACTCTGTTCGTTATAGAGAAATTTTAAGACAAATATACTCAAATTATTATAGCGCTCCATATTATAAACCTCCTCCTGAAGGAATGTATACCTAGTTTCTTTTCTAAAAGAGTTAAATGCTAATTTTTATTAATGTTTTTATTATAGATTTTTTAATGTGATTAAAGCACTTCCAACTTGAACTCGGACTAATTTCTGAATTGGAATAACTTCAAATTCGATATTTAATAACAAATCGCTTATTTTTTGTTCAATCCATTTTTCTAAGCCAACTTTAATTTTCGTAATTTCAACCTTATTTTCGGGATGAACTAAAATAGCTTCTTTACACAATCTAGCGACCATAGAAATTCTTAGCAAACTGTAATATCTACTCGCAACATTTAAATCAAATGCTTGAGAAACAGTAGCTTTCCCATCATACAAAGGAGAAGTTTTAGTAACATTAATCTCTAATTCAAGAGCTGACCGCATTATTCTAATATAATCCTTTACTGCAGTGAACATCCGGGTTGATTTATCACAAAATTTCTTAATATGCCTAAAATTTTTCTTCATTTCTATAGCGATTTCCTTCTGGTATTCCAATGATTGCATACGGAGCTCTCTTCTTTCAAATTTAGTTAAGGAAGTATCATCGATGGAGTTATGGTAGAAATAAGGCATCTCACATACTAAAGTAAAGTTTTTTTCACTGGTAACGCTTTTAAGGTAATCATAGGACGAAGTTCCGTGTTTTATAAACTCTGTAGGATTTTCAATACCTTTTTCTTCAAGATAATCATATTGGTTTTGAATACCAAACATTTGGAAAATCGCTTCATTTAATTTTTTGATGTATGGTGCTTCAGGTTCTCCTAAATGTAATGGTAATTGTTCTTTCTTTACAAAAGTTACGAGATCTTCAAATATATTGCCAGTACCATAAGAAAGATAGAAATATACTCCTCCAAAACCCGAATTATGAAGACTATACATAAATTTAGGCTTTATTTTTTGTATTAAATGCATTAAGGCTTGAGTCTCTGGTGCTGGAGTTTCAAATTTGAGTTTTTTATAATTGATTGGAAACGACCATTCAACTTGTTCATATGACGCGGGTCTATAGTTGTTCTTTGCGTATTTTAAGGGAGTGAATTTTCCTTTAAACCAACCTTCGTTAAGAATCGCGCCATCAATATCAATTGCTTTAATTAAATACCAGGTATAGCCGGTTTTCTTCGTAAATTCTGGATTTTTTGTTAAAAATTCTGATAAAAATTCCAAAGTCATGCTCCCTATAGGTTCATTAGGATGTGGAAATGCAAAAAGAAGTGCGTTTTCTTCTCCCTCTCCAATTTTTAAACAATATATTGATCTACCTTCTCTTGATTTTCCTATTTCCTTCAAGTCTACATGGTTAAATTTTTGTGCTAAGGTTTTGCTAGATTCATCCAATTCAGTAACTGTCATGAATTCTTTATAATTCGGGATTTGGCTTAAGATTTCTTCAAGTTCCATTTTATCACCCATTAATAAAAAGATATTATCGTTAGTAAGTTATACATGAATTTAATGTTTTCATATTTATAAAATGTTATAATTATGAATGCGAATTAAATCGCAATAAACAAGCACTTAACAGAAGCAGTAAAATTTTTTGTATCATAAAAATATTAAAATAAAAAGAGAAAAAAAATTAATAACTGGTATAAGTAGAATAATAACTTGAGAATCGAGCTTTTTGCTTTCTATTGGCTTTATTCATCCTTTCCATCTCCATACTGGTTTTTTCCATTCATTTTTTTCGATATTTTTTCTTTAAATTTTGTAGTTAGATTTGAATAAATTTTCAGGTATTAGCCATAAAAATTAGCCAATAGCCACACAGTAAAAATACTTCCCAGTATAATGATGCAATTAGCCAGAATAACATACTTCAAAGTAGGTTTACGGTTGATTTTCTTCTGAAATCGTTTAGTTCGAACATCTTCTCCATGAAAGATAACATACCGATATTTTCTTTCTGTTTTACTTTCGCTTTCGCTCATAATTTTACCTCATTTTTTTTGGTTAATTTTAATTTTTTTAGTAAGCGTTTCTTTTAATTATGTGAACGTGAATTTAAAATTTAAAAAAAATGGATTTGATTAATAGATAGGATATTTGTGGACAAATCCTGCGTTCTTTATTATTACTTTTTTTTCTTTTCCATTCATTTTTTTTAACCTTTTTTTTTAATTTTTTTCTTAATTAAATTATATTATGATAAAAATACATAATTAGTTTTTGTTACAAAACTCTGAATGGACTCTCAAATATTTATTGAACTCTTATGGAATAAACTTACTTATGTTACAATTTTTATCTATAAATTTTAAGACTACGCAAGAAATTGAATAATTTATCAATGATCAAAATATCCTTTTAATATGGCTCATACTTATTTAGGACCTGCATATCGCATCGAATCTGAACGTTTAGTTATTAGGTGCTACAATCCCAAAGATGCGTTTTATTTATAAAAATCAGTTCAAGAAAGCGTTGAACATCTTCGACCGTGGTTAGCGTGGGTAAAAGACGAACCTGAAGAATTGAAGGTTAAAATTGAACGCCTTAGGATGTTCCGAGCCAAATTTGATTTAAGTGAAAATTACGTCTATGGTGTTTTCGATTCTAACGAGACTGAATTGGTAGGAGGAACAGGTCTTCATCCCAGGGTCGGATCAAACGCGTTTGAAATCGGATATTGGATAAATGTGAACCATGTTAATAAGGGATATGCTACGGAAATCTCTGTTGCTCTCACTAAAGTAGCATTTGAGATAGAAAACGTAAATCGAGTAGAAATTCACTGTGATCCAAACAATTTTAGTAGTATAGCAATTCCAAAAAAATTAGGATACATATATGAAGCCACTTTACGAAGCAGAACTGAAAATAGTGATGGGGAACCATCAGATTCAATGATTTGGTCTATATTTAGAGAGGACTACTTAAAATCTCCCGCTGCTACGGCAAAAATAAAAGCTTACGATGTATTGGGTAATCTAATTATCTCAAAATTTGAATAAGTTATAGTGAAAATCTAACTTCAGCTTATTTTCCTAATAATGACTTCATACTCTTTAATATTATTTCAATTTCACTATCAAAAGCTTTTACTCTATTAAAATTGAGTTTGTTTAATTCAAGTAATTGGGACACAGCGAATTCAGGTGCTTTGTTGATTTCTTTCGCTAGTTTAATCGCTTCCACTAGAGCTTCTCCCGGTTCAACAAGTTTATTTATGATATTTAGTCGGTAGGCTTCCTCAGCACTTAGAAAATTCTCTTTTGAACCTGTATTCAAAGTAAGCTCAAGAGCTTTACCTCGACCTACAAGGCCCATATATGGGAAGAATAAAGGACAAGCCCCAAATCTAATCTCTGGATGGCCAAATAAAGCACTCTTCGAAGCAACTCTAAGATGGCAAATTACAGTAAGATCAAATGCTCCTGCAAGAGCGTATCCATTTATGGCTGCAATTAGTAGTTTTGGAAA
>Ga0209978_10000481_pt1 | contig 15138 bp, 14 predicted proteins | sample BentaG_FD_182805 | JGI IMG/M metagenome (GOLD analysis project Ga0209978, IMG submission 182805) | Deep subsurface microbial communities from South Atlantic Ocean to uncover new lineages of life (NeLLi) - Benguela_00093 metaG (SPAdes)... | ecosystem: Environmental > Aquatic > Marine > Oceanic >... | reverse complement strand
TTCTCTGTTGAGAAGCTGACATATATCAATGAGACCGGCACAGTTATCTACCGCTCGAAGATGAGCCATGGTAATAATAACAAGAAGAATTTTGAGGTATACACAGCCGAGGAGTTTATAGCAGCCATTGCACAGCATATCCCCGAGAAATCATTTCAGATGGTGCGCTACTATGGATGGTATTCAAATAAATCACGAGGGATACGTAAAAAGCAGGGGGCTGAGAGATCTTCTGATGAACCAGTAGCAAAACCAGACAAAGACATAGAGATAATAGACGTCTCTGACTATCAACCACCACGGATTCCATCAAAGAGCTGGCATTCACCCCGTTAGATATATACTATCCTAACTTGATAAACTTGGAAAAGATCTCATTAGTTTTTTAGTAGTCTCATGTTAGATGTCTATTATCTAACGGGGTAAATGTATCAAAAAGGTCTATGAGGTGGACCCCCTTTGCTGTCCTCGCTGTGGAGGGCAGATGAAGATCATCAGTTTCATTACCGATCCTCAGGTAATACGCCATATTCTTGAACATCTCGGCCTATGGGTACAGAACTCTTCCAGAGACCCGCCCAGCCAAGAGGCCCCTCATGAAAATGGCGAGATAGTCTATGAACCCTTTAAGCCTGCACTGAACTTGATTCAGTGATGGTTGGCCCGGCTATGAAGAGCCATCTGTTATGTTAAACCTGTGCTGAGCTTGTCGAAGCATTGAGCACTCTTCAATCTGTAGCTATAAGGGTGAAGAGGAAGGTTTGCCCCTAAAAACCAGCAATTAGATACAAAACCACAATCCTACCTTACCTCCTACCGTTACACCTGCCTGCCGCAGGCACGGTCAGCCTCCAAAATTACTCTTTTTACTGGTAAAGATGAATCTCGGATTAAAAATAGAAAAAAAGGTTGAAATTTTCCTGATTTTTGTGTTAAACGTTCTGCAAATTCAAAAAGCAATTTTCTATCACTTTATCACTCACTAGATGAAGCCGGGGAATATGGAAGAGATAAAGGAGATAGCCCGGAAGGTAAAGGAACATCTCTCCTAATCCAGACAAGCCGCAATTGAGGAATTGCAAATTGAGGAATCCCTCAATCCCCAAATTTCATTATCAGCTTTGGAACACACTATATATGTAATAGATTTTCTGGCACAAAACACACGAATTTGAGAACTAACAGACTAAGCGCCTAAAGATCAAAAATACTAGAAGCTAGCCTTTTCACCTCTTTGAGGTCCGTTAGATCAAAGCTGATAGGGGTAATGGCTATTCGGTTTTCTCTTAAGGCCATTAAATCAGTATTTGGAATACTCTCTTCAACAGGCGTTTCAGTGGCCAACCAGTAATAGACATTCCCTCTCGGGTCATTCCTTTTTTCATATCTATCCCTGTGTCTGACAAGATCCTGCGTAGTAACGGATATGCCCTCAATCTGATCCTCAGGTATAGCCGGTATATTCACATTCAGGGCTGTTCCCTCTTTGAGGCCGTTCTCCTTGACGAATTGGATCATCCGGCGTGAGAATCTTGCGGGAAAGCCAAAGTCAGGATTATTCTTAGTGTTCAGGGAAATGGCCACCGAGGGAATACCTAGAAAGGCCCCCTCTGTGGCAGCGGAGACCGTTCCCGAATATAAAAGGTTGATACCTACATTGGAGCCCAGGTTGATTCCTGAGAGGATCATATCTGGCCTTTGTTGCAATATCTCCTGGACACCTATTTTCACACAATCTGCAGGGGTGCCGCTTACGCCATAGCCCAAAAAGATCCCATTTCTCTTGAATTGCCTCACCCTCAAAGGGTTGGATAGGGTAATGGCATGGCCCACTGCACTCATCTCTGTTTCAGGAGCCACTACAGAAAGCTCAAAATCACCCTTTAACTCCTCATACAGAGCGATTAGACCCTCGGCTAATATGCCGTCATCATTGGTTAAAAGTATTCTCATTTCCACCTACAGCAACTATCTATACACCATAGTAACGAAGAATAAAAGGCATAAAGTCGAGAGATTGGCGCATTTTATGCTTGAAATATTATCTTGACTAGCAGATAGTTTTTGAAGGGTCTTTTGTTATTTTTTTATGGATCTATTAACGTTTAGCTTCTCACCTAAGGTATGCCAAGCATTAAATTGACACGAAGAGGATTTTGCAAATTAATAGGTTTCATTGGCCTCTTCGGATCTTTGTTTATCCCTCAAAGAGTCGTATCTAAGGGGAAAAGAAACCCTCTTTCAGGGAAGGGAGGTGGTAGAATGCAGTTACCTGAGCCAATGCTGGATGGGGATGTGTCTGTTGAAAGGACCATCAATTCCAGAAGAACCGTAAGATCTTTCGATAGGAAGGCCCTTACCCTCAAGCAGTTTTCCCAGTTACTTTGGGCAGCTCAAGGGATCACGGAAACAGGAGGATTCAAGAGGGCTGCCCCCTCTGCAGGGGCACTATACCCAATGGATATCTATGCAGTTGTTGGAAGAGATTGCATTGAAAAAGTGGATCCCGGTGTTTACCACTATAGCCCTGCTGACCATGCTCTTTCCCTTGTCCAAGAAGGGGATAGGAGAAGGGATGTAGCAGAGGCCTCATTATGGCAGAGGTGGATGGCTGATGCGCCGCTGAACCTGGTTATTACCGCAGAGTACAGCAGGATTATGGGCAAATACGGCCAGAGGGGAGTGAGGTACGCAATGATAGAGGCAGGTCACATTGGGCAAAATATCTTTCTTCAGTGTCAGGGCATGGGACTGGAAGCAGGAATCGTCGGAGCCTTTGAGGATGAGAAGGTAGTCCAGGTTATGGGGATTAAAAGGACACATGAGCCTCTGCTTATTATGCCAGTTGGATACAGGAGGTGAACAAGTAAGCGTTCAGCGCTCAGCAAACAGCCATCAGCAGCGAAGTAGCTCTACTGTAAGTTTAAGTCGTTGAGTGGTAGGTCGTTTGCTACTCAACCATTTGACTACTCAACCAACAAAGTCAATGCCCTTTGTTTTTGCTGAAAGCTGAACGCTTAAGTTGGGGCTTGAAATCTTTTGGATGTCGAGGTAATTTACTCCTATGAAATGGTTGAGGAGTTTAACAATGTATAAAAGAATTCTCTGTATGCTGATCTCATTCATTTTTCTCTGCCTTTCTCACGGCAGCGATGAAGTTTACTCCAAAATGAAAGGAGGTAAGAAAATGGCAATCACAATTACAAGCTCTGCCTTTACTGAAGGTGGCATGATTCCAAGGCAATATACCTGTGATGGAGAAGATATCTCACCCCCTTTGGCATGGACAGGCGTGCCCGAGGGGACCAAGAGCCTCGCGCTTATCTGCGATGACCCTGACGCGCCCGTGGGAACTTGGGTCCATTGGGTGCTCTTTAAAATACCACCGAGCACAAAAGACTTGCCTGCCAATGTTCCCCCCAAAGAGACCCTTGATAATGGCGCGAAACATGGAACCAATGATTTTCGAAAATTGAGCTATGGAGGTCCCTGTCCACCTGGTGGAACCCATCGATACTATTTTAAACTCTATGCGCTGGATGCAGAGATTCCTTCAGAAGCTGGAATCACGAAAGCACAACTACTCAAGGAGATGGAAGGTCATATCTTGGCCGAGGGGCAATTAATGGGACGATACAAGCGGTAAACGCCCTGATACCTAAAAAGCATCCCTATGGTATTAAACACTAAAGCAGGGGAAGAATACTGAACTACGACGTGCTCTGCAATGTGTTTGATGTGTAGAGTGTTCATGTGCAGGCGGAGATAGGCAATAGCAAAACGCACTGCCCCCAGTCTCAAAGAGAACTTAGCAGTAATTCCCTGCAGCCATGTTTTTTTAAGGTTGTCTATCCAGATAACCATTCAGAGATTATCGCTCCTTCCTTCCTTTGAAATCTACCCCAATCCCTTTGCACCTTTTTTTATTTGCTACTGACCGCATCAAATAGTTTGCAATATCGGGAGGGGCATGAGGTCTTTTCTACTGTGACTGGTGGGAGGCCGCTGTCCTTTTCACGACTTATCAGTGGGGGAAGCCGCAGCTCTTCCGACTTGTCGGGAGAGAATGCGGAGGGGGCAAAGACTCCCCCGTTGATAAGTCGTAGAAAAGACCAGGCTGAGAGCCTCGGAACAGAAGAAAAGACCTCATGACCATCCTAGACCCTTCTCGGTTACGTGCAATGCAAACAATAATATGCTCTCGTTAGTAATAGCCAAAACTGAGCGCTTGAGCTTTATTCCTAAAGCTTATAAAAGTATTATGTTGATCCATAGGGGATAAAGGAAAAACCGATTGAAAATCCCCACTGTCTTTTCATTTGGCTAAAATTCTCTGGTTTTTCCCACTCATCATGGCATGGAGCAGGATAGCATGCTCAGAGATTTTAAACCCCTTAAAATCTATTTTATTGAAAACCGGATAGCCCTCGCTCTTGGACTCTCCAGCCTCTTGCTGGTAGATGCCCTGCAGCTGTTCATTCCCCGGATCATCAAAAAATCAATAGATGCCCTCACCATGGGTCAGGCAAGCGTGAGGCTTTTGCTAACGTATGCCCTGATCATAGTGGGAATTGCCCTCACCATGGCAATTTTCCGATACATTTGGCGGTACCTTGTATTTGGTCACGCCAGGAAGGTGGAACAGGCCCTCAGAAATAGAATATATAGGCATCTGCAGACCTTGTCCCTCTCGTTTTACTGGAGGGTTAAGACAGGGGATTTAATGGCACGAGCCGTAAACGATATCGATGCGGTGAGAATGGCCACCGGTATGGGATTAGTTGCCCTGACCGACGGAATTGTGCTCGGTCTGGCGACTATTGGATTTATGTTATACATAAACGTAGAATTAACCCTCATCTCACTCATCCCCACACCTTTTATCGTCTATTTTACCCTCATTATTACCCGCAGGATGGGGAAAGGATTCAGGCAGGTACAACAGACCTTTTCTGAGGTGACAGAGTCAGTCAGGGAGGCCCTCGCAGGAATTAGGATCATTAAGGCCTATAATCGCCAGTCGTGGGGGTATGGGAGAGTAAAGGAAACAGGAGAAACATACGTCAGAAATAATCTGGAGTTGGCCAAAAGCCTTGCCCTCTTTTTTCCCGTGATGACAGTATTCACCAATCTCGGACTGGCCATTGTAATCTGGATTGGAGGAAGACTGACGATTCTTGGGAATATTACCACTGGTGATTTTGTAGCCTTTATCAGCTATCTCAACCTGCTTACCTGGCCCCTGATGGCACTTGGTTGGGTTACCACCTTGATCCAGAGAGGTTCTGCCTCCATGAGGAGGATAAACGGGATATTGGATGAGGTTCCTGAAATCACCAATCAAATAACCAATCCATATAAGGGACCTATTAGGGGGAAAATCGCGGTAAACGGTTTAGCATACTGTTATCCACAGAAAGAGGATCCTGCCCTAAGCGACATAACCTTCACCATAGAGCTCGGACAGACCGTTGCAATCGTCGGGGGAGTAGGATCCGGCAAGAGCACGCTCCTTCAGACAATACCACGGTTAGTGGAAACTGAACGAGGCATGATACACATTGATGGAATTCCCCTCCATGATATAGACCTAACAAATGTAAGGGGGTCCATAGGGTTTGTTACCCAAGAGACCCACATCTTTTCCGATACCATCCGAAACAATATAGTCTTTGGTAGGCAGGGAATCAGTAAGGATTCTATAGAAATTGCCCTTGAGGCATCTCAGTTGGCAGGTGAAATTGATTCGTTTCCCCAGGGCATCCACTCCCTTGTCGGAGAAAAAGGAATAATGCTATCGGGAGGACAGAGACAGAGGCTGACTATAGCGCGAGCCCTTATCTCAAATCCTTCCATCCTTATCTTGGATGACGCGCTCTCTCAAGTAGATACCGGCACTGAGGCTGCAATACTCAACAGTGTGCTTGAGATAAGGTGCGGAAAAACGAATATTATTGTCTCTCACAGGCTTTCAACCATTAGAAGGACGGATATCATCTTTGTGCTCAAGGCTGGTAGATTGGTAGAATTGGGTGACCATGCAACCCTTTTTGCCGCACGGCGGGAGTATACCCGGCTCTATGAAAGACAGCAATTGCGGGAGGAATTGGAAGGCGGTAGATAGCCATGCAGTTTGATTATGGACATATGGAAGAGGGTCACCTTGGCAAACCCTACAATATGAGACTGTTAAAGAGACTCATTCCCTATTCACGGCCCTATAGGAAACCCATCGTGCTTGCCCTAGCCTTGACGATTTTGATTACCCTGTTTGATCTGGCTATTCCCTACCTTCCCAAGATTGCTATAGACAGATACATACTGTCGCTCTGGTACCCCGTTAACCAGCAGGAAAACCAGAATTTAGCGACTGAGTTCTCCGACCGATACGGCCATTTGGTTGTGGCTACAGAAGAAACGGGGTTGGGTTTTATCTCCAGTGCTCATATCAAACAGATTGATCCCGGAGATCTCAGGCGTTACTACGACAGGGGGATCATTTCTAAGGAAGGCTTTTATAGGGTTTCTGTTGAGGCAGTAAACAAGAACGAGGTATTGAATCCTGAAGCGCTCATAAGAGGAGAAGGTTCCTCTGTGTATATATCCGGTGAAGCACTCAAGGGTTTTTCTCCTGATCAAATAGCAACATTGAGACACAGAGACCTTAACGGTTTACTGCTGGTGGGGCTATTCTTGCTTCTTTTGATTGGAGGCTCGCTCGTCTTGAACTATTGGGAGTTTTACCTTCTGGAGAAATCTGGACAGCATATGATGCAGGATATCAGGATGGAGCTTTTTGGCCGGATTCAGGGGCAGGCCATTCAGTTTTTTGACCGTAATCCAGTGGGGAGACTGGTTACACGGGTGACCAATGACATCGAAAATCTAAACGAGATGTTCAAATCAGTGCTCATCACTATCTTCAAGGATGTCTTTCTGCTGAGCGGTATTATAGTGGTGTTGGTGTACCTGAATTGGCGTCTGGCACTCATCTCCTTTATGCTCCTTCCTGTGGTGTTCGCACTAACACTATTCTTTAGCACACGGGCACGAGAGGTATTCCGGGAGATAAGACAACACATTGCTGCGATCAATGCATTTTTGCAGGAGAGGCTTTCAGGTATACGGATTATTCAGCTTTTTGTCCAGGAAAGATCCCAGCTTAAGAGGTTTGAAGAGCTCAACCATAAGAACTACCTTGCCAGCCTGAGGCAGATTAGGATCTTTGCTGTGTTCATGCCCTCCATGGAGGTTCTTTCCTCGGTGGGTATCGGTCTTTTGATTTGGTATGGTGGGGGAAAGGTTATAGGGGAACAGCTCAGTTTGGGCTCTCTCGTAGCCTTTATCGGTTACATCCAGATGTTTTTTAAACCGATACGGGATATCTCAGAAAAATACAACATAATGCAGTCTGCAATGGCGAGCATGGAACGGATATTTGGGCTTATGGATCAAAAAGAGGTAATTCAGGAGCCAGCAATACCCAAACGACCGGTGAGAAGCGAGGGGCACGTGGAATTCAAAAACGTCTCTTTTTCCTATAATGAGGGCTTCCCGGTCCTTAAGGGCGTTTCTTTTGAAATCAAGCCAGGGCAGATCGTGGCCCTCGTTGGCTATACGGGTTCAGGAAAAACAACAACGATCAGTCTTTTGGAGAGATTTTATGAGTTTGAAAAGGGAGATATCCTCTTTGATGGGCTTGATATCAGGGAATGGGGGATAGGCGAGCTCCGCTCCCGAATTGGCCTGGTCATGCAGGATGTATTTATCTTTGCAGGGACTATTGCAGAAAACATATCCTTGGGTGATGAAAAGACCAGCAGAGAAAAACTGGAGGAGGTGTCCAGACAGGTAAACGCCTATCAGTTCATTAATCGGTTACCAGGGGGTTTTAGCCATGAGGTGAAAGAGGAAGGCGTAACCCTTTCTGCCGGGGAACGTCAGCTTTTAGCATTGAGCCGGGCATTGGCATATGATCCAACGCTTCTGGTTCTGGACGAGGCCACCTCCAGCGTGGATCCGGAGACAGAACGGCTGATTCAAGACTCTATTTTCAGGCTGTCAAAAAGGCAGACCACGCTCATCGTTGCTCACCGGCCTTCGACTATTCAGATGGCGGATAGGATTCTGGTAATGCACCGTGGTCGCATCGTGGAACAAGGTACTCACGAGGAACTGATAGCCTTGAAGAATATCTACTATAGGTTAAACCTACTGCACAAGAAGGGAGCTTAAGCTAAAAGCAGAAGTTCGGTACAATGATCCTGCTTTCCGAACAACAAAATCCCTTGAACCTAGTGTCTCGTATCGTAAATTCCCTTTTCTCATATGAGGCATGGGTTATTCCTTCAAGGTGATATCTATAGGCTCAATGGGAAGTGGCCTTATCTTTGTGGTTTCAAGAAAAATTGTCTTGTTTGCATTATTTTCGGGGAGTGAAACCTCAAAGATAAGGCCACGGCTGGGTTCAGTGGAATATTTTTTGAGATATCACCTTTCGGCAAAAACCCATACCTTTGCCGAGAATTGGTCTTCAAATATATGGTACAGGATACTAGCCATGATGATATATTACAGGCTTCTTAAGGGCTCAATACCTTTCAATGTAGTTCAAAAAGAGACCTTTTGACAAATTTGGGAGAGCGATAAAGGCTGGGTACAGAATTTGCATAAACTTTTCATGATGGGTGTATTGCACATAAATGATCTTCAGGAGGGTATGGTTCTTGCGGAGGATGTCAAGAACAGGCATGGCGATGTACTCTTGCCAGAAGGCAGGCCCCTGACAGCAAAAGATATCCTGATTCTTAAGACCTGGGGGATAACCGAGGCAGATGTGAAGGGGATTGATCGAGACAAGGTAGAAAAGAGCGAGATGGAATCTCTTCCGCCTTCAGTTATAGCATCGATAGAAAAAGAGGTTGCCGAGCTATTCCCCGAGGTGAGCGACAATCCGGTAATGCAAGAGATATACAGGATTGCAAGGAAGTTCAAGTTGAAACAGGCGCTATCGCAAATAACGGAAGATGAAACCTGACCATATTGAAAAAATTGTCGATTCAATTGACAGGTTACCAACCTTGCCCGCCATCTATACCAGACTTTCGGACCTATTTGCCCAGTCCGATTCAACCGTTAGAACGATAGCTGAGGTCATCTCTGAAGATCCCACCATTGCTGCCAAGATACTCAAGATTGTCAACTCAGCCTTTTACGGATTTCCTAAGAAAATTGGTAACTTGCAGAGGGCTGTGGTAATTCTGGGATTGAATGAGATAAAAAGCATGGTGCTTGCAACCTCTATAGTGAAAACGTTTACGCAATTCGATTCCGATTGTGAATTTCACATGAAAAGTTTCTGGGAACATTCCGTAGGATGTGCCGTCTCCGCAAAGATAGTGGCTGAGGCTGCATACCTCAAAAATCCTGAAGATGTCTTTACTGGCGGCCTGCTCCATGACATAGGAAAATTGATTCACGCCCTCTACCTACCCCAGGAATTTTCCCGTGTAATTGCCGAGGTTGAGCATACGGGCATTCCCATGATTGAATCAGAACAAGGGATATTCGGCTTTACTCACACCCACACAGGGAGAATCCTTGCTGAAAAGTGGCATTTTCCAGAAGAGACCGTTAATATGGTAGCACAGCATCACTTGGAGGGTGATTCCCCCAACCTGAGTAAGGAGGTGGCTGCTGTTCATCTGGGGAACACGTTATGTATCGCTTTTGGCCTGGGTTCAGCAGGAGAGAAGGTGGTTCCCATAGTAAATCAGAAGGCTTGGGAGATGCTGGGTTTACAATTAAGTGATCTTGAATCTGTCTCGGGAAGAATAAACAAATCGTTTCGCGAAGCTTCAGTTATCTTGGAGTAGTTCTTTCTTCAATCCGGTTTAATCTAGATGACTCAGAACAGCATAAAAATCGATTCAGATGAATTTGAGTCGATGGTGAAAAAGCTGCACTTTTTGGATGGCTCAAATAGGGCCCTCAAGAGCGTGCAAGATAAGTTAGAAGGGTTAAGCTACTTTTTTTCTGGGGTGGTCTTGTCTCATGACATTGACAGCCTCCTTGAATGATCAAATCCCATCCAGTCATCGGGGCTGATATTGTTAAGGGAGTCTCTTTTTTAGACCCTGTAGTACCTTATATCCTGGAGCATCACGAAAGATTTGATGGCAGAGGCTATCCCCAAGGTCTGGTTGGCGAAAATATCTCTATCAAAGGGAGGCTTCTGGCTGTAGCCGATACATTCGATGCAATGACGAGTGATAGGCCATACCGAAAAGGCTTTGATCCGGAGTACGCCTTTGAAGAAATCGTGAGGAATGCAAGCACCCAATTTGACCCCGAGATTGTAGTCGCCTTTGAAAGGTCATGGTCCTCAAGGAAAGAGGTCTACCAAATCCCACAGGCAAAAAGAGCTCATCAAGTTTTGGTGTAATGCTGGAGAAGGTCACAATTTTTTTAGTAACCTTCCCAATCTATCAAGAAACTCTGACTTACCCACGAGGTATTCAATCCTGAGGCCTCTTTCTTCCAGGCACCCATCATTTATGAAAACTACTGTTGGAATGCCTCGGATCTGGTACTTTCTCAGCAGCTTATCGTGAGATGGTTGCCATTTTGTCAGATCTGCACGCATGGTTGTCACCTCACGCGCGCGTTTTATCACCTCGGGGTCCGTAAATACCTGCTTGTCCATTATCCGGCAAGGCGCACACCAGTCAGCATAAAAATCTATCACCACCGGCCTTTTTTCTTCACAGGCCTTTGCAAGGATAGCTTCATCATATGGAATCCATGCAATTTTCCCCACAGGACGAATTCCAAGGAGCAGGTAAATGATGCCGCCGCATACTATGGCGACGCCCGCTATCTTTTTGGTATATGAGAAAACTCTGACCTTTTTTCCTGTCTTGTCAAGCCAGCCGAGATGGATACCTGCTGCTATCGCTACTCCTGCCAAGAGAGCAGGTTTAAAAAGGTTCTGCGATACTACGAAGCTGATCATAAATGCTGCCATGCCCATCAAGACCCAGCCCATAAGCTTTCTAATCCATAGCATCCAATCCCCTGACTTTGGTAACCTGGCTAGCGCTCCTGAAAAAACGGCCAAAATCGCAAGGGGAAGGCCCAGGCCAATACTCAGGACAAAGAAATAAAGGAAACCAAGAAAAGGATTTCCCATTTGCCCTACATAGATTAACAGTCCCAGAATAAACGGGCCCAAACAAGGAGCGGCAACTATGCCGAGGGTCAGGCCCATAAAGAATGTTCCCAAAAAGCCAGGGTATCCCTTGGATGCAAACTGTGTCAGCGATTGCGGCAATTTGAGTTCCCATAGCCCGAAGAAACTCAGTCCCATGGCAACCATCACACCGGCTACAAAGATCAAAACCAGAGGGTGCTGAAGGGCGGCACCGAGCATACCTCCTGATAGGGCAGCCGAAAGGCCCAGTAGAGAATTGGTCACAGCAAGGCCAAACATATAGAATATCCCGTGGACTATCGTGTGACCTCTTATCCTCTCACTTTTCCCCCCGAAATAAGAAACCGTTATGGGAATAAGGGGATACACACAAGGGGTAAGATTGAGAGCCAGACCCCCCAAGAAAAGTGCCAAAAGGGTCAACCAGATGCTTCCGGCAGCACTCTGCTTTTGGGAACGTTGCTCAAGGCCTGAATCCCCTTGCACCTGAACAAGCAGATCCTGACCCGGCGCTGTGTTGTGTGTTCTTTTCTCTATTATGTTGGGGGCATAGAGAGACCCGGGGGAACCGGGACTCATGAGAGTGGGATGGGTTCCTTGACTCTGATAGGGGCCGTGGGCGTTGGCGGCATGAGCAAGTCCTGTGGAGAGCCAAGGGGGAAATGGGTAGGATGTAATGGGTACAATGAGAAGCAAGAAAAACAGTAATAATCCAAGAGATTTTTTTCGTCTTCCAGCGAGCATAGCGCCTTTCCCTTCCCTTTTTTCAGCAATAGCTTTTATCCAAAACAAAATAAGAATGGAAGCTTTGGAAATCAAGTCTTGCGCGTAACATTGACAGAATTTTTCTCCACGCTCTATTAGCCTAAAATGGTGTTAAATTCAAGCCCTGATATTTCTTGATTTCTATTGGATGAAATTATGGGGAAGGAAAGGGTCTGAGAGAGGGGAGAGATCAGTTGTCAACAAGTTGAAACGGTGCGGTCCATATATCCTATATTGATGTTGTGTTTGTATAAGGGAAAGCGAGAGGACATGGGGCTAGATCTACTCCTCTTTAGGGGTGGTACTGGTCAGGCGGTAAAAAGGAGCCCAGTAAGCTTGGCGGATACGTTTGACACCGCGCTCCACGGAACGACTGGTGGTGTACACCAGAGAATACAGGGTCGGGACCACCACAAGGGTCAGCACTGTAGCAAGGGCCAGACCGAAGATGACAGCGCTGGCCATAGAGCTCCACCACTGGCTCGACTCACTGACCCAGGAAATCTCCATCTTATGGAAATCAAACGCAATACCGGTGACCATGGGCAACAGGCCAAGGATCGTTGTAATTGCAGTTAACAGCACCGGTCGCAGGCGGGTGCACCCGGCGGCTATGATGGCCTCCCGGAAGTGCATCCCTCTCTGGTGGAGCCGGTTGGTGTAATCGATGAGGACAATGCCATTGTTGACTACCACTCCGGCCAGGGAGATGACACCAACACCGGTCATAATGATGCCAAAGGGCAGTTCCATGACGGTCAGGCCCAGAAAAACTCCCCCTAACGAGAGGATCACCGAGGTCATGATGATTACTGGCTGAAAGACTGAGTTAAACTGGGTGACCAGGATGAGTATCATCAGGAAGAGTGCTGCGGCAAATGCCTTAGACAAAAAGTCCTGGGCCTTCTGTTGCTCCTCGAGCTCGCCCGTGAACCGGATCTTGTAGCCAGGTGGCAGGGAGAAGTCTGCCAGTATTTTCTCAGCCTGTGCCCGGACAACCGGCCCCGGTATTTGTTTCTCGTCCACATTGGCTTCAACCGTGACTACCCGCTCGTGGTTGATGCGGTTGATCTGGCCCAGCCCGCCGGTGATCTCGAATTTTGTGATGGTACTCAAGGGGACCAGACCCTCTGCCGTTGGGATGAGCAGCTCACGGAGTATGTCGGTCACCTTGCGGTCCGACTCAGCCAGTTGGACGGTGATGTCGTAATCCTCGTTGCCCTCGCGGAAGGTGGAGACCTTGATACCATTAAAGGCAACCTTGAGGGCGAAGCCGATGATATCCGTGGAAAGGCCTAATAGGGCTGCCTTCTGCCGGTCGACCACGACCCTGACCGTGGGTGAGCCGGCGACAAAGTCGTCACGGATGTCCTGGACAAAGGGGATTTTCTCCAGCACAGCCCGCACCTGCTCGGCGATGCGGCCCAGGACGTGCACGTTGTCCCCTACGATCTCGATATTGATAGGGGCTCCCGTGGGTGGTCCTTCCTCCTGCTCGGCGACGGTGATTTGGGCACCTGGGATGCCCTCGATTCGCTTTCGGATCTCTTCGACGGTCTGAGGGGACGGCGCGACCCGGTCTTCAATGTCGTAAAACTGGATGCCGATGTGGTTTGGCAAGTTGCTCTCAAAGATAGAGCTGCCGCCAGTGACAGCCACGGCCCGGGAGTAGATGTGCTTGACGTTTGGCATGTCGGTCAGACCCACGACCTGCTGGCCCTGGCGCAGGATGTGGACCTTATTCTCGTTTTTCTCGTAGTAGCACCTGGCCGGATCCACGTTGGCCGGGGCTAAGCTTTGATCGGGGCCATTGCAGAGGGCCAGCTCCACCTGCCGTTCGAGCCGATCGGAGTATTCCAGGTCGGCCCCCTCGGGCATACCCAGATTGATGTAGATATTATGGGGGTCCACGTTAGGGAAGAACTCGATTGGCTTTTCAAGCCCAACCTTAAGGAACCAGATCATGGCCATGGCTACCAGGCCCAGAAAGGCCATGGCCAGGACCGGCAGGCGGTGATTGAGTGCACTATCAAGCAGGCGACGGTAGGCCTTGAGCATCGGACCCCGCACAGTGATGGGTGCTTCACCGGCCTGCTCGATCTCCTCTGCGCCGGCCCTGATCTTGGTAAAGCGGTGGCCTGGCGGAAGCCTCAGAAAGATGGCTGCTAGGGCCGGGTTGATAACCATGGCAACGAAAAGAGAGGAGGAAAGGGTAATGATCACTGCCCTGGGCAAATAGGACATGAATTCGCCCATGATCCCCGGCCAGAAGATAAGGGGAAAGAAGGCTGCTACCGTGGTCAGGGTCGAGGCAGCTACCGGTTGGGCCACCTCGCCGGTTGCCCTCATGGCTGCCTGAATGCGTGGCACGCCCTGCTCCATGTAACGGAAGATGTTCTCGACAATAACGATGGCGTTGTCCACCAGCATTCCCAGGGCCAGTGTCAGGGAGAAGAGGACGACCATATTAAGGGTGATGCCCAGGGCCTGGAGAACCATGAAGGACAGTAACATGGAGAAGGGAATGGCTAGGCTAACCAGCACGGCGTTACGCACACCCATGACAAAAAAGAGAACCACAACGACCAGAATCAAGCCGGTAAAGATGTTGTTTTCCAGGTCGGCGACCATGATCCGGATGTCTTTGGCATGGTCCATTAGCTTGGTCACCTTGGTGCCCGCGGGCCAGGTGGGCATCTGCTTCTCGATGAGTTTGTCGACCTGCTCAACGATGCGCAACACATTCTCGCCAGCACGCTTCTTAACCTGGATGTTGATCGCCTCGCGGCCATCCAAACGAGCGCGGCTCTCCTCGTCTTTGAACCCGTCGACTACCCGGGCTACGTCTTTAAGGTAAACCGGGCGGCCCTGGTGCAGTCCGACCACAAGACCGTAGATTTCTTCGGGGTTCTGGAATTCGCCGGGAACGCGGAGCTGGAAGCGGCCGTCGCCCATGCGGATAGTCCCGCCGGAGACATTCTGGTTTTCCTCGGCGATAACGCTCTGTAGTCCAACGATGGAGAGACCATAGTAGGCCAGTTTGTCAGGGTAGGGCTCAACCCTGATTTCCCGTTCTAGCCCGCCGGTAACCTCGGCCTCCAGAATGCCAGGGATGGATTCGATGTCGTCCTGCAGTTCCTCGGCGATCTCTTTGAGCCTGA
>Ga0209978_10000480_pt1 | contig 15142 bp, 13 predicted proteins | sample BentaG_FD_182805 | JGI IMG/M metagenome (GOLD analysis project Ga0209978, IMG submission 182805) | Deep subsurface microbial communities from South Atlantic Ocean to uncover new lineages of life (NeLLi) - Benguela_00093 metaG (SPAdes)... | ecosystem: Environmental > Aquatic > Marine > Oceanic >... | reverse complement strand
CCTCAAAAGTTTGAATAGACTGTCGAAAGTTCTAAAGAGGAAAGCGATAGAACATAAAAAAACGGTGCTAATTGGAAGGACACACGGTGTTCATGCCGAACCCACCACGCTCGGATTGAAATTCCTCCTGTGGTATGAGGAGACGAAAAGAAATATAGAAAGGATGAAACGGGCGATAGAAAATGTCTCTTATGCAAAGGTCTCCGGTGCGGTTGGAAATTTCGCCCACATAGACCCCAGAATAGAAGAAATCGTTAGCAAAAAATTGAATCTCAAACCCGCAAGGATATCTTCTCAGATTTTAGACAGGGACAGACATGCGGAGTATCTTTCTACCCTGGCTATTATCTCATCGTCGGTTGAGAAATTCGCTACGGAAATAAGAAATCTTCAGCGCACCGAGATTTTAGAGTTAGAAGAACCGTTTATACAAAAACAGAAGGGTTCCTCTGCAATGCCACATAAACGGAATCCAATTCTGTGTGAACGGATCTGCGGACTCGCGAGACTGATGAGATCGAACGGACTTGCGGCTATGCAGAATATCGCCTTATGGAATGAGAGGGATATAACCCACTCATCGGTCGAAAGGGTAATTCTCCCCGATTCAAATATAATTGCGGACTATATATTAAACAAATTCACAGCGGTAATGGAGAATCTTGTTATCTATAAAGAAAATATGTTAAGAAATCTTCAAAAAACGAAGGGGCTTATCTTTTCGGAAGTAGTTCTTCTAAAACTCATCTACAAAGGATTGAAACGGGAAGAGGCGTATAATCTGGTTCAGAGAAACGCACTTAAATCCTGGAAAGAATCTTCGGACTTTAAACAGATCATAAAAAAAGATAAGGAGATTAAAAAATATCTGTCAGAAAAAGAGATCGATGAATCTTTCGACATACATTACTTTCTAAAGAATATCGATGAAATTTATGGTCACATTGAATGATATTAAAAAAGACCTGTTGGTCATCTCTTATAGAAAAAAGGCTGACGAATATCTCGAGAGAATAGGCTATACAGAACATGGGGATCGCCATTCAAATGTTGTGGCAAAAAATGCTTCCAATATTTTGTGTAAACTTGGTAGACCAGAAAGGGAAGAGGAACTCGCAGGAATAGCAGGATATCTTCACGATATAGGAAATGTTGTCAGTCGAGAAGACCATGCTCAGACAGGTGCCATACTTGCGGAAAAAATATTGAGTAGACTCGATATGGATATCGACGAAATAAGCGAAGTTATGATGGCTATTGGAAACCATGAAGAGGCAGATGGGTATCCAGTGAGTGATGTGACTGCTGCTTTAATAATAGCGGATAAAGCCGATGTCCACAGAAGCAGGGTAAGGACATTGGAGTTTATAAAATTTGATATTCACGACAGGGTGAATTATGCCGCGAAGAAATCCTTTCTAAAGGTCAACCAAAAAAATAGAACGATTACGTTAAGTATTGAGATAGACACGAAGATTTCTCCTGTCATGGAATATTTCGAGATTTTCCTTTCGAGGATGGTAATCTCAAGGAGGGCAGCAGAATTTTTGGGGTGCACGTTTGAATTGATAATAAATGGAACCAAGATTATATGAAAAATAAGAACGCAGATAGACATAAATTCGGAATCGTTGAGAGTTTAACGGTGACGAGACCCGTATCGTAAAGCGGCCAAGAGTTATGGATATGATAAAGAATATCAGATTATCAGAATACCAGATAGAGAATTCAGATATCAGAGTATCAGACTAATGAGCAGAAAAGACGAACTCCGTCACCGAAAGACGAAACGGGCATCGTAACCGATTAACGTAAACGAGTGACTTTGTGCCTTGGTGGCAAAAATTTGTAAAATTGGAGGTAAACGATGGAATTGACAGATAATGCAAAAATAGTTTTGCAGAAACGCTATCTTAAAAGAAATAAAGAAGGTAAAGTTGTGGAAACACCTGAGAAGATGTTGAGGAGGGTTGCCAATAATATCGCTAAATCCGATACACTCTATAAAAAAAGTAAAAAAGAAGTCGCCGATGTGGCAAACGAGTTTTTTGAGATAATGGACAACCTCGAATTCCTCCCCAATTCTCCTACATTGATGAATGCAGAAACAGGACTCCAGCAGCTCTCAGCCTGCTTCGTCCTACCCATAGGGGACTCTATAGATTCAATCTATGATACTATAAAGCATGCGGCAATAATCCATAAATCTGGTGGGGGGACAGGGTTTTCATTTAGCAAGATAAGACCAAAAGGAAGTTCTGTTGGAACAACAGGTGGGGTAGCATCAGGGCCAATACCATTTATTAAGGTTTTCAACTCGTCAACGGAAGCAATTAAACAGGGAGGAAGAAGAAGGGGTGCCAACATGGGCATACTCAGAGTGGACCACCCCGACATATTGGAATTTATAATTGCAAAGGAGAAAGAAGGTGAAATAAACAATTTCAATCTCTCTGTTGCAATTACCGATTTATTTATGGATGCACTCCATGCGGATAAAGACTACGATCTTATAGACCCCTACACCAAAGAGGTAGCAGGAAAACCGAAAACAAGGGAGGTCTTCGATAAGATTGTGGAGATGGCATGGAAAAATGGTGAACCGGGTATCATATTCATCGATAGAATCAACGAATCGAATCCTACACCTGAACTCGGTGCTATAGAGAGTACCAATCCTTGTGGTGAGCAGCCGCTTTTGCCTTACGAGTCCTGCAATCTGGGTTCAATCAATCTGTCAAAGATGGTCATACGACCCGTAGGGGTGACGGATACCAAGATCGACTACAATAGATTGAGGAAGGTAATAAAAATAGCGGTCCATTTTCTTGACAATGTGATAGACGCTAACAAATATCCAATAAAGAAGATAGAGGTGAACACAAAAGCAAACAGAAAGATAGGACTTGGGGTCATGGGCTTCGCCGATATGCTCATCAGACTCGGTATCCCTTATGATTCTAACGAAGCCATCAAGGTAGCAAAAAAAGTGATGAAATTCATTTCTGAAGAAGCTGCTGCTGCAAGTTGCAGTCTTGCTGAAGATAGGGGAGTGTTTCCAAATTTTGAAAAGAGTGTCTACTGCGATAAGAATCTACGGTTGAGAAACGCAACTCTATCGACAATCGCACCGACGGGTTCATTGAGTATCATAGCAAATTGTTCAAGTGGAATTGAACCGATTTTCGCCATAGCTTACAAGAGAAAAATATCCATCGGAGAGCTTACAGAAGTCCATCCTCTATTTAAAGAATATATTATTAAGAAAAATATATACAGTGATTCGCTTATGGATAAGATAGCGAAGGAAGGTTCAATCCAGAATATAGAGGAGATACCAAAGAACTTGAAAAAACTCTTTTGTACCGCCCATGATATAGAACCCGAATGGCATATACGTATGCAGGCTGCTTTCCAGGATTATATAGACAACGCTGTGTCGAAGACTGTAAATTTCAAACAGGAATCTACCAGAGAAGATATAGAAAATGTATATACCCTCGCATACAAATTAGGATGCAAGGGCGTAACAGTTTATAGAGACAAGAGCCGAGAAGAACAGGTTCTGTCAAAAGTAAGCCCAAAGAAGAGGAAAGTAAAACCGAGACCGAAGACAGTGAAGGGTATGACCTCGGAGATGCGCACTGGATGTGGTGACATATATGTCACTATAAACGAAGACGAGTCTGGAGCGCCCTTTGAACTCTTCGCTCAACTTGGCAAATCCGGTGGATGCGCTGCTTCACAGACAGAAGCGATCGGAAGGCTGGCATCTTTAGCTTTAAGAAGTGGTATCCCTATAAATCTACTGGTAAAGCATCTAAGGGGTATAAGCTGTGATAGACCATTCGGGATAGGAAAAGTAAAGATATTTTCCTGTGCAGATGCAATCGCAAAGGCGATAGAGTTATATCAGGAGACCAATGGCTCAAAATTGGTAGTCGAACCCGAATTCAGGTTGGTTGGTGCATGTCCTGAGTGTGGCAGTTCATTGGAACATGAGGGTGGATGTATAATATGTCGCTCCTGTGGATATACCGAATGTGGGTAACGGACTATACTCTTTCATTAAAGTAACGGGTATACATCTCTTCTACTTTTTCCCCATATTTATCCAATCATATTTCATTGCAGTATTCTTCACATTCTTTCTGAGCCATTCTCTCAACTTTCTGCCTTTTTTCAATCTGAGTATTATCTCACTTAGAGCTTTAACATCTTCACCCCGCCCTCTATGCGTTGTAATAGAATATGCTGCAGAATGTTAAATTTCAGGCTTAGAGGGCGGGGCTCGTAATGACAAATTGTATTCTATATCAGTTTAAATTCAAATGCCTCTCTTTTCTTTAGAAGTGAAAAAATATATATCTTTTTTTCAAGAGGTTGCAATCTCTACAGTTTTTTCGATATTCGAAGTTCTTATTTCGATTTTTAATTCCTCCTTCATCTCCCCAATACTCATACCATCTATGAATAACTTCTCTTCATTTATACAGTTGGGCGGAAGAAACAACCTGTCACCGAGTTCTATATTTTTAAAAGACTCTATTATGTCAGAACTCAATAGAAGACCAGATGTACTTACACTCTCTCCAAAGAATTTATTTTTTATCAATAAAAGTTTCACATTGAGATTCCCTACCCTGTTGAGTGCCGCTACCAGGTCTTTGAGAAATCGGTAGGCGAGTTCACCTGTGCAGAATGTTACATGCCTCTTCTTTTGCAATTTTTCAGGTAGGGTCTTCTTTGCTTTTTCTATATCATCTGTTAAAAGCCTTGTCATACCAACACCATCCTCGATCTGAGGGAAACCATCGTAATAGGATAGCTGGGGTATTGGCCTGTTAGCCTTGATGTAAAACTCATCTGACAGATATACAAAGTTCCTACCAAATTTCTTCCTGAAATCTCTTTGAAGGAGTTGGATAGAGTCTATAATATTTTTTGCATATTCCCTCTTGACTTCTTTTAGTGGATATAAACTTTCTCTGTATTTTGTCAATCCTACAGGAACTACAGCAACTGATGAGAGTTTTGGATAGTATCTTGAGAGAGCCAAGATCGTGCGGATGAGTGATTCTCCATCGTTTATATCCGGACAGACCACTATCTGTGTGCGTAGTTCGATATTGCCTTCGGTAAGGGAGGTCAATAACGGTAATATCTGTGATGCCTTCCTGTTCCCAAACATAAAACTCCTCACCTCACGGTCTGTGGAGTGGACTGAAATATAGAGTGGACTTAATTTCTGTTCTATAATCCTTCCGATTTCATCGTCGGTGATGTTGGTAAGGGTGATATAGTTCCCATAGAGAAAGGATAACCTATAGTCATCGTCTTTAAAATAGAGACTTTCTCTTAAACCCCGCGGTAGCTGGTCTACAAAACAGAATATACATCTATTATTACACCTTTTATATTCAGGGTCACACAATTTTATACCAATATCTCCATTCCCTGAAAGGTGATACTCTTTTTTAACTCCATCATCATCTATCAGTATATCCAACTCATCCTCTGCAGAGTAATAGAGAAGGTCGATATTGTCGCGTATGTGGTTGCCATTAATCTTAGCCAAATTCTGCCCCTTCTTAATTCCAGCTCTATCACAAACACTACCTTTTTTAACCTCTTTAATTTCCAATGGAGTAAAACCTTTAATATTTACTTTTATTTAAAATTCTCTCTTTTTAATCCGTCTATCTCTTTTTTTTACTCTTGGGGATGTTTTAATCTCTTCCTCCATACTTTTCAATACTCCACTCACCGCTGTCCCACCTCAATATTCTTTTCTCTCCTTAACACCTTTTTAAGGTAAATGGCAATCTTCCTCTCCTTATTATCAAAGAATATTTTTCCCTCACGTTCCCACGGGAAGTAATATGATAAAGAGCACCCTCATATTCTATCCTCAATTGCCTTGCCATGATGTAAATATTAACAATCTTCTGATAGCTTGTCAAGCAAAAGTAAAAAATAAAGATTTGACCCCTATCTGTTTTTTCATTGACAGGAAGGGTGGATTTAGGTATTATTGAAGCTATGAAAAAAGAACTCGGAGTCGTTCTACTAAGCGGTGGTATGGATAGTTGTGTAACTGCCTCTGTGGCAAATAAGAAATGTAGCCTTGCATTCCTGCATATAAACTATGGTCAGCGCACACTGAAGAGAGAATTGAAGGCATTCAACGATATTGCCAACTTTTATAAGGTAAGAAAGAGACTTGTCTGCGATTTGAAATATTTCCAAAAGATTGGGGGTTCAAGCCTCGTTGACGATAGGATGGAAATTCCTCGTGCAAAATCTAAAGATTCTGAAATTCCGAACACATACGTTCCTTTCAGAAATGGACATCTTCTGGCGGTGGCGGTCTCATGGGCTGAGGTGATAGGCGCTAAAAAGATATTCATTGGCGCAGTGGAGGAAGATTCGGCAGGTTATCCTGATTGCAGGAAGGAATTTTATAGACTGTTTAATAAAGTGATTGAAGTGGGAACAAAACCCCAGACAAAGATAGAAATAGTCACACCACTCATTGGAATGCGTAAAAGTGAAATCGTTAAATTGGGCATCGAACTCAAATCGCCGTTTGAATTGACATGGTCGTGCTATAAAAATAATGAGAAGGCTTGTGGGAGTTGTGATTCCTGTATGCGACGGCTCAGAGCATTCAAAGAAGCAGGAGTTGAAGACCCTGTCGAATATGAATAGGATTTGATTATTTCTGTGGTTGTTTTTTACTTGACTAAGTGAAAATATTGTTATAAATTAGTTTATGGCAGTTAAATTGACAAAATATATTCTCGCATTAGGCAATAAAAGCCCTGTGATCAAAATCATTTTAGAGGAAAGAGGCAGATACAGGACATACGGTGTCTTCACAGCAGTCACACCCGATGAGATTAAACAGAAAGTCAAAGATGCGGTTGAAAAGAGAAATGTGAGTCTGGTTATTTCTTCTTTCGACATTGAAAAGGTATCCAGTCTTGGACTGGTAAAATTGTTGAAGAAATACAACATCCCTGTGATAGGATATCATGGAGAACAACATAAGAATTCTTCAGAAATGGCAGAGTATAAAAAGGTGTGCGATTTTGTAATTAACTATGGTTCTGAAAACGACAAATTTCCTGAATCGAAACTGATTAAAAAAGTCGAACAACTAACTTGAAACATTCAGTTAAACAAAAAAACCAGAGATGATAAAGAATCCCGTACGGGTTCTCTATAAAATCAGAAGGATGAGATTGCCACGCCCCGCCCTCTATGCTTTGCAATAGAATATGCTGTAGAACATTAATTTTCAGGCTTAGAGGGCGGGGCTCGTAATGACAATGGGAGGGAAAAAAGTTATTGTGTCTACTCGACAGAAAATTTTTGTCCTTGCTTTCGTATTTCTCTGCTTGAATCTGGAAGCAGATGAGATAGTTCAAAGAATCTGTTTTTCTAAAGAAGAACTCTCTTTTAAAAAAGTTGAGAACTATGATGTTGTTATGCTCGAAGGGTGTGGTATTACAGATGCGGTTGGTGAACCGCAACTTCCAATTTGTCTGCTTCACATCGCCATCCCAGAAGGTTCTACTGTAAAAAGCGTCGAGGTTAAATCTTTTAAGACTGAAGCACTCGAAGGTGACTATAGACTATACCCATCGCAGCCTCCACAGATACTCTCTGCAAAAACCAAGTTTCCATTCATCAACCCGAACAAATCTATATACAAGTCAAATAGCGAATATCCTGAAAAATTGGTTGAAATAGGCGGATCCGGTTACCTCGGCGGATATGAACTGGTTGAATTGTTATTGTATCCACTCCACTACATTCCAAAACAGAAGAAACTGATACTCTATACCGAGATAGAATTTGCACTGAGTTTTGATACGAAATTTTCTCCGAAGAAAAGAGAACACAAAGTCTATGAAAATCTGGTCAAGAGAATGGTCTTGAACCCGGAGGATGTTGAAGTGAAAACATACACCAAGTTAGATGGTGGGTATGAATATGTTATCATTACCAATGATGCCCTTGAGGATTCTTTTCAAGTTCTCGCTGACTGGAAGACCCAAAAAGGCATCCCTACGGTTGTAAGAACTACTTCATGGATATACTCTAACTTTACCGGGAGGGACAATCCAGAGAAGATAAGAAATTTCTTGAAAACCGCATATACCGATTCTGGACTGGTATGGGTTCTTCTGGGTGGAGATGTGGATGTGGTGCCTGACAGGATTGGTTTTGCGATGGATTGTGAATACGGGATTCCAGGCGAGAATGATTTAAGGGCAGACCTCTACTACTCAGACCTCGATGGGACATGGGATGAGAATGGAAATGGTGTCTTTGGAGAAGTAGAGGACAATGTAGACCTCTATCCAGATATTTTTGTAGGTCGGGCGCCTGTAAATTCTGTCTCTGATGTGAATACCTTTGTTAACAAAGTCATAACTTACGAGAAGAACCCTCCTGCTGATTACTGTTTGAAGATGCTTTTCTGTGCAGAGATACTCTGGTGGAACCCTTATACCGATGCAGGTATTGGGAAGAATATGATAGACGATGAATCTGTTCCACCAAGATTTGACCCTATCAGAAAACTGTATGAATCCTTGGAGAATGAAAATCGGGGCACCGTCCTCGCAGCGATGGAGTCAGGATACCATTTTATAAATCACGATGGTCATGGATGGATCAATCTGATAGGCGTTGGAGATGGTTCTATCAATAAGGGAGATATTTATGCTTTGTCCAATGCCCCTAAGAACTCGATTATGTATTCTATCGGATGCTGGACAAACGCCTTCCATTACTGGTATGACTGTTTTGGAGAGTATTTTGTTCTAAATCCAACAGGTGGTGGCGTTGCCTATATTGGCAATACGAGTTATGGATGGGGTTCTCCTGGTAATCCTGGATATGGATATTCTGACATATTCGATGCCAAATTTTTCCATACACTTTTCTGCGAAGGGCCAACTCAAATAGGAAAAGTTTTAGCAGAATCCAAGGCATACTTCATAGGCAGGTCTCGTGAGGCGAATGTTTATAGATGGCATCAATACCAACTAAACCTTCTTGGTGACCCAGCAATGCAAATCTGGACAGATGAACCAGAAACCTTAAATGTCGCTTACTCGGAGAGTCTCTGTGTCGGGACGAGTCTTTTCAGAGTTGCGGTTTGTAATGGTTATACCCCTGTTGAAGGGGCTCTGGCCTGCGTTATGAAAGACACTGTAGTTTATGAATACGATTACACAGACTCTAAGGGCGAAGTAAATTTTACCATCTCCCCAGTTTCTCCGGGGACTCTATTTGTAACTGTCACCGCCCACAACTTCATACCGTATGAAGGCACCGCCTTTGTCTTATCAGACGGCGCCTATGTAACTTACTCCAACCACATCATAGATGATGGGGGAGACGAAATTGTAAATCCAGGAGAGACGATTGCTATCGCTGTTCTTGCGAAGAATTTCGGAACAGACACCGCATACAGCGTTACAGGAATTTTGAAGACCACAGACCCTTACACAACCATAACCGATAGCACAGGGTATTTTGGTGACATTGCCCCTGGCGACACTGTATGGTCTGTTGATAGTTTCGAGTTTACTGTTGATGCTGCCTGCACGAACGGTCATACAATCCAATTTTCATTGGAGATAAAAGATACGGACAAAAATTTTGGACTGAACCGGGTAAATATCGTGGTTGGTACGCCGATTTTGAGATATCATAACTATGTAGTTGATGACTATGATGGAGATGGAGACCACATACCAGACCCGGGTGAAAATATCTATCTCCTTGTTATAGTTAAGAATGAGGGAATTAGTAGAGCGGAGAGTGTAACTGGGATTATCTCCGTATCGGATTCTTATATTACAATATCGGATAGCAGTACAAATTATGGAGACATCCTTTCGGGGATGTGTGAGGTAGGCTTGTATAGTTTAAGTATAGATCCATCCTGTCCATCCCCCCATTTCGATACACTCACCATTATGCTTACAACGGATGGAGATACATTCACTCAAAACTTCCTTTTAACCATAGGCCAATCCACCAATGTCTTTTTCGACGATATAGAACGGGGAGAAGGTGGCTGGACACATGGCGGAACAGGGAATCTCTGGCATATCACCTCACATGGATACCATTCAAGTTCTCATTCGTGGTATTGTGGAAATGATAATATATGGGAATACGATAACAATATGAACTTGTGGCTTACTACCCCTCAATTCATTGTAGGAGAAAATCCATACTTGAGTTTCTGGTATTGGTTCGACGCCACCACCTATGGGGTAGATGGCATTTACATTGAAACTGGGAGGGATACCATCTGGGAGACACTCGATTTCATAGGAAGCGGTGGGGCACTGGACAGTATCCTCTTTGGCAATGATTGGGTTGAAGGTAGTTACGCTCTCACCTCATATCCCTTAGGATGTACACTTCAGGTAAGATTTAGATTCGTATCCGATGCAACAGATGTAGCCGAAGGTTTTTATATAGATGATGTGAGGATTGGATGGCCATTCAAAAAAGGAGACCTTCACAATCTCAGTGTGATCATCAACGACTCTCTTGGTAATAATAATGGAAAGATAGACCCTGGAGAGAGTGTGGATATGATTGTCTCTCTTATTAACGATGGGGTGCAATCTACTGGCGAGGTGTATGGTATTCTTAGAACCGACGCAATTCGCATCAACATCTTATCAGATAGTTCTTATTGGGGTGAGATAGATGGAAGAACCATCTGTAACAACGCTACAAATCCTTTCTCACTAAAAGCGGATTCATACATTCCGGAAGACTACACTGCGAGAATAACCCTTGAACTCTATGATTCAGGTGCATACTCCACCACCGCAGAATTCAACATGGAAGCCGAGCCTGGGATAAGTATTGAAGCCAAGTTTTTCGAATCTATTTCTTTCAGATTATTCCAAAACTATCCCAACCCATTCAGTGAAGCCACGGTTATCGGTTGTCGGTTATCGGTTGTCGATAGTCAATATTCAACTAACGCCGAACACCAGCACGCAGTGCTTAAGATTTACGATGTTTCGGGTCGACTTGTCCGCACTTTACCGATCACCGATTACCGATCACCGATTACCAAAGTTGTATGGAATGGAAAGGATGAGACGGGAAAGGAAGTATCGAGTGGAGTCTATTTCTACCAACTCCAGACTGAAAATTATACTGAGACAAAAAAGATGATTCTTTTAAGATAATGCGAGCACAATGCAACTACCCATTACACAGAAAGTAGAGAAGGGGCATGCCTGTTCCCTGCCAGTTGAACGAGTTCTTTGGCGAATTTGTGGTTGCACCATTCTCTCTTTGTTTGTAATTCTGTCCAACGCTCGCAGTGGAGAAAAACTCACATTAACTTTAGCGAAAAAGATTACCCACCAAAAACTTTCCTGGCCAAAATCTGTTAGGTGCTCTCCTGATGGGAGGTATGTCTATGTGAATAATCTTGAAGGCAAAAATACGATGATTCTGGACGCTTCCACTTATAAAATCCTCAAAATTATCAAGCATGAAGGTAAGCCTGTTGAGTGTGATTTCACTCAGAACGGGCGATATGTATGGATATCCTACCTCCGCCTGACAGGACACAGTGATAGAGAAAGGTCTGTAGTTGTGGTATATGATACCGAAGTGGGAAGGATAATAAAAAAAGTACAAGTTGGAATTATGCCGAAGATGGTTGCGACATCACCAGATGGACGGTATGTCTTCGTATCAAACTGGAGGAGTAATTCGGTTTCTGTCATATCTACATCGAGTTATGAAGTAGTCAAAGAGATAAAAGTAGGTATCATTCCAAGAGGAATCTGTTTCACACCCGATGCTCAATACTGCTATGTCGCCAATATGGGGGGATGTTCAATTTCGGTTATAAATATGGAATATCTTGAAGTCATCAAAACCATAACTGAGAGTGTAGGAAATCGTCCCAGACATCTTGTTGGTACTAAAGATGGAAGATACATTTACATAAGCAATCACGGTGATGGAAACATAAGAAGGCTGGATACATCTACCAACAAGATAGGAGGTCATGCGAAAGTTGGGATTCAGCCGAGAACGATAGTTCTATCTTCGGATGATAAATATCTCTTCTGTGTCAATTACAAATCGAACACGGTGAGCGTGGTAGATACTGAACAGATGAAGCAAATCTATACAGTATCTACTGGGTTCAAACCCGTAGGAATTGACATATCGCCCGATGGAAGAAAACTCTGGGTTTCCAACTATGCTTCTGGTTCCATCTATGTCTATGATATAGATTACGGAGAGCCCCCACTTTCTATTGACAAATGAAACTGATATTTGTAAAATAAGTTGTAACTAAAAGGAGGTTCTGTGCCAAAGGATAGTGAAGAAGTGAGGAAGCTTTTAAAAGAGCTTCTCAAAAGCCAAAAAGAAACTGATAGGATGATGAAAGAAACTGATAAACGGATGAAAGAAATTACAGATGGACAGGCAAGATTTATTGAAGGATTGGCTTCACCATCTGCTGAACGGATATTTGAAGAAATGGGTTATCAGGTTATGGATATTTTGCATCGTCGTAAGATAAAGCGAAATGGAAAGATAGTTGCAGAAATTGATACAATGATGGAGTTACAAAAAGACGGCAGAAAAATACTTGGCGTAGGTGAAGCATCTTCACACATGACAGCCGATAAGGTGCTTGATTTCATCGAGTGCATTAAAAATTTACGAAATTATCTGACACTTTACAGGAATTATACGATTATCGGATTTGTCGCGGGGAGTGATTATGATAAAGGAGTAGATAAGTTTGCTATAAGGAATGAACTTTATGTGTTGAAGCCATCCGGCGAGCAGATGGTACTCGATGTTCCAAGAGGATTTAAGCCAAAAATATGGTGATATTACATAGGAAGATTTTAAATATAAAATAGGACGGATTAGATATGATAAAGATTAACATAGCAAAATGGCTTGTTGTATTCGTTGCAATCGTGGAATTGATCTTATTCTTCGGCACAGGAAAAGTCTGGGCAAGTCCGAAGTTGCTCCAAAGATGAAGAAGATGGCTAAACAATTCGAAAAGGTTTATAAAATGCATCCTGATATTGGTATCCCTGCTACAATGGTGGTTTTTCCTTTTCGGTGTGATAAGAAGTTTACCAAAAAGAGAGTAAACTTTGCAGTTGGCGAGATATTAATCCATTACCTTATCGGAACAGGAAGACTCAATGCACAACTGGTCTATTGATGAAAAAAAATTCAAGAAAGAGAATCCAAAGGAATACAAACTTTGGCGACTAACGCAATTGATAAATTATGGATTAGATAAAGAAAAATTGAACGCTGAAGAAATAAAAAAAGACTGGGCAAATATAAAAGAAAGAATTGATCCATATAAAGCAAGAGCAATTGAGTATCTATTATGGGGAAAACTATACTCACTACCAAACAATTTGACTTTCTGGAACTTGTCAGTCAAGAACAGCAAATAACAGAGATTTTTTATCTCACTGGAGGCACAGCCTTGGCCGAGTTCTATCTTAAACATAGAATTTCAGAAGACCTGGATTTCTTTTCAGAAAAAAGCGAAGTTGACCCAAAGACAATTGAAATATTCTTAAAAAAGGAATCATCTTGCCTTAAAGTTAAGAAAATAAATAGGAATCAATTTTTAGGACTTTTCAGTTATACACTAATTTATCAAGGCGATGAAACATTAAAAGTCGATTTTAGTTATTACCCCTTTCCTCGGATAAAAAAAGGATTGAACTACAAAAAACTTGAAATTTCCAGTATTTATGATATCGCGGTTGATAAAATTCATACATTATTTATGAAGCCAAGAGCACGAGACTATATCGATTTGTATTTCATAATGAAAGAAAAAAAAATTAGATTAAAGCAGTTAATTTTAGATTCTAAAGCAAAGTTTGATTGGGATATTGATCCAATCACTTTAGCAAGCCAATTTTTAAGAGTTAAGGATTTAGTTGATGTCCCAAGAATACTCAAGCCATTTAAAAGAGAGGAAATGGAAGATTTTTTCTTAAACCAAGCTAGAAAATTAAAAGGAGAAATTTTTGAATAGTGAGTCCTTGACAATAGTAAATTTTATATATAATTTAGAAATTCCCCCACCCTTCCCTCCCCCCAAGGGGGAGGGATAAAGAGAGGGGGAAAGGAGGTTATGATGTCTACTCGACCAAATTGTAGAGTAAAATACTTCTCTATACTGATTACAATTGTAGGAGCGATCTTAATTTTCAGCACAGGAAAAGTCCATGCAAAGTCCGAAGTCGCACCAAAGGTGAAAAAGATAAAGTCTTGGGGTCAGGTCTTCACAGGATGACCGAGAATTCGTGAATAAACAACATTTTTAACCTACAAGTTTAATGATTTTAAGACATTTTTAAATTTTAAGAGACTTGGATGTTATTCTATCAAAACATAGTATGTTTCTCCATCTTGTTTTTTCTTTTTCACCCCCTTATCTTTATGTTGCGTACTTAAATCTCATCTTTTTATGCTGATATATCTTTAAAATATTAAATACCAGACACATCATTTTAAATTCTCTGCTTACTTTTTCTAACCCTCGCAGATGAAACATCATATATCTTAGATTGTATTTCATATGTCCAAATATTGGTTCAATAGTGTACATTCTCTTTTTGTATTTTTGTTTTCCTTCGTCTGTTTTTAACCTTTCCCTCACCTTGTCCCTCATTTCTTCTCTTTGTTCTCTATGTATCTCTCTTGCCTTTGCTTTGGTGCAATTTAGTTTCTCCCTACAGTCTATACAACCTCTCCCTCTATATATCTTTTGTTTCCTCTTCCTTTTCTTATCATCTCTTGTTTTGTGTAAATATAATTCTTTACCTTCTGGACATATGTATATATCTTTCTCTCTATCGTATTTATTTTTTTCTTCTTTTCTTTTTGATAAAAATCGTTGGTAGTAATGAGGTGTAATAAGAAAAATCCGGTTAGCCCAACTACTCCATATACCCCAAACCTATCTTCTCCACCTAATGGTGCATTTTTTATCAGTGCTGACCCTATAATGTTGTGTTGGAATGTTGTTACAAGCGGCATTACTACCTACACTATTCAGGTTTCC
>Ga0209978_10000479_pt1 | contig 15172 bp, 13 predicted proteins | sample BentaG_FD_182805 | JGI IMG/M metagenome (GOLD analysis project Ga0209978, IMG submission 182805) | Deep subsurface microbial communities from South Atlantic Ocean to uncover new lineages of life (NeLLi) - Benguela_00093 metaG (SPAdes)... | ecosystem: Environmental > Aquatic > Marine > Oceanic >... | reverse complement strand
TTTAGCATTTCATTAGAAAATAAACCGAGTTTAAAAACATCCTTGTCAATAACTTCCTCTCGCGAATAACCTGAGATATCTTCTAATTTCTTGTTAATGTAGATGATTTTACCTGTGACGCCTATATTAGCTATACCAAGTGGGGTTTCTTCAACTAAATCTTTATACTTTTCTTCAGATTCTTTTAGTTCTTTCTTTGTCCGTTTTTCTTTAATTATTATTTCTTCTCGATCAGCAATTCTTTTCCGCATCTTTATTAATTCCTGGATAAGTCGCTCTTTGGTTTTATTCTCATCTTTCATCTTATTTATCTCCTAAAACAAATAAGTAATTGCTATTCACTAAACTTGCCATTATCTGAGGTAAGCGAATTTGCAGGTAATTTACCTATACTATCTCAAATTTTATATACAGTACGGCACGCCGTGCTGCTACGATTTAAACCTAAAACCCTTTTCTTTGAAGAGCTTAAGGCAGGTGTCCACCACTTCAGGGTCGAAAAGAATATTCTTGTTCTTAGAAATTTCTGCTAAAGATTCATCAATACTAAGAGCGGGCCGGTAAGATTTATAAGAAGACATTGCTTCAACTACATTCGCTACCCCTAATATTTTTGCCTCTATAAGAATTTCATCACCTTTTAACCCTCTCGGATATCCTGAACCATCTATCTTTTCTTGATGTTGAAAGACAATTTCAGCAATGGGCCAGGGAAAATCTACTTTTTTTAAGATATCATAACCTATTTTAGGATGATTTTTAATTAAATTAAATTCTACTTCTACTAATTTACTTGGCTTACTTACAATTTCAGTAGATAAATTAATCTTCCCCACATCATGAACCAGGGAGGCAAACCTTACTCCTTCAATCTTATCCTGAGGAAGTTTCATCTCCCTGGCTATGGCAGTAGCAAGTTGGGAGACTCTTTGTTGGTGTCCTTTTGAGTAGGGGTCTCTTATTTCAACTATTTTCGTAATAATATGGGCAGTACCTTCTATAAATTTCTGTAACTTTTCATAACTCTGCTTGAGTTCTTCCTCTATAAGTGAGTCTTTTGTTTTCTTATCTTCCTTCATTTTTTTAAATTTGTACCTCCCTAAAAAATAATATTAAATCATTTCTTATATATAAGAGTAGTTGGTAACCTATTTTTCTATAATATTAACCATAATATACTATACTTTTAAATATTCTACAAAACTTTTAAAAATCCTTCTTTTTTAAATGTAAATTTGATAGAATTCGCAAATATAGCTATCTTCAGGCTGCAACCAGTTTAGAAGTACAGTGTGGGCAACGTGTTGCTTTAATTGGAATACGAGATAGGCAATATGGGCAACCTTTAGTGGTCGGCTCTGGGGGCAGAGCTTCTTCTTTCATTTTTATTTTGTTAATTACTCGGATGAGGAGAAAGATCGCAAAGGCAACTATAAGGAAATTAACAATTGTATTCACAAATACACCATAGTTTACAGTAACTGCTCCAGCTTCCTGAGCGCTTGCAAGAGAAGTATATGGTCCGGCAATCTTACCCTCTTTTAGAATTATAAAAAGATTGGTGAAATCCGCTTTACCTAAAAACATGCCAACAGAAGGCATAATGACATCAGAGACAAGCGATTTTACAATTACGCCAAAGGTTGTACCCATAATGATTCCTACAGCCATGTCAATTACATTTCCCCGCATGGCAAATTTTTTAAATTCTTTCCACATTTTTTAACACTTCCTTTACAGATATTTAAATTGTATATTGCAATATCTATTTTGGTAAATATTTTATAGATAAAAATTTCTCTAATAAGCTGATATGCTAAATTTCATTTAAAAAGCTTATTAAGAACTTAAGTTATTCTTTCCAGAATTCACCAAGGGTTAAGAAATTCTTAATATTGGAAAATGGACAAACACTGATACACTTGGAACAATCACTGGTATTTTCAGTCCAAAATTCAAAACATTTCTCAGGGTTGATATAATATTTTTTTACACCTGGATTATTGGAAATGGTTTCTCCTTTAAAATCTGGTTCCGATTTAAAAGAAATTGCTTTACTCTCGCAAATTTCAGCACATTGATAACATTTTTTACAAAAATTGGAAAGTTCAGAAATAAAATTAACGTTTGATTCATCAAGAATTAGAGGTAAATCGGTAAAAACCTTGCAAATCCTAACCCGCGAACCATATTCCGGAGTAACTAATAAACCATTTCTTCCTAATGCTCCCAGGCTTGCATCGATGGCCAGAGGAATACTTAAGGCGGTATCATTACCGGATTGAAGGACCTGGTAACCTAAATTTCTTATGAATTCACCCAAACAGGAAATGACAAAGGCCATTTTTGAATAACCCAGGCCAGTGGCAGCACATGCAGATAAGGCAGGGGTAGTGGATAATCCTTGAGGGTCCATTTCTATTGCCATGACAATAGCTTTATCAATATTCTCAGGAAAATGAATAGGGTAAGAATCTAAAAACCGTTTGGCAGACCTTTTAGCTGCTCTGTGATAAATCCATTTTTCATTAACTTTAGTTACTCCTACCAGAGAAGCTCCATAAAATCTTGCCACTTTTTTTACTTTAGTGGTAAATTCGGCTAAGTCTTTAATCTGGTATTTTTGTTCTCTCAATTTATAACCATACCAATCTTCCTCAAATGAAGTATCACCTTCCCAGGAAAAGGCAAAAGGAAATCGGTTGTAGACTGTCCAGGAAGCCTTGGAAAAGGCATAATCAAAGTGAGTATATCCTTCAGTATGCTTTTTTATATTTTTCAACATACTACTGGCAAAATCATTTTGATAAATTTTTAAACTCTTATCCCATAAATATCTACAAAACATATCGTTTTTCTGGTCAAATCTCTGATAAATTTTTTCATCAATTTCATAATAATTTTTTTTCATATACTACTACTTCCTTCCCGAATCAGTGATTCAGGACTGATTCAGGGGACTGATTCAGGGGACGGTTCTTTGAATCATTTTTGACAAATTAAGAGCCTTTTCTGTTCTTGGCGCTCTGAGTATAGATTTATTTTTGTTGCTTCTTACTTTTTCTTACGATAATTGGTTCTAAATGGATTGTAGTCTCAATATTCATTTCCTCTTTTATTTTCTTTTCTAATTTTTCTGCAATCCTGTGAGCATCTTCCAATCTCATATCAGCAGATAATCTAATATGAAAGGTTAATTCTTTATTATCTCCATACTTATGAGAATGGAGGTGATGCAATTCAACATCATGGGATACGCTATTAGTTACAATTTTTCTAATCTCTGCTTCAAAGGCCTCGGCCGGCTCTTCCCCAATTAAAGTACTTATTGATTCTTTTAAAATGGTGTAGGTGGTATAAAATATAACTAAAGACACTACAACACCCATAATACTATCCACCCACCAGAAATGTGCTCCCATAAAGATTCCGACTAAAACCAGAAGAGAAACTATGGCATCACTTCTGTGGTGCCAACCATCAGCTATAAGTGATCTGGAATTAATCTTTTTTCCAAAACGTAGGGAAAATTGAGCCAACCCTTCTTTTACTATCACGGAAATTATAAATACTATTACGGCTAAATTTTCGTAAACGGCTGATTGGTGATTTATAAATCTTTGAATCGAGGCGATTAAAAAATTAACGCCTACCACGGCCAATAAGGTGCCGATGATAATCGAACTAATTATTTCCGCCTGACCGTGACCGTAGGGGTGTTTTTTATCAGCAGGCCTGGATGAAACTTTAAAACCTATAATCACCACCAGGGAAGTAAGCGAGTCAGACAAGGTATGCCAGGCATCGGCAATTATAGCTATAGAAAAAGTCTTAATTCCTACCCAGTATTTAAAACCAAAAAGAATGGTATTTATAATAATAGATATTGTTCCTTCTAAATATCCGATAAAGGTTTTAAATTTTTTTGATATTCGTTTTTTAGGTTTTAAGGTCATTTTCTTACTCTTCTGTTTTAATAATTTAGGGAAATGAGGGTTCTTTGTATCATTTTTTCTTAGATAAACTAACTAATTTTACTGTTTCCAGTTTATAAAAATTTTTTATCTTTTCTAAGATATCCTCATCCCAATCCCCCTCTTTTATTATCCTCTCCAGGGTATGGGTATCTAAAATAGATACCTCTTCCATTTTATTGAACTGCCTTAACATTTCTTCTAAAGCCTTTCTGGCTTCACTGTTCTTTGCTGGCAAAGAGACCTTCTGTTTTTCGGAAATCTTTAACTTATGGTCACTCCCCATAATAATCTCCAAACCTTCACTATCAGCATATTTAATCACTGCCTCTTTTAATTTCTCCAGCTCTCCGTCTATTTCCTTAATCTTCTCCTTATATTCTTTCTTTTTAAGGTCAAAGCTGGCAAAAATATTTACCAATTTTACTCCATCATCATTTAAATACTCATTTATGGGTAGTTTATCTACTCTATAATTATGTTTTTGTAGAGGACATAAGTCAGGATAGACACACCAACTGCAAAGAACACTCTCCTGGGGTAGAAATTCTTTCGTATTTTCAATCTCCTTAATCAAGGAAATGGTGTCTTTCTTTAATAGTTCCAGCTCTTCTGGAGAGCGAGTAGAAGACATCTCCTTATCAAAGGAGACATAATGCCAGATAAGTTTTACCTGGTCTACATCCTTCCAGATATTTTGAATTCCTATCTGATAAAGGGCCAACTGCTTATCTTCATCCAGATGCTTTTGTTCGGGTAGGGTCCCCGAAGTCTTATAATCATGAACCTCGTAAGTTCCATCATCTTTCTGATCTATCCTATCGATATAACCTTGCACTAAATACTTCCCATCTCCATTAAGGTTAATAACAATCCTTTTTTCGATGGCTAACACCCTCCCCTGATTAAAGGGGTAATATCTTTTATAATAATCCTCAATGCATTTTCTACCAAAATTCCTATAATCATCTGCTGTTCTTTCTTTTTTAATAATTAGAATATTTTTGTGGTAATTTTTAGCCCATAAATCCTCATAATAATCAAGTAATTCTTCTAAAGTATATACCCTGTATCTAAGGTCTCGATACAATTTCTCCATTGTTTCATGAAAACGAGACCCGACAAAGGCTTCTATACTTTCTTCATCGCGTTTGATCTTATCTATATAATTAAGTTTGTACTTTAAGGGGCAATTCTTAAAGGCTTCCAGGCGGGAATGGGAGTAAGGTGTCATTTATAACTTCCTCCATTTCTTATGAATTTTCCTAATTATTTTATTACTAAATATTTTAAGCACAGGTAGGCATATAGGGCATATAGGGCATATTTTTATTCATTTTTATACCCATTCAGAAACATACTCTTTCAAATGTTTGGTCTGATTTAATTGAACCAGACAATACCCTCTCCCTTCTTTATAAGACAAAAGACTATAAGAAGCAGTATCCAAATGAATCTTCCAAAAATAGGGTGAGGCAATATTTAGACAGGCAGCGATAAGGGGTTTAAGTACTGCTCGGTGAGAGACCACTGCCAAAGTCTCTCCCTTATGTGCTGAAACTAAACTGTCCAGGCAGGCTTTTGCCCTTCTTTGAACATTATAAAGAGTTTCCATATCTTTTACTCTAAGTTTTTCTGGATTATTTACCCAGAGTTCCCACTCCCTGGGATATTGCTCGGCAATCTCTTTCTTAAAATGTCCTTCCCAATTACCCAGGTCGATATTATTAAATCCCTCTTCTACCTTAACCTGTACTCCACATTGCTCTCCGATAGCTTCTGCTGTCTGCCTGGCCCGGATGAGAGGACTAGAATAAATATATTTAAAAGGAAAATTTTTTAGTTCCCGGGCCAAATCACGGGCTTGAATAAGGCCTCTTTCATTTAAAGGAAAAACTGTCCTTCCTCTGAACATTCCCTTAATATTCCCTTCACATTCTCCATGTCTTACCAGGATAACTAGTGTTCCATTAAAATTCTCATACATATTTACCTCCTATCCTAACAAAATGTAAACAAAAGTGCCTGGCACTTTTGTTTACATTTTTCCTTTCCATTCTTTAAAAAACTCTTTTAAATAAAGTTTTAGAAAACGGTGTCTCTTTTTGGCCATTTTTTGGCCTAAATCAGTATACATCATATCCTTGAGTTTCAACAATTTTTCATAGAAATGGTTAACAGAGGGTGCTTCACTATTTTTATATTCTTCTTTGGTTATAGTTTTATTTGGTTTAATTGCTGGATCATAAATTGGTCTATTAAAAAATCCTCCGTAAGTAAAAGTCCGTGCAATACCAATTGCCCCTATTGCGTCCAGACGATCAGCATCGGTCACAGCCATCAATTCTTTGGTAAGGGTTTGAATAGAATTCTTTTTGCCACCCTCTTTACCCTGATTAGGTAAAGTATGCATAAAAGATATCTGGGAAGTAATTTCCACAATCTTATCTATAAGCGTGGGAGAAATCTTTAAAGAGGAAAGCCATTTTCTCACCAAGGTCGGGCCAGCTTCTTCATCTCCCTGGAAAAATTTGTAATCACCGATATCATGTAAAAGGGCTGCCAATTCTACTACAAATATATCCGCCCCTTCTTCTCGGGCAATCCGTTTGGCCAAATTTCTTACCCGATGAATATGCCACCAATCATGCCCGGTACCTTCCTGGTGAAAGGTTTCTTTTACAAAGGATTCTGTCTTTTTAATTATCTCTTTAATCTTTTTTTTATCCATTTTTTATTTAACTACAATTAAATCATAACTCTGCGTGCCCAGACCAATTTTTTTAGCATAATCTAAACCTATTTTCCAATCGGTATCAATATGGATATGCCCGAATTTATCTTCTCCGGCGTGAAAATCTTTCTCCTCTAGAATACTGCCCTTAACCATAGGGGTTTTATTTACCAGGTCCACACAGGCTCTATCTAATGCTACTGGGTCAAAAGAAGCAGCCATTCCTATATCTGGCACTATAGCCATATCATTATAATTCCAGCAATCACAATAGGGGGAAACATTCATAATAAAACTGAGGTGAAAATGGGGTTTATCTTTTAACACCGCATAGGTATATTCAGCAATCTTTTCCTGGGTAATATCTCCTGATTCAAAAGAGGTTACTTTTGCAGCACTATACTGACATATTGCCACACACTGGCCACAACCGATACATTTCTGATAATCAATTTCTGCCTTTTTATGTTTATTAAAATGAATGGCGCTCTGAGAACAGTTTTTAATACACTGGCCACAGCCAGTGCAATTATTAAGGTCGATCTTAGGTTTAGAACTAGAGTGCATCTCCATTTTACCAGCCCGAGAGCCACTTCCCATACCCAAATTTTTCAAGGCACCTCCAAAACCGGTCATTTCATGACCTTTAAAATGAGTTAAAGAAATAATAATATCGGCATTGGCAATAGCTTCACCTATTTTAGGAGCTTTAAAGTGTTTTTTATGTATCGGAATCTCCTGATATTCTGTCCCTTTCAGACCATCGGCAATAATGACATCACATCCTACTGCAATTCGATTAAATCCGTTCTCCATAGCGGTATTTAAATGGTCTATCGCATTGGCTCTCTTTCCGTAATAAAGGGTATTGGCATCAGTCAAAAATGGCCTCCCCCCTAATTCTTTAACTAACTTTACTATACAAGCCACATAATTGGGTCTGATATAAGAAAGATTTCCTGGTTCTCCAAAATGAATTTTTAAAGCTACAAACTGTTCTTTAAAATTAATCTTTTTAATCCCGGCCTCTAAAACTAATTTCTTTAATTTATCCAGCAAGTTCTTCCCCGGTTTCGCCCTTAAATCTGTAAAATAAACTTTTGCTCTATTCACCATATTCACCTCTATTTAAATATAAATAATAACTAATTTAATTTTTAACAAAAATTTATATCTTTTTCAAATAATTTTGAAAGTTTTAAGATTTTTATACTCTACTTTTTATCTTTAATAAGAAGACAAAAATTCCCATTATTAGAATGAACTGCCCTACAGGGGAATTTAAATTTATGACATTTCCTAAAGCTATATATTTAGGGACTGGAACTAAAACTAAATCATCTCCCATTTCCTCGCTGGTAAAAGTTTTTCTTAATTTAGTTAAAACGAAAATCTTATCTATTAGACCCTGTAAGATGGGATATTCTTTTAACTGGTCAGGAGTAATAATGGCATTATATTCTTCTGTGGCTCCGGGAAAAGTTACTCTTTCATCTGAAAAAGTATAGATCAATACTTCTGTCCCCCAGGAGGGTGCACTTAAAGCACTAATTTTTAAAGGATAGATCATTTCATCGGAAAAGAACATTATCCCTATGGGTTGAATAGCGCCGGTATAATACTCAGAATTATTCACTATTTCGTCGGATTGAATTTTCATAGCCACAAAAAACCACTGTTTTTGCACATAATAATCCAATATCTCTTGGCCTTCTATGGGGAAGGCATAACCATTATCATTCAACCATCCTACTAAACTATTGGGATCAGATGCTGATAAGGTAGTGGTATGATAAATTCCTACCTGATTTTCTTCCCAGATATGTACCCCTTCATCGGCTTCTAAACTAGGAAAAGGAATACCTGCCCCCCATCCACAACCAAAACCCGAAGGAGGGGTAGGTTTAGTCAATTCATGTAATTCATAGAATATCTCATCTTCAACTGGGAATAATTTGGGATAACTGGGTACCGGAATAACCCAGGCAAAATCCTCTGCATCTCCCTCATAGTCTACCTGAAAGATTATCTTTTCTACCATATCATCAAATACAATCATAGCTAATTGATTTGGTTCGTATATATCTCTATATAAGGGGGTAAATAAACCTCCATCAGCTAAAGAAATTGAAGAGAAATAGAAATTTGCCATTATAAAAATTAAAATTAAAAAGAATAACTTTTTCATAAATTTTCACCTCTCTTATAATTAAAAGCCAACTATTAATTATTTTGATGTAAAGAACCATCCTGTATCACCCTGTATCAAATAGAGAGAATATTATCGATTTCTAAATCAAATATAGCTTGAACTCCGTTAACATCAACAGTATATGTACCTGCAGGTAATCCATATACTTCTAGCATAATTTCTTCTTCAAAAGGAGCAATTACTTGGATGCAAGGACCAGGAGTTCGGTAAGTTTCAATAGTGATAAAGAAAGTGTTTACGACTCTTTCCTGACTGATCTGGTAAATTTCAGTACAGGGATCAGGAAGGTTTCCTCTGGCGATAACCTGTACCTGTACGGGGAATGATTCTAATATTATAATTTCTATCTCATCGACTGAGGCAAGGCCTATGGTAGGTATAATAGACAAACAGCCAGTAACAAAAATAATAATCAACATTGATAATCCTAACAATAAAATCTTTTTATTCACATTATTAACCCCTTTTAAATTGTTTATTTCTTCCTAATTTTTTTAGTTAAAATTAAAAATATCCTGTTTAGTTCTTAATTATTCATATTATTCTAAATAATTTTAGACTGTTACATATATTTATTCTACAAAATAATTAAAAATCCTCTTTTTTTAAAATAAAATATACACATTTCAAATAACCACCCTTGACAGATGACAAATTACTAATTTATTTGATTCTATTTAAGATATCAAGTATAATTTATACAAATTTTTCTTGGAACATAATCCTTTTGAGTTACCCCAAGGATGAATCTTAAAATTTTAAGAGTGATTGTGAATTATGAATAGGGATAAGAAAAAATGGATTTAAAAATTATCGAGAAAGATCTTAATAAGGGGAATTAAAAAAACGGATTGCAAGTGTCAAAGGACGGTCCTGATAGAAAAAGTCTGTCACAGGACCGTCCCCTGACAGGTTTTTTCAATTTATACCTTTGGTAATTCCTTTAAGGCCTCTAAGGCCTCTTCAATTTTTTCCTGAGGATAGGCATAATCTTTTAACTTTCCAGCAAAGTAATCTTCATAAGCAGCCATATCCACATGACCATGCCCACTATGAGCCAGTAGTATTGTTTTTGACTCTCCAGATTCTTTACATTTAAGTGCCTCATCAATAGTGGCCCGGATGGCATGGTTTGTTTCCGGAGCACTAATAATCCCTTCATTTCTGGCAAAAGTCACTCCAGCCTTAAAAGTACCTAATTGGTGTTCTGCCCGCGCTTCCACTAATCCCAATTTGAGTAAATGACAGATAATCGGAGCCATTCCGTGATACCTTAAGCCGCCAGCGTGAACAGGTGGAGGAATAAAACCATGTCCCAAGGTATACATCTTTAGTAAAGGGGTAAGCCCTGCTACATCACCATAATCATAACTATAAGGACCCCTGGTTAAAGTAGGACAGCTTGCTGGTTCAACATTTATTATTTTCAAATCAGGTTTCAACCCTTCAATTTTATCTTTTATAAATGGAAAGAAAAGACCGGCAAAGTTTGACCCTCCTCCCACACAACCAATAATAATATCGGGATATTCACCAATCTGTTCCATAATCTTTTTAGCTTCTAATCCGTTTATGGTCTGGTGTAATAAAACATGGTTTAATACACTTCCCAATGAATAATGGGTATCATCACGCTTGACTGCCTCTTCTACCGCCTCACTGATAGCCAGACCGAGACTTCCCGGACAATCAGGATCTTTAGCTAACATATCCCTCCCGGCTTTAGTCTCAGGAGAGGGGCTGGGAATGCATTTTGCCCCCCAGGTCTCCATCATTATTCGACGATATGGTTTTTGCATATAACTAATCTTGACCATATATACCTTAATCTCCAAACCAAAACAGGCACCGGCAAAAGCCAAAGCACTACCCCATTGCCCTGCTCCCGTTTCGGTGGTAATACGCTTAATACCTTCTTTCATATTATAGTAGGCCGAAGCTACCGAAGTATTGGGCTTATGACTTCCAGGAGGACTGGTACCCTCATACTTATAATAAATTTTAGCGGGAGTATCTAGTGCTTTCTCCAACCTCCAAGCCCGGTAAAGGATAGTCGGTCTCCAGAGCCGATAAATCTCCTGCACTTCTTCAGGAATTTCAATATACCGCTCGGTACTCATTTCCTGTTCTATTAAAGCCATAGGAAATAAGGGAGCAAGGTCATCAGGTCCAATAGGTTTGCCTGTTGCCGGATGTAAAGGAGGTGGAAGTGGCTCTGGCAAATCGGCTAAAATATTATACCAGGCAGTTGGCATTTCTTTTTCTTCAAGGGTAAATTTAACTCTTTTCATTTTTTTCTCCTTTCAAATTAAAAAAATTTTCCTTTAAATAAATTCTCCTTTTTAATCTTTAAAAAATATCCGCCCCCTAAGGGGACCAATTGCGTAATATGAACATATTTAACCTCCTCTGCCTTATTTTTTCTGAAAAATGTCTGAATGCTATATTTTTTATAAATAAAAAAGCCCTCCATCCCAGTTTATTTTAATGATAGGGACGGAAAGCTATCTTTCCGCGGTGCCACCCTGATTGAGTCTAATCAATTAATATAATACAGTCTTAATTATTAGACCCCTCTCAATAATGTATATTGGTATATAATATTATATGGTAAATAAATAAAAAACCTTTCATCTCCAAGAGACGAAAGGTTAATTCCGTGGTGCCACTCTAATAGGATTCTTACTTATAAAAATCCTACTCTGTAGAGTACGGATATATTAATTATATACCAATACACTTTTCCTTTTTACGGTGGAAAAGTCCGTCAAAACTTACTCGGACTATTTAAGTCCTTTTAGCCTGAAGCTTGTGGGTCCATTTCGCAAATTCTTCAAATTCTTTATGTCGATTCTCACCATAAGCGACTCTCTGTAAAATTTTATAATCTGCTACTTCTCCCACGCTTTGCTTTTAACTAATATTTTTAAAATTATAACACAGGTGTCAAATCTTGTCAAAAAACCGACCATATTTTCCGTCTTCTTCACTTCTTTTCTGGTCCTTACTTTACCTCCTATAGCCCCACCTACTAATCCTAATAAACCAAAATAAAGGGCTGAGACAAAAACTCCCCCTGTTACGCTACAGGATTTGTAAAAGAACAGGGGACCACACTAATACATTTACCGCAAACATCGGCTAGACCTTTTTCTTTATAGACTTCAGCATTTAATAAAGTCTTTTCATAACATCTATGCTTGTTAAAATTATCTATTTGTAATGCTCTATTAATGCATTTTTTAACACATTCGCCACAGCTTTTATTATATCTATACAGACAATATTCTTCTATTGGTCTCTCGGTTGGCTTCACTTTTAGATTTGTTATCATACTGCCCAGTCTACCACAACATCCTTTATCGGTAATTAACATTTGATGCAGGCCAAATTTACCTAATCCGGCAATATATCCTATATGTTTATGTGACCAATCACTTACTAAATTCACCTTATCAAAATTATGAGTTGGGGGAAGAACCACTGATTGATAGCCTGCTGTAGATATCTGGCCATCAATATATTCATTTAAATCGATAATTAATTTATTGGTTTCAATATAGGCCAAAACCCATCCTTCCGAGGCAATCTCTCCTTTTTTATTACCTGTAACTATCTCTTTCTGAAAGGGGATAAAATAAGATATCACCGTCTGGGCATCTTCCATCAAATCAGTTGGTAAATTATGATTAATGTTTACTACTTTCTTTAATTTAAGAAATAAAGGATCCGCAGAGCTGGCAAAGGAAACTAAGGGCTCATCCCAATCAGTCTTTATATTATTAATTCTCCTATAATTTTTTACATAATCTTTAATCACCCTTATTAGCAATTTTTTCAAAAAATACGCTCCTTGTATATTTATAAAGAAAAACGTGACAAAGGACCGTTGTCCCCTGACATACCCTGAAATATTTTCTTGTCCGCATTTTTAAAAAATAACTTTTCCCCTACATATAGTGCGGAAAATTTGCAGTCTATCAGCATCAGGTTGATAATAAAAGAGGGTAAGATTGGCAGGTGCGCCAACCTCGAGTCTGCCATAATTTTCGGGCATTTCTATGACCTTTGCCGGGTTAATTGTACATAAAGGGATGGTTTTGGCTAAATCATTTCCCGTAAACCTGATAAAATGAGCAATATCCCAATCTAAAAGATGACCAGCTCCAGCAAGGATGCCAGAACCAGGAAGAGCGAGATGACCATCTTTAAATACTTCTACATCGATATTCCCCCATTTATAAATACCCGGGCTTAACCCTCCCAGTAAAGCAACATCACTAACTAAAATTAATCGATCTAATCCTTTAGCCCGGGCAAATACCTTTACCACTGAGGAAGGTAAATGGAATCCATCACAGATAATGCCGGCAAATAATTCATCTGCGGCTAACTGTTCCCAGATATAATTTTTTAACTTGGGTAATGTCAAATAACTCCCATTTCCCAGATGAGTAGAAAATTGAGCGCCTGCTTCTACAGCCTTTATAATCGTATCAGGGGTTGCCCCGGTGTGACCAATAGCAACTTTAACACCACCACTGGTAACCTTTTTAATAAAATCTAAAGAACCTTCCCTCTCCGGGGCTATGGTTACCATCAAAATTCGACCTTCAGCCGCTTCTTGCCATTGCCTGAATTCTTTAAAGTTAGGATCCCTGATAAATTCAGGATCATGGCATCCTCTCGGACCTTCTTCAGAGGAGATAAAAGGACCCTCAATATGAATTCCCGGTATAGCTTCTTTGATATCAGAGCAGTTATTAGTTGCCTGCGAAATTATTTTTAAATTTTTTAATATTCTTTCCTTGGGAGAGGAAACAATGGTGGGAATATGTTGGGTAGTCCCTGAAGTAGCAAGATTAGTAATAATATTTCTTAGATGTTCTTCCGAGAAGTCTTCTAAGCTATAATCACTACCTTTATAACCATTCACCTGCAGGTCAAAAAATCCAGGAGAGATATAGGGTAAATTTTGGTTATCTTCTGGTAAAAAATTTATATTTCTAATAAAAGCATCATCAATTTCAACTTCCATAGGCTTTCCGGTAAAAACGGAAATACCTCTAACCTTCATAATCAATACCACCCGGTAATTATAATGTTTTGTTCCTTGTAATTATAAATTTCACCCGACTTCTCTTTATAAAAACACTCAAAAAATAATTGAATAAATTGTACTAATAAAATTATATTTTATATGAAATTTTTGATTTGCGAATTTTTTAACAATTTATATTATACTATACTATATTATATTAAGTTTTCTCAGTACTTCTTCCATTACCTTTATATTTTGTTGCGAATATGGCTGATTAGCATCATCTTTCCATAAATCTCTTAACCGATTGAGGGTAGTATTACTTATTTTATAATCCTTATTTTTACTTCTTCCTTCTTTAAATTCTATTAAAGCCTTAGCAGCTTCTTCAGTAATATGCGCTTGGGCATTATGATGTTTTTTTAAGGCACTGGAAGGAATTTCATTGATAATATCATCAGTTCCATAGGTTGCTAATACAGCATATTCTTTAGTTAATTGAGGAACATTGTCTATAATTTCATCAGCCAATAAAAACATATTAACATTAAAAGTATAGGCAATCCTGGGAACATCCTCGATATTCGGAAATAACTGAGGCCAATCAATTCTTTGCTGATGTATATTCTGCTTATTCATGGGAACTGCAATCATATTAGGCGCCATATCTAAAGGAGTTTCTGCGCCATGAAAACCCCAATGTCCATCCATTCCAATTCCTTTCAGTTGAAGAATATAAGAATCCTCTTTCTTTAAGTTAAGCAACTCTTCTTTGTAGGTTTTACTTATTTCTTTATCTTTATCTGTCCCAGTTAATTCTAAAAAATGAATATATGATAATTTCCCGCATAAATCTTTTAAAGGTTGGAAAAGTTTATTTTCTAATAGAGAACGAAAGGTAACGGAAAACTCCTTGCTTTTACGAGAAATGGGATAATCATCAAACTGAAAAAAATGAGTTTTTTTTATTATTTCTCGTAAAAATCTATCTTCCTTCGCTTTCTCAACTAAGGCTTGATAAAAGGGGAAGCCACTTGGTGCAGCCATTAACCACAAAACTATTATTTTATTCTGAATATATTTTTCTTTTATAACTTCAGTTATGTAATCAACTGTCATTTTCCCCATTAGTGATTTATCTTTTACTATATTTATTTTTACTGGGCCACTATAGATAATAAATCCTTCTTTCATGTTAAATCTCTCTTCTC
>Ga0209978_10000478_pt1 | contig 15176 bp, 14 predicted proteins | sample BentaG_FD_182805 | JGI IMG/M metagenome (GOLD analysis project Ga0209978, IMG submission 182805) | Deep subsurface microbial communities from South Atlantic Ocean to uncover new lineages of life (NeLLi) - Benguela_00093 metaG (SPAdes)... | ecosystem: Environmental > Aquatic > Marine > Oceanic >... | reverse complement strand
GGGACCACCAGACACAAAGGCTTTTCTGCCATCGACTACTATGAGGTTGGGTTGCCAGCATAGGCTGATTTCAGCAATCTTTTGCTGTAAGTGGCTAAAATGAAGACCACGCCGCTGGCCAGGATGTACAAAACCTACGGCAAGCTTAAAGGCACCAGAAAATGCAGCTATATTATGGGTCTTCATGCACGGTAAATATACTATCTTATCCGATTCATAGGCGGAGCGAGGCATACAAACCGTACTCAGATAGTCACCATCAATCTTAATCCTCACCCAATCATCAGCCTCGTCTTCGAAAGCAACCAACGGAACACCCAGGCGACGGGCTAGCTCGAATATATCTAGTTTCCGAAATACGTTCCTGGTGGGTCGCCAGATTCCTCCAGAGCTTTCACCAATAGTAACTCTTGCTCCCGCTGCCAAGAGGATCTCAACTACGGCGCGCAGAAACACTAGGTCGGTGGAGCCAGGATATGCGTCTGGGCTGTTAAAATTTGGCTTTACTAAAACGTTATCGCCTCTGTCAATAGCTTGCCCCAGGTTACCCAGCAGTGCGATAACTCTATCAATGGAGAGCCTGATGTCCTTCCCGGCTGTCGCCCTAGCCACGAGGGCTTGGCCGTTTCGGCACCATGGATTCACAGTACGTGGCTTGGGGTCAACAAGCGGAACGTTCTTCGGCACCCTATCACTAACAAAGTGATATAACCCAACAACCTTGTCAACGAAATCTGCCATTTGATCTTCCATCTGCAATTAGCAAGCTTTTGTCTGTCTTCACACTGGCTATTATGGGCATATTGCAGTATTAGTTCAGGGCATACAATATTACTAGGCAGGGGTTCATCGGCTGAGCCTAACGAACTGGAGAGCATGATTAAATAAAAATGGAGGCGACGACCGGATTCGAACCGGTGAATAGGGGTTTTGCAGTCCGTTGTAGGTCGTCCCGCCCAATGTTTTTGTGTGTCATATGGCCCTGTTTTGTATCTGGTATAGATTATCTTGAGACCTTATTATACCATCTGGTGATACCCCGTGTCACCCAGTTCGTTAGCAAATCCGTTAGCAAAAACCGATGGGCTAACATAGGGATCTTCTGACAAGGGAGTTGGCTCTTAGTAGGTAGAGGTCAGTTGCACATCTTGGCTAATTGTTACATCTGCAAGCACACAGGATACCCTCTGTATTCCAGCGGTATTGACTACTTTACGGAGAAAGACTAAACTCAAGCTCCAACACGTGAAATAGCCTTACAAAACAATAGACGCTGGGGTGGGAGAGATGAAGGGCATGACAAGGGCACTGGAACCGCTAAATAGATAGCGGTGGCTGGTGCCTTTCTTATAATTCCACATTAGGGAGGCAGAGCATGGAGAAACTCGTGTATGTCGCAGGTTCGAGACCTGCACGGCCTATCACATTCAGAAGCCCCACCCATTTTGGGGAGATTTTAAAAGAATCAGGGTGTCAAGACACTAGGCGAACTGACCCCCTGATTTTATGGTTTATAAGCAACAATTTCAAGTGATTGCAGATTGTATTTACATTTCTACAAAATACTAAAGTGTACAGAATACTATAGTGCAGTGAGGAACTATACAGCGAACACTGAGGACAAAGGTAGACTCCATTCCTTATAGACTTAAGCACAACCGGAAGATGATGGAGCTTGACACGACGAGGCCAGCCGGATAAAGTGTCCATTAGTAAGTTGTACCTTAAGTGCTGAGAGGAAGACTTTAGATTCACGTCGTTCGCTTTAGGCCGGAATCTCAATTGTGCTATCATGTAATATGCTACTGGAGATAAAAATGAAGCGGTGGTTACGGAAATTTCATCTTTTACTAGGAAAGGGAAAAAGCCTAAAGGTTCTAAAGATAGTCACTGTCGTGTCTCCAGTCTTGTTCTTTTGTCTGCTTGAGCTATTGAGGCGGTATACCGTTTTGGGAGAGACACGTATGGTGATTTGGGGCACTTTGTCGCTCGTCATTATCGTCATTATCGCTGCCTTTTTCTTTTCCAAACTTGTCTTTGCCGTCTTGGATCACCTGCAAAAAGAAAATGTACGCCGCCTGCGGGAACTGGCGACCTTAAGTGAAGTGTATCAGACTTTAGATGAATTCCATAATCGTAACGCTCTGTTAAATGGCGCAGTGGACAAGCTGATTCAGATTACTACTGCCGATTCTGGAGAACTGTACCTAGTTGATGAGCAAAGCCATGAACTGGTGCACTCGCTACACGCCGGATTTCTGGCTGATATATTTCAACGGGAGACGCATCTTCAGTTAAAGGAATGGCTTATGGATGAAGGTGCCCGGTCAAATCAACAAGTAATCATCGAGGACTTGAAGAATCTCCAGAGTGGGCCCGTCTCTTCCCTGATGGATGCAGGAGTGCGTTCCTTGGCTGTAGTCCCTCTAAAGTCGAGGAGCAGGACTATCGGGATTATCTGTCTCTTCAGTCTGAATCCTGATCATTTCAAACTAAGTGAGGCAAACCTCCTATTTAACGTCGGGAGTCAGATTGCTGTGGCTATAGAAAAGGTGTGGCTTTACGAAAAGGTTCAAGCGGTAGCCGTTGTGGAAGAAAGGGAGCGAATTGCTGCTGAGCTCCATGACGGGCTAGCTCAAGTGCTAGGCTATGTGATTACCAAGAGCCAGGCGACAAGGCAACTTCTCCAGAAAATGATTGCAGCCAACGATTATCTGGTAGAATTGGAGAACGTTGCTCAAGAACTATACACAGATACACGTGAGGCGATACTGGGTCTAAGGACAGCAATTGCTGGTGACGGAAGTATGGTCTCTGCGCTCAGAGAGTATGCTGTGCGTTTCAGCCAGATGCACAATATTAAGACTGAACTTACGGTCGGTGACCACCGCATTCCCTCTTTGTCCCCGCAAATCGAGTTGCAGGCTATCCGTATAGTCCAGGAGGCGTTGTCTAATGTAAGGAAGCACGCCAAAGCGACACGCGCGACAGTCAAAGTCGCCGCAGGAGAAGATGAGGTCACAATAGCCGTTCAGGACGATGGCAAGGGATTCGATGTTGATAAAAATGGGAAGGGAGATTGGACAAAATTCGGGCTACGAAATATGAAGGAAAGGGCAGATAGCATTCACGGTAGTCTGTTTGTAGAATCAAGGCCAGAAAAAGGAACGAAAGTAACTCTGAGTATACCATTGACCGTTTCTGAGACTGTGATTGAAGAAGGTAACAAAAATGAGAGTACTGATAGTTGACGACCATGCGTTGGTAAGAAGCGGCATCGCTAGCTTACTCATGGCAAACGATATTGAGGTAATTGGAGAAGCAAGCAACGGTCTGGAGGCGGTCGAAAAGACTGTCCGTCTAAAACCTGATATCGTGCTGATGGATATTAAAATGCCCGGCTGCAATGGCCTTCAGGCAACACAGCTCATAAAAGCGCAAATGCCACAAGCTAAGATTGTCATGGTTACTGCCTTTGATGATGACGACGACTTGTTTGAGGCGATGAAGAATGGTGCTGTGGGCTATATCCTCAAGAACATAAAGGCTGAAGAGTTTATCGAACTCCTCTCAAGTGTGATGAGAGGGGAAGTAGCTGTGTCCCCATGGATAGCCTCCAAAATCGTTAAAGAGTTGTTCCGCAATGCCGGAAGGCTAGGGGCGAAACATGCGGACAGTGACCTGACAACCAAAGAAGAGGAAGTTTTGACACTGGTAGCAGATGGAGCGGCAAACAAGGAAATCGCGTGTTCGCTTAACATTTCAGAGAACACGGTAAAATATCACTTGCGCAACATCATGGAAAAGCTCCACTTCAAGAACCGCGCTCAGATGGCTGTGTATGCGGCTAAAAGAGGGATAGAACGTCCTAAAGAAAAAGGATAGTGTTAGTTTCATAGACAGCGACGTTCCAAAAGGGTGGTCTTTGAGACCGCCCTTTTGTGTAGCCAGAGAACCATCCTAATGCATATTGTCCAATACAAGGAAAACCCCGAAAATGGATCTGCGGCCTATCTAAGCTAAGCCTCAAAGGCTTTTGGTGCTATGGTGGCGAGGTCTGCGAAAGGCTCTTATAGGTGTATAGTAGAGCAGTAATGCGTAATGGAGGTCACAAATGAAAATAGTAGCTATTGGAATCGGCCAGTGCGGTTGTAACATCGCTGATGAGCTTTATGCCGTCAACAATTACTCCAAGTCGTTTTTTCATCGGAATATTGAAATTCTAACCGATGCTTTCGCCGTCAATACCGATCAGACAGACCTGGGTTCCCTCAGACACATTCCGCGAGATAGAAGCCACAGGATTGCCATAGGGGCAAGCAGAACTCATGGGCATGGAGTAGGGAAGATAAATATTGATGCTGCTACCATAATGAAAGAGGCCTATCCAATTATCGTCGATGATGTCTTCAGTTCCAGTAAATTCTATGAAAGCGATGCTATTGTAGTAGTAGCTAGTGGAGCAGGGGGTACCGGGTCCGGTGGCATCGGCTTGCTGATAAAAGGGCTCAAAGAGAGAATAGAGAGGCCCATTTATGCCATAGTAGTGCTGCCATTTGCTTACGAGGAAAAGGCAGAGCTCTCCTATGCAGTAATCAACACGGCTACATGTCTAAGGACGGTAAATCAATATGCTGATGCTGTGTTCTTGCTTGATAATGAGGGGTTTGGACGGGGAGGTGTCAACCTAGCCCAGAATTTCAGAATGATAAATCAGCAAATGGTTACAAATTTCTTTGATCTTTTCTGTGCGGGTGAGGAGCAAACGAATAAGCACATAGGCAGCAAGGTAGTTGATGCGGGAGATATTAAGCAATCCTTAAAAGGGATATCAACGATAGGCAGAGGAGAAATTGCCTTGTCCACCTTCCGGCCCTGGAAAAGAAACCATTACCGAGATGCCAGCAAAGGGAGTGTCGCCTTAGCCGGAGCGATGGAGCAAGCCGTAAACAATTTATGTTTAAAAGCCAAAATGGAAGACGCCAGGACAATTCTAGCCTTAGTTTGTGCTCCAAAGGATGTTATTACTCTCAACGCACTTGCAGAAATCTCCAATTCTTTACAGGAGCGTTCTCCCAAATCGGTTATCAGGATCGGCGATTACCCCCGGAGAGGAAAGGAAGTCTCCCTCACCACAGTTCTTTCCACCTTAACTTCGTCCCAGAGAATGGAAAGCTTGTTTACTCGAGCCGAGGATTTTCTTGAAAAGGAGCAGGAAATAGCCAAAGAGGCAGAGTTGAAGATTATGCAAATGCACGAAAAAAGTGCCAGGATTCCATCTCTGGATTAGTAAGCCTTAGCCTTACTATCGACTTCTACCTCACGGATGGTATAGTCTCAAGGCAAATAAAATAAGGAGGTGAATAAATGCAAGCCTACTGTATGAAATGTCGTACCAAGAGAGAAATGAGAGATGCTAGAGCCATAACAATGAAGAATGGCAAACCGGCAACGCAGGGTGTGTGCCCCGTATGTGGGACTAAAATGTTCAGAATCGGGAAGAGTTGAAGCGAATACTGCGGGTATCGTGCTTACCGAAGAGGCTGGGTATTTGCAAACAGGTATCTAGCCTCTTCATTTTGCTATACAATCTGGACTTTTGTTACATGTCTCCGGGCTTTGCCAAGTGCCGAAAGCGGTTTGGGCAAAGTGAAACGAAGTCGCAAAGCCTGTGTTATACGCCGTGCGAACGTGGGCGATAACGGTTTCGGTCTGCAAAATAATCAAGTGCTTGGAAACCAGGGTGAATTCGCGCTCGATGTGCAGTTCCAGCCGGAATGAAATACGTATCGCGACGGCTGTACGTCCGAGCTTGATCACCAATTGTCAATTCAATCTTTCCATCAATGACAACGCCCCACTGGTTCCCATGTGAGTGTTCAGGCACAGACACCTCGATGTCCGATTCGTTGAATAAAATCTGTCCTGATTCACTTTGAAGAAGCCACCCACGTAGACCCTCAAAAGGCAAATCGGCTTCAGGAAGGCTTCGCACAAAAGCTGGAAACTCGAATGAACTCATGGCATCTTTTTCCTTTCCGTAGTAAGCATGGCGCATAACAGCCATATAGACGAACTTAGAGTTCGCCTAATCCGTTCCAGTTTGTCAAATTCTACCATAGTTTGGAGATATTGAACATTACGCCCATTAGTTCGGTCACGCTTAGATGGAACTCTTATTGTCTTCAGGGAGTGAGAGCAAGATTCAGAAGTATCCATTAGCTCAGCCCCACCAGATGCCCCATTCTCACTGACGTCGAACAGATATGGATTGAAAGGAGCTATGGTGCAATTGGCGAGAGAATATACTGCAGTCCTGAGTCCCATTGCCCCCTCATTCACTTCGCTCCGCCCTGGCCCCCAGGGGGTGCCATAGGTAGCAGCCCAAGCTTCAGCCGACCTGTGACCAGCTTGCGCACCTCCATGGGTTGGGCCACAAGCGTCAGGCCTCTGGCGTCTCGGAAGAAGCGCTCCAGCGGGAAGTCCATGGTGTAGCCATACGTGCCGAAAAGCTGCAGCGCCTTGCTCGTTACCTCCAGGGCAGCCTCGCAGGGGAAGATACCGGCCATCAATGCCGGGGTCAGGTCTTGCACATCCTGAGGCAGGGAGCCCGCCTGGTATATCAGTAGCCTCGAGGCCTCGACCATGGTGGCCATATCTGCGATCATGCACTGCACACTATCGAAGTTGGCAAGATTCTGGCCAAAGGCGACAGCACGCTCCTTGACATATTGTATCGCGGCCTCAAGAGCTGCTTCAGCCAGGCCCAGGGCCACAGCACCAAAGGCGGGCATACCTGAGAGCGTTATCTCTCTGGCAAACAGCATCAGGATGCTCTCCGAGAGCAGGTTGGCTTTGGGCACCCGGCAGTCTTCGAAGATGAGCTCCCCGGTGACATCGCCGCGAAGCCCCAGCTTGTTCTCCTTCTTGCCAAAGGAGAAGCCAGGCGTGCCTTTCTCTACAATCAGTCCGGAGATACCCATTGCCCCCTTTTCCGGGTCCGTTCTGACTAGCACCAAGTAAATCTCGGCCTCACCACTGTTGCTGATGAAGCACTTGGTGCCATTGAGCACATAGGAGTCACCCTCAAGCCGGGCTCTGGTCTGGAGGGTTAAAGGCCAGTTGGCGCCGCCGCTGGGCTCGGTGTTAGCCAGAGCGCCCAGCCGCTCCCCCTTAGCTAGGGCTGGCAGATACTTTGCCTTCTGCTCATCATTGCCCAGTGCCATGATCATGAGACCTGGGCAGCTACTACAAATCAGTGTTATCCCCAGCCCGGCGCAAGCTCGCGAGACCTCTTCCACGGCTATCAAGAACCCCAATTTGTCCGATCCGCTTCCCTCAAAGGCCGGTGGGGTCCGTAGGCCAAACAAGCCTAATTCGGCCATCTTCCTGACACAGTCCCTGGGGAACTCCCCTGATTTGTCGATATCGGCGGCAATAGGGGCTATCTCCTTCTGGGCGAAGTCGTGTATTGTCTTCTGCAACATTTTATGTTGCTCTGACAGTTCAAAGTTCATTTGATACCTCCCTTGTATTTTTGAGAGAATCTATAATTCCCATGGCCTCCACAGGCTTACGGCTGGATGCCCTGAGACTAGCTCTGACCGACAACGGCTTAACCAGTTCCTCAGCAGGGCAGCCGGGGTTAGCAGTACAAAAAGCAGTAGCAATGCCCACGGCTTCTCAAACAAGGTTGCCAGTCTTGAAACAGGACTCATGCTAGGCAAAAATAGTCCTCTACTCATTCAGAAGGGAGGCATGTCCATAAGCATTTTACCCAACATTCCTTTCAAAACCTCCGATGGTGTCAAGTGCAGAGTAAGACCCCGTGCATCGCGACAGTAGCGTTCCAAAGGTAAGTCCCGGCTGTATCCTGTCCCCCCGTGCACCTGTAACGCTTTGTGAGTTACCTCGATTGCCATTTCTGTGGCACAAAGCTTTGCCATGAATACAGGAAGCAGGGATGGTGGTTCTGGTCCCTCCAGTTGCTCTGCTGCCGAATAGGTAAGTGCTCTTGCTGCAGCCAGAGCCGTACTCATCTCAGCCACCAAATATTGAACTCCCTGATATTCACCGATTACCTGACCCGCGACTTCTCGCGACTTTGCGTGGCTGATGGCGGCATCGGCCGCTGCGTGGGCAATACCTAGGGAAACGCCTGCAGCCCCTAGCATGGCTAACCCTATGAACTTAGGAAAGATGGCAAGAAAACCGTTCTCTGCACCAAGCAAATTCGCTTTTGGTACTCTGCAATCCTGGAAAATTAGCTCGCCATCCGAAGTGCCGCGTAATCCCATATTGTCTTCCTTCTTACCGAAAGAGAAGCCTGGGGTTCCCTTCTCTATGATCAGAATCGATAAATCGGCCGGACTTCTGGCTTGATCGGTACGTAATACAATCAAGTATACCTCTGCTTCTTCACTGCAGTGGATTAAGGTCTTGTTTCCATTGACTGCAAAATCATCTCCGTCGCTCACTGCTTTTGTCATAACTGCGAAGGGATTAGCGCCTGAAGCGGGTTCATTAGCTGCAAAAGCACCCAATCTATGGCCCTTTATCATCGCTGGCAAGAGGCGACTCTTCTGTTTGTCACTACCGGCAACAACCAGAGCTCTGGCTACTACTTCTTGAGTATTAGATACTGAAGCTGTCGAAGCACAACCTTTGGCAATGGCTTCCGTAGCCAGCACGAAGGAGAGAGTATCGGCCCCCCCGCCTCCCATATCCTCAGGGACAGTCATGCCCAAGAAACCAGACTCGGCAAGCTTTCGCAATCCGTGTCTAGGGAATACTTGTTTTTTATCTACCTCGGCAGACCTCGGCGCCAGCTCTTGCTTCGCAATATCGCTGGCCGTCTCCCTCACCATCTTTTGATCATTACTTAGATTCATGTTTATCCTCCACTCAGAATATTAGTAGTATGTCTGTTTCTAAAAGGCGATTTACCATAGAAAACAGAAATTCGCTCTAGAGATTGTGTATTTGACTCCTCGTTTACAGTCGTGTAATCGAGTCCCTCCCAGCATTACTGGTAGTGGTGTTATTAACCTCTTCATTTTTCTATCACCTCCCTTTCTGTATAGCTGGCTACCGGCAATTTGCCTAACACCGGCCTCGGAGTTTACTGTTTTCGTCCAAGTACTTACCAAAGCCGGTGTTAGGCACTGTTGCCTACGGTTGGCAGAAACCTATGGCTAGTAATACGAGGGCCGAATGTCGCAAAGTCGCATCAGGTCGCCCGCCACTCAAAGGCCAGCTCATTTTGTGGTAGCGGCTGACTCAGGTCAATGCCGTGGATCTCCTTCAGCTGCCGAATGTACCAACGATCAAAAGGCTTATTGGATGAAGCTAGCTCCTCGAACAAGCGCCCGGGATCATCTGCCTCCAAGTTGACGACGCACAAATCCCCATTGGGAGTATGTTGGATCCATACCTCTTGCTTCCTGATACCTACGCGTCGCAGGAATTCGTCTATTTCGCTACGGCGTGGCCCGGAGGCCTCTGCAGAAAGGCGCCTGACAGCTTCGGTCTTGCCCGGCAGGACGGGTACCACAAAGGAATATGATGCCATCTCTATCACCTCCTTCTTTGTTAAAACATAATTCCCAATTCTTAATCTTGAATCTCTATACTACGAATGTAGTGGCCCTCCTTTCTGATTGTAATATTGAAGATATACCACATTGTGGTATTACTTGTCAACCACAATGTGGTATAGTTATGGTATGATTAAAGAAAATGTAGATAATAGGTATTCAATGGAAAGTAAGGAATTTTCTAAGATTAGGCACTATTTAGGCAAGAGCCAAAACCAATTGGCGCGATTATTATGTGTCTCTCCCAAAGCTATACAGAGCTTTGAACAAGGGTGGAGGAACATTCCGGCAAATGCTGAGCGACAACTACTATTTCTCCTATCACTGAAGAGGTCCTTAGATGAGAATACCAGTCCCTGTTGGGAGATACGAAACTGTCCTGCTGAATGGAGAGAAAACTGCACTGCATGGGAATTTAAAGCTGGATATTTTTGCTGGTTTATAAATGGGACCTTTTGTCAGGGGAAAGTGCAAGAAAGCTGGGAGAAGAAGATAAAGTTATGCCGCCAATGTGAAGTATTTCGATCGATGGTTCTCCCCGTTTAAGAGCAGGAATGCATGCTTTTTGTAGATGGAATAGAACAGCCGCAGTCGAATACGCTTTGGTAATAATTGCATATTTCGTCATTTGGTTCAACTCATCGGGAGCGCTATAATAGACACAGGCTCTATAACGAGGTGTAGAAAATGTCTACTTTTACAGATGAAGGATTCTTGAGCACAAGTATGGACGAATGGTCAAGAGAGTGCTCCGGTCGGTACTCGGAATGGTTTGCACTTTGCAGGGAGTTTAACCAATACTGTGTGCAACTTTTACGCAAGTTGGTACCTAAAAATCGTCAAGAGCACCTCGCAGTTGCGTTATTCATCAGATTGCTAAGCCTCTTTGAAAGCTCTATCATCCTAACTGAACGGTGTATGGTCAACGAAACTAAAATCCAACTGAGAGCAATGATGGAAGCTCTGTTCACCCTTAAAGCTATTACTATTGATGAAACGATGGCTGAGCGATACTACGACAATAATATCTTGGAGAAACTTAATAACCTGCGTCGTTATAAGCGTTACGGTTCCGATGCATTACTTAAAGGTCTAGACTTGGACAAGCGAATTGAAGAGTTAGATGGAATGAAAAGACAGAAAAGCATCATGCCGCTGACTACAGAGACACTTGCTAAAAAGGCAGGATTGCCAGATTTCTACGTTTCAGCTTATCCAGTCCTTAGTTGGACTGCCCATTCTAATGTAATAGATATCGGACAATACATTCATGGTAAGTCTGATGAAGAGATTGAAGAAGTTTCATGGCATCCCCAGATGGAAGGTATAGATAAGCTGCTTCTTACGGCCATGGAATGTGCTATCATAGGATTACGGTCTGTTAATGAGCTATTCAGTCTAGGAGTAGCAGGGGAGATTGAGAAATATTTTCAGAGGTATCATGAGCTAGCCAAGAAGTTAACAACCAATGAGATTGATTAAACTTACCATTATCACCGATGATACCCCTCCATTCAACCTGATATAGTAGGGTGGCTTGTAGATGGAAAACTTGAAATGGTAACAATAAGCCAAAATGTGACATTATGGACTTCCGTTCAAAGGGGTGATAAAACCTACCTTCAAATTTTATGGTAGTCTCAAATTCTCCAAAATTGATTATTTCTCCATATCCGCTGCAAAATCTGAGGTTCCAAATAGACTTCATGATATTCTCTGTGGCAGTTGAACCTCTTCAACTGGACGATTCAAAGCACTAGCATAGCGTTCTCTTAAATTCTCTTCATTGATGCCAATGAGAGCTAGATCCATGCCAATCATGTAGAGAAGTAAAAAGGTAGCTGTGTTCTGATTTTCTTTTCGTATTATCATTATATTCGCTATTGAGTCCCGGAGAAGACCAATCCAGGGTTCAGATGCCAAGTCCGTTGGAACTCTGGCGAACTTACGTGTCCACGACGCTAATGTCCCTCCCGTCCCAACTGCGAGTTTAATAGCCTTGGCCATTGCAAGTAGTCCAATAGTTCTAAACAGTAGGTGTCCCCCGCTTCTGTGTCTATATTTTCCAGCGATTTTTTCTCCCTTTGCACCATTTTGTACTTCTGCCAAGGGCTGAAAATGACGTATCATGTATTTCCAGAAATCTGTAGCCCTGTTGTATAAATCCGTAAGTTCTTCATCCGAGGGGCGAAAGCGCTTAAAATCTTTCCATTTACGACCCCGACGATTCGCTAGAATGATGTCGTTCACTTCGTATAGTGTAGTTATGTTTGTAAAACTTTCTTCGTCAGTTACTGGTATTGCTTTTCCTTTTCTAGTAGATATGCGATGGCCCTTCAATAAGGGATACTCTCCCATTAATTTCCTTGTTATTATCGCTACGGTGTCATCTTCGTCTAGCGCTATGATATCCATCATATCGACGGGTTTCGCATACCTATTCAGGGTGGAGAATAACCTCCTGGTTCGCTCCAACCCGGCTCGTTCTTTAACATTCGCCGCTAGAAAAATTGTGCAGACCTCATCGCCAGCTAGTCCGGGAGGGATTTCAGTACTAGCTATGGCTTCTTTGATCCCCGCAACTCGATGCTGACCATCTATTGCAAATAGCTTTTCCTTGCCATCCAGTTTGAGAATTCCAAGCGCTGCTTGTGCATCTACTGGTAACTTATCGGGGTCAAACAATGGGCTTTCTTCAATTGTCAACTCATACCACTTCGGGGATCCACCATAAACACCTATAATTAGTGCGCTAAAGAAGCGCTGAGGCTGCGTCCTCAAATAAGCGGCGATTTCTGTTGATCGTTTTGTGACTTGTCGTTGAATAAGTCCTTCCAGATTCTTATTCTGATGTATATCTTCAACAAGACTCACTCGTTGAGCTATCTCATTCATACTCATGAAGCTAATATAGTAGACATTATCCCCTATTTTCGCTTTTAAAGCCGGAATTAGCAGCTCATATGTATCTGTCATCGTAGTGCCTCTACTATTCTGCGTACTTTTGCTAGCAATTGCTCCTTGTTGCATGGTGGTATAAGAGCACTCATCAGAGCCTTCTCCATTTCAGCAAGTGTAGTAGCGTTCTCCTGCAAACTGCTGAAGCAGAAAACTATGTTAGCCGAATACTTATTCAATAGCCTGACGATTTTTGGTCGCCCGCTTTCTCGTTGCATCTCCTTAAGGTACTCTTTGAAACGCTGTCGCAGGGTTCTTTTTGTTTTTCCTACATACATTAAGTATGAATTCGAAGGATGATTTGCTACGCTCGGTTTGATGACAAAGGTATACAATCCAGGCTCATCTGGAACATTGTCAGCCTCACTCGTAAGGAATTTCCGTTCCTGCCAATTGAATGTGTACCCATAATCCTTAGCGTACTGCTGCCACAATCGCGGCCATAGGCAGAAAGTATATTCGTGTGCTTTTGCTTCATCCTGTTCAGCGATTAAATCATATACCGACAATGTTCTCTCTCCCAATAACCTATATTTGCATATCAGTTGTCTGACTAAGTCGCTGGAAGTAATTCAGTAAGGTTATCAGTCAAATTCCAAATTGGTTTGGCACTACCATCCTTTAACATGTCAATTATCTCCGCTAGTCCGGTTGCAGCTAGTTCATTTGCTAGATCCATGATTTCAGATGGTCTCTCAAGGATCCACGGGTCATCAGTGTACGAGACAGCCAATAGTTCTAAAGACTCTATTCGATAGGGATCCCGAGATAGAAGCTCTCCCGTAATAAACCGGTGAGGCCTTATGAGCTGTGTTCTTTTACCCTTTCGTGCACCAATACACACCGCGAGAAACCAGATATCAATTTGACGTTCGAACGGACTATCGTCGGGAGGTGGCCTTGTCCCTCCTCCCGGCTGAGTCTGACAGAAGCGGTCCACTTCGTCCCTGTAGGCTTCTGGAATTCTCAATTCAAGATTCTGGAATGGATTTGTTACATATGCCACTGGTTGCCCCCCTAACTTATATCAGCGTTTACTTAGGCTCGGATTGCCGCTGTCTCCTATGCGCTCGCACAGATTACAGTACTGGTGATGATTGCAATCACAACTAACTAATCTTTTGTATGAACCATTGGGATCATTCACCAGTTGCTTAGGATAGTGTGCTGAGTTGGTTAACGTGCACACCTTCCCTGCGTAGAGATCAATAATGTCTTGGCATCCAAAAAGCTCGTCACGTGTCAGAAATAATACTAATTGCTCGGTATGGTCGACGGTTGTTCGTAGGACTGATTGTTTCACTATACCACTCATCATACCTAGTGGAGTGTCGATAACGTTTGGTGCTTTGACTCCACTGACTTCCGTGAGAGCTAGAATAAAGGCTAACGTCAATGCTCGTCGAGAAGCACCGTTGAGGTCAAGGTCTGTGTCGAGATGTCTGTCTTCTGGACCGTAGACAGCAATATCATACGCTTCTGTGATATCCGCCCTACGAATTATTGAGTTCTCTGGGTCAGCTTGAATCATATTCAAAAAGTACTCGTTCATAGCTGAACAAACCCGGGTGATCTCGCTTTCCTCTATTGTCTTATAGGATGTCGCAATTACGTCCAAAATGTCATTAGCAGCATCTACGCGGCACCTTACTCGTTCATATCGCTTTTGTCGTGCAGTAAGCGCATTCCACTCGTCATTTGCAAGCTTTTTAGCCCTCGCCAATTTATCTCGATCCGATTGGCCAACGCTTTGTTCTCGAGTCAAACTGTCTCTGTATTCTAAACGTTGTTTACGTTGTTCCCTCAGAAAGCCAATATCTGTTTCAGGTAACTCGCTTATTTTGGTTTCTACTGCCTTAAGTTCTGCTTCTAAGGTTTCAATTTGTCTTTCAAGATCATTCCTACGCTCAATGATTGACCTCATTTGTTTAGTCCAACTGTTGTCTGGGTCACTTAGCTGCGACAGCTTCTGAACTGCTATATACCGAAGCTCGGTTAGCCTGTCATCCACGGCGGAGGCAGCTTCTTGTTGCACTATGAGGTTTTCGATGCGTTGATATCGCGGAGTGCCAGGATCGAGCGATTCACCGCATATGCATTCACGCATATCGAGCCGTTCACGAAGGATAGGTATGGCTGTTCGCGGGATACGGCCTTTTGCCTTTAGGTCATCAAGGATTTGGCCAGCCTTAGTAATATGGTCTTTCAGCAAGAATTGTCCCAATGATTCTCTACGGAATAATCCGCTGTGCTCCTGCTTCACGCTTTCAAGACGTGTTCGAGTCCTTGTGAGTTCATCCTGTTTAATCTGCCTATGCTTAATTAGATCTTCCCTATTACCCTTTTCGAGAGCTCTCTCAAGCTTCTGTTCAATCATGTTAATGTCAGCGTCAATCTGTTTTAACTCGGTATCTATTTCGGATAACCTTTTTTCATTTTTAGATTCTTGCTCTTCCAAGTGACGTATTCTTCCTTCGGCTCTAGCAACTTCCTCACTCCCAGGGAACTCCTTAGCTTGACTACGAATTTGAGCCAACGCATTTCTGGCATGGGTTGCAGAGTTTTCTAAAAGTTCAAAGCCCAGCATATCCCTTATCGCTCTCTTGACAATTCTCCGTTTTT
>Ga0209978_10000477_pt1 | contig 15201 bp, 17 predicted proteins | sample BentaG_FD_182805 | JGI IMG/M metagenome (GOLD analysis project Ga0209978, IMG submission 182805) | Deep subsurface microbial communities from South Atlantic Ocean to uncover new lineages of life (NeLLi) - Benguela_00093 metaG (SPAdes)... | ecosystem: Environmental > Aquatic > Marine > Oceanic >... | reverse complement strand
TGGTTGTGGCAAAACCACCCTCCTAAGGATTATTGCTGGGTTAATCCCGGTGGACTCAGGAGAAATAAGATACGACCAGGTAAATATGGAAAATACTCCTGCCGGGGAGAGACGAATTGGCATGGTTTTCCAAAATTATGCATTGTATCCCCATTTCACGTCAAAGAGTAATATTCTATCCTACTTTCTATTCAAGAAAAAAACTCCAGAGCTAGACAAGATTGCCAGAGAAAAATATAGAAGAACCAGCGAACTGATGGGAGTTGATATGGCCTATCTTTTGGACAAAAAACCCACCCACTTATCAGGCGGTGAAAAGCAAAGGATCGCACTCGGACGGTGTATCACAAGAGATCCAGCTCTATTCCTGTTGGATGAACCTTTTTCTAATCTCGATCAAAAGTTAAGAGAAAAATATCGTGTTAATTTGAAAACGCTACTAAAGCACTTTAATATTACTGCTGTTTATGTAACACATGACCAGCAAGAAGCACTCATCCTGGCAGACCTTATAGCAATTATGAATGTGGGGAGAATAGAGCAGGTTGGGACATACGAAAATATCTATGAGAATCCCAAAAGCATTTTTGTTGCCGAATTCTTGAATTTGGATATAGACACTCCAGCAATTAATCTCATTTGTGGCGAACATGTTGCTCAAGAGCTCAAAGAAATGATTATTGGTGTGCGCCCCGAAGATGTAGAGGTATTTGAAGAAAAAAAAGGCGATTGTATTATGGGAACCATTGTAGATATGAGAAACATACCCTTAAGAAACGCAACCATATTACGCACTAGGATTGATACAAATGAAGTCTACGTTCGAATTCCCCTAAAGAAGGGTCCGTCAGTTAATAGAAGGGTCTGGTTAAGTTTTAGAAAATATCACATTTTTGACAAAAACTCGGGTCAAAGACTCCGCAGCTATCGGAACTCCCAGAGTCCTTAATAGAAAAAGAATCCCAGAAAATGATGTTAGGAAAAATCCCTGGGTCCTTTTATGCACGAGACACCCGGAAAGTTGCTCGGAACCTACTGGGGAAGATTCTGTGCTGCAAAACATCCGAAGGCATCGCCAAAGGTAGAATAGTTGAAACTGAAGCCTATTGTGGGGATAAAGATCCAGCCGCCCATGCCTATAGAGGAAAGACCCCCAGGTCGAAGATAATGTGGGGTAGAGCAGGGGTTGCCTATGTATATTTCGTCTATGGGATGCATCATATGCTTAATGTGGTAACTGAGAGAGAAGGAAGCCCAGGCTCCGTTTTCATACGAGCACTTGAGCCAATAGAGGGTATTACCCTAATGAAGCAAAGAAGAAAAACTCAGGATGCGAAGAGTCTAACCAATAGTCCGGCTAAGCTTACCCAAGCATTGGGTATCACTATGCAAGATAACGGAGTCAACCTGGAAAGTGGGCACCTTTGGATTGAGGAGGGTCGGAAGGAGAAATTCGACATTGTTTCTACGGGTAGAGTCGGTATCAAAGCGGGAAAAAAGCTTCAACTGAGATTTTATATAAAGGGGGATGAGCACGTCTCGAGAATTTGACAATTACCCCCCTGAAAAACTATAATAATCACGTCAAAGACAGGTAATCGCATCCATAAAGGGGCAGGAGAAAAGGCGAGTTATTCGAAAGATCACGAGGCGAAAATAGAAATCTTCTGGTCAGAAGAAAGAGTGACCGCCAAGCTCATCCACAGATGGACCCGTTCCTTCAGAATGACAAGGACGGGTTTTTTCTTTTCGAAGAGACAGCCTCCCTAAAGGTAGGAATTGTAGCTCTGTGGGGCTTTCTCATTGAGCTGATAAGCACGGTGGGCTTCAAACTGAAGATGGAAAAAATAGAAGGATGGTTGTCTTCACTTCCAGGAGATTGTGAGCTATGAGACTGCCCAGATTTGGCAGCCGGCTTTTTGCCCGGGGAGCGGTGGGGCTAGTTCTTTGCCTCGCTACTGCAGCAGGCTTCGCAGGACAGGAGCCACCAAAAGAGGCTTGTTTTTACCGTAAACTAGAAGAGAGCGAGGTTCAATGCCTGATGTGTCCCCAAAAATGCCTTATCGTGGAAGGAGCCAGAGGAGTTTGTCGCAACAGAGAAAATCGTGGCGGAACACTTTATGCCCTAACCTACGGAAGACCCTGCACTCTATCGGTGGAGCCCATCGAGAAAGCGCCTTTTTTCCATTTTGTCCCCGGGCATAAACGCCTTTGTATAGCTACAGTGGGCTGTAATTTGCGCTGTAAATACTGTCAGAACTGGCATATTTCGCAGAAGCGCGTGGAGGAAGTGAACCACTATGATCTATCTGCAGAAGAAATTGTCAAAATAGCCAAAAAGGAAGGCGTCGAGTCCATTTGCTTTACCTTTAGCGAACCTACTGCATTCTATGAATATATGTACGACATCGCTAAGTTAGCCAAGGAAAATGGACTTATGACCTCCATAGTTTCCAATGGCTTTATCAATCCAGAGCCTTTAAAGCAGCTCATCCGTGTTTTGGATGCGGTGAAAATTGACCTTAAAGGCTTTTCCGAAAGCTTTTACGAGGAACTCTGCTTTGGAAGGCTTGAGCCTGTGCTTAATACCTTGAGGATCCTGAAGGAGGAGGGCACGTGGGTGGAAATCGTCAATTTGGTTGTTCCTCCCTTTAACGACAATCCTGACGAGATCAAGAAGATGTGTGAATGGATTGAGAAAAATCTGGGAGACGAAGTCCCGCTGCATTTCACCCGTTTTTTCCCCAGGCATAAACTAACTCACCTACCAGCCACGCCGGTTCAAACCCTGGAGAAGGCCATCGAAATTGCTAAAGAGGTGGGGCTTAGATATGTCTATATTGGCAATGTCTCCGGCCACAAATACAATTTCACTTATTGCCCTGAATGTGGCAGGTGCCTAATGAAGCGAATGAATATTTTCCTGTTGGACAACAGAGTTGTGGACGGCAGGTGCAAGTTCTGCGGGGAGAAAATTCCGGGCATCTGGGGAAAGGGGTCTGAGAAAGAGTAGGGAAGGGAAGTAATGCTAAAAGGTGTGAGTAGAAAAGTTTGGATTCTACTGATTGTGCTCATAATACCGGTTTTGCTATACTCTCTATATAATCTAGGATATTCCTCAAACAGCTCGGGCAACACAACTTCGGCCTCACCGAGCGTAGAAGAGGTGCCTTTCCTGAGAGAAGCCATGTTCTACAAAGTCCTGGCTGGCAATGAAGTTCAGTGCCAGATGTGTTTCAGGAAATGCATAATTCCTGAGGGAAAACGGGGCGTTTGCAGAAACAGACAGAACTACAAAGGGAAACTGTACAGCGTTGTTTACGGGAGACCCTCTGCTGTGCAGACAGACCCGGTAGAAAAAGAGCCGCAGCATCATTTTCTCCCGGGTTCGCAAATCCTTTGCATAGGCACCGCGGGCTGTAATTTCAGATGCCGCCATTGCCAGAACTGGCACCTTTCCCAGCGCTCAATTGAAGAGATGGCATATGTGTATGAGCTTATGCCTGAGAAAGCGGTAGAGCTCACCTTAGAGAAGAGAATTCCCACAATGTCCTTCACCTATAATGAGCCAACCTCTTTCTACGAATATATGTATGATATTGCTAAACTGGCTAAGAAAAAAGGCCTAAGGATTATCTTTCACTCGAACGGAGCGCTTAATCCCGCTCCTTTGAAGGAACTTCTCAAGTACACGGATGGAGTGACCATAGACCTGAAGGGCTTTTCTCAAAGGGCCTATGACAACTCCTCCGCAGAGCTCGAACCGGTCTTGAGGACCCTCAAAATCATTAAGGAAGAGGGCAAATGGCTGGAGATCGTGAATCTCATCATCCCCACCATAAACGATGATCTGGAGGAAATCAGAAAGATGTGTTACTGGATCAAGGAGAATTTAGGAGCGGATGTCCCCTTGCACTTTTCCAGGTTTTTCCCTGCCTACAAATTAACTCAGCTACCAGCGACACCTATCTCCACATTAGAAAAGGCTTATCGAATTGCCAGAGAGGCAGGTTTAAATTACGTAAGCATCGGCAATGTCCCCGGTCATGAATATAATTCTACTTTTTGCCCAAAATGCGGAAAAAAAGTGATCCACCGAGTTCACTTTTCCGTACTCGCCAATAACATAGAGAATGGGAAGTGTAGATTTTGCGGGCAGGAAATTCCCGGCGTCTGGGAGTAGACCCCCCGCCTGGCCAAACGAGGCATACCTTGTTCATAAGAAGACTTTTTCCGGGTGCTGTATTTGTGCTGGGATTCACTGGTATGGTAGCTCAGGTGCTGCTCCTTCGAGAAATGCTGGTAATCTTCTACGGAAATGAGCTGACCATCGGCATTATTCTAGGAAACTGGCTTGTTCCGGAGGCAATAGGCGCTTTTTTCCTGGGTAGACAGATAGAGAAAATCAGAGCAAAACTTGAGGCCTTTGTAGCTGTTCAACTAGGTATCTCACTTCTTTTTCCCTTAATGATCTACCTTACCCGAATTTTCAAAGGAATAATAGGGGTCCCCGTTGGTGAGGGTTTGGGTCTTTTGCCAATTTTCTATTCCTCATTTCTAATACTCCTGCCGGTTAGCCTTCTACACGGAGCATCTTTTACCTTTGCCTGCAAAATACATTCTCAAGTACTCAAGAAAAGAGCAGTTTCCATCGGCAGAGTCTATGTGTACGAGACCCTGGGGGTCCTGGTAGGCGGGGTTGTCTTTACTTATCTTTTAATCCCTCATTTTCATTCTTTCGAAATCTCGCTGGGACTCGGATTGTTAAGTGCTGTAGTATGCTTAGGCCTGTTAGGGAGGTTTTGGCAGGAAGAAAAGGCAAGGTTAAAGAAATTCTGGGGTGCTGCCTCAGTAGCAGTTCTAGGAATATTCCTTGTCTCACTCATCACTCCAGCAGCGGACATGCTTCATCATCTTTCCGTAAGTGAGCAATGGAAGGTGGGGAAGGTACAATATTACCAGAATTCCATTTACGGGAATATCGTCGTCGTAAGAAAGGCAGAGCAGTATACCTTCTTCTTCAATGGCATCCCCATTGTTACCACCCCTGTTCCAGATGTAGCCCAGATTGAAGATTTCGTCCATCTTTCACTGCTTTCCCATCCTGAGCCTCAGGAAATCCTGGTTATCAGCGGTGGGGCTGGTGGAGTCATAAACGAGATATTGAAACACGAAATAAAAAGGCTTGATTATGCTGAACTTGACCCGGTGCTGCTGGAGGCCGTCCAGAAATTTCCCACTCCTCTTACCGAAGCTGAATTAGGCCATCCCCGAGTCAACATCAAATATGTAGATGGTAGATACTTTGTCAAAAGAACTAATCAAAAGTACGATGTGGTTCTCATAGGTATATCGGAGTTTTCCAACCTACAGGTGAATAGATTAGCAACGGAGGAATTCTTCATAATGGTAAGAGGGATCTTGAAGGAAAAGGGCATCTTAGTCATTTCATCTCCTGGCTCCCTGACCTATCTAAATGAAGAACTAATAAATCTTAATCTCTCAATTATTAATACCCTCAAGAAAGTTTATCCTTCGGTGAAGATAATTCCCGGAGATTCCAACCTTTTCCTTGCCTCGATCTCTCCTGAAATCGATGAACTGCAGTCTTCCCTCGTCATAGAAAGACTGGAAGAGCGTGAGCTCCAGACTCGGTCTCTGACCCCTCAGTATATCCAATATAGATTGGACTCCAGATGGCTGGACTGGTTCCTGAATTCCCTGGCCCGTGGCAAAGAAAACACTTCCAATAATGAAACAAAGATTAACAAAGATTTTCATCCCTTGGGCACCTTCTATAGCCTCGCCTTTTGGAATGCTCTTTTTTCGCCCTGGGGCCAAGGATTATTCAGGTGGCTTGAAAGAATGAGCCTTCGGTTCTTCTTTGTAGCCCTAACGGTATTGGGGGTGCTCTTTGTCTTGTTTGGATATAAGAGCGCAAGACTCAGGAAGGGAGCTGTTCCCTTTGCCATCGCCTCCACCGGCTTTGCCGGAATGCTGTTGAGCTTAGTCTTGATTTTTGCTTTCCAGGTACTTTATGGATACCTCTACTACTGGATAGCTCTTTTAACCAGCATTTTCATGGCAGGAACGAGTGTGGGTGGGCTAGTTATGACACGCTCATTAGAAAAGGTGAAAAAAGATATCTCTTGTCTTTCAAAACTGGAAATCTGTCTAATAGTCCTCTGTCTTTCCTTGCCAGCTTTCTTCCTCGGGCCGGGTCCCTACCTTGGCGAATCACTCTCCCAGGGCGTCTTCCTCGTTTTGTGTTTCGTCTCAGGACTCCTTGTCGGGGCTGAATTTCCCTTGGCCAACAAAATACACCTGAAGACTTCTCCCAGCTTAAGCAGTACCGCAGGCATGCTCTACGCTGGCGACCTTGCAGGCGGGTGGCTTGGGGGAATCATTGGTGGAATAGGACTTCTGCTTGTCTTGGGCCTGTGGAAGACCTGTCTGGTCATAGCATACCTCAAAATAATCAGTCTCATATTACTCTTGATCTTGGGTAGGAGGCTGAAGTGAGAATACCGAGAAACAAGAGAAATGCGTGGTTGATTTGCCTTCTCGCTGTAGCAACTGTTCTTCTCATGTCAGGCTCAACTTTTAGCTTAGCGAAAAAAGAACCTGTTTGTCGTGAGATCTCACAAGACAAATATGAAATTGGCCCCCTCTTTGTAGATGCTGAAAAAAGAGAGCTACACTTAACTGGCCGGGTTATGAAAAGAGAAGGCTGGGTACAGTTTCTCTTTTATTGCCATGGTTACAGGTGGCTAGAGGAAGAATCTGCCATTATAGTTGATGCTGATCTTATCTTCCTGCAGACTGCCATAGCGCTCCTGGATTGGAAGCTCTGGCACGGGCTCTGGGAGAAAAAAGTGAGAGACGAGGACATTAAGGTTAAGCTCAACTGGAGAAATGGAAAGAGTATCGCAGCCACCCAACTGCTCAGAGATGGTGACGGTGTCCAATTCTCTGAGCTCATATTTCTTGGGTCTCCCTATTTTGATGAGGCAGTTTTGGGGGAAGCTTTTAGCGGGCCCTGTAGCCTGTGTCCTTTATATGCTTTGGAAGAAAAGGCGCTCCGAAAAGAGTTTGTACGACCCTCAGGAAAATCCGGCTATTTTCTTGATGAAAATCTTATGCCCCCAAATGGAACTTGTGTTAAGATAACTATTGGGCTGGGGAAAGAAAACTGATGGCCGAGATTATAGAGCTATTTCTGATTGGACTTGCCTCATCCTTCTCAGGGTGCCTCCTTTTTTGCTCCCCACTCATTGCCGGGTATATAGGAGCAACCCAAAAAGGCTGGTCTTCAGCTCTCAAGGCTGTATCCGTCATTCTAGTTTTTCGCCTGGCTGGTTTTGTAGTTTTGGGACTCATGGCATTTATGACTGGAAGACTGCTCTTGAACTGGCTAATTGGAGCACAGAGAATTATGTTTATCCTGGGTGGGGCCCTGGTCGTATTCCTGGGAGTACTAATCATCCTAGGCCAAGAGCCCCGGAACCCCTTCTGCAGGATTGCACAGAAAATAAAGACAGTTTCCACTCCTGGAGACCTTGTCTTTCTTGGCCTTCTCATGGCGTTTTTGCCCTGTGCTCCTCATCTGGTTTTGCTCGCATTTGTAGCCCTTAGCGCGAATTCCATATTTCAGGGAATGGGTTTGGGTGCTGCTTTCGGCATAGGGGCTTCTGTATCTCCTTTGATATTGGGTGTGGTAAGTGGGGAGCTTTCCCGGATTACCTTCTCCAAACGGTGGGTAGGCAAAGGATTTAGGATTCTTTGTGGTGGGCTGATAATAGCCGTGGGCTTACAATTGCTTATGGATGTGCTATTATGACAAAAGCTCGCGTACTTCAAATTGGGAACATCTCTCGCAGTTAGGCTTTTGCGGAATAGACCAAGGCGAAAGGAGCGTCTTTTGATGGGGAAATGTGACAGTGTAGGACCTAAAGGGAGAGCTATGGAGAGGTGCGAACACTGAAGGAGGATCTGTCCAGCAGGCACAGAATAATCTATTTAGAGGAGAAATAATGGAGAAGATAAAAGAGGCTATTTTGGGAATAGACATGAAGGGCTTCCTAAAGGGCCTGAATGTGTCAAACCCTAAGACCTTAGAGGAGGCTACCGCATACTTTACAAAAAAAGAAGCGTTGGTCCGATCCGAAATACTCAGGGGTTATTTTGGAGAGAAAGGAATAAATACAATCATACAAACCACTACCAGAGAGTTGACAGGTCTGCAAGAAGGTTCAAATATTCTGGATATCGGAGCAGGAACGGGATTCTTTACCGCAGCTATAAAGAAAAGATTGGGTAAAGACCTCAACTTTTATGCTATGGATCTGACCCGAGCAATGTTACTGGCTGGTCTCGAACATATGGAAAAGCCTGGGATCATTCCTTTTCTTGGCGCTGCGGAGCAAATCAAAGAGAGTATAAGACTATCCAATTCATATTATGAAAGATCAAGAGTGACGATTCCTTCAGTCTATCAGGGGATAATATCCATTTTGACACTACATCACTGTGAAAATATTGACAGGGTGTTCAAGAGCATACACTCTGTCATGGATAGGAGAGCAAACTGTATAGTCATTGATCTATGCGAACATCCATTCACTGAGTTCAAGCAAAAAATGAGAGATGTACATCTTGGCTTTAGCCCGGACTGGATAAAGGAGAAAGCTGCTAAGGTATTTGGGGAGGTAAAGGTAGAAAAATTGCCTGGAATAGAGTGCAAAGAATCCGGAAGAGCTGCAGAACTATTCGTTGCCTTGATGAAGAGCTTCTGAGCTATCTTGAAGAAACTCTAACCTCTTCTATCCCCGCTTGCCCTCAGTGTCAGGAATGGAGGTAAACTATGAGCAAAATAGAAAGATATGCCCTGGTACCAATTATTGCTGTAATATGTATGGATGCAATGATCTTTCTTGTTTTGGCATCGCCGAAGATACATAGCAAAACCACTTCAAGGCATGGATCAGAGATAGTAAAACTATCTGAGCCCAGATATGCTAGCAATACATCGGTCGAAAAGGCTTTGTCTGAGAGAAGATCGATTAGAACGTACAAAGACGAGCCATTGACGTTCCGAGACCTATCACAACTTCTCTGGGCTGCACAGGGAATCACAGATCCAAGAGGTTTCAAGACAGCTCCTTCTGCAGGCGCTCTCTACCCGCTTGAACTCTATGTCGCTGCTGGAAATGTGACTGACCTTCCAGATGGAGTTTACAAGTACAAGCCATATGAACATGAATTGGTGAAGATTACAAAAGGTGACAAAAGAATTGAACTATCCCGTGCTGCCCTTGGGCAAGGTTCGATTAGAGACGGCGCAGCAGTCATAATATTCTCTGCAGTTTATGAGCGAACAACCGTTAAATACGGGAAAAGGGGTATAAGATACGTACATATAGAGGTCGGTCATGCAGCTCAGAACGTCTATCTACAAGCAGTTTCTTTAAATCTTGGAACAGTTATCGTCGGGGCCTTTTACGATGATGAAGTGAAGAAGATTATGGGTATGAGAGAAAATGAAGAGCCTCTCTGTCTAATGCCTGTGGGGAAGAGGTGAGCATTGTTCCAGCCCCGGTCTTCTCCTTCTCCATCAAGAATCTTGGAGCCCGGGAATCTAGGATTAGGCCCTGGTGACCTGCAGATTTTGTATCTTTACCTCGGGACTCTAGCATCTTTGACATCATACAAAAGTGATTCTAAAATAGACTCTACCTTATGGAGAAAAAACACTTAGAAAAATTCATTGGGAAGGAAATGAGATCCAAAATTGCCCGATATCCGATATTCGGAGAAGTTGTATACGAATCATTGGCGGGCATCCATGAGCTCCTTCAGAGAACAAACAAGAACTATACGCTGTTTGCTTACGTACGAAAAGTTGAAGATAGATGGCATGAGAATATCCTACATATCCAGAGGCACTTTAAGAATACCCATGAGAGGGATACACTGTGGAACCGGGCAAGCGAAAAATTGGGGAAGAATATACAGAGTGGAATAAGAAAGGCCACTGACCCAGAAGAGAAGCTAGAAATTGAGAATATCCTCTGCGCGGTGAGATCTGAAAAGTAGTCGGCAAGATTACTAGGCAAAAGAAGAATACAGGAGGCAAGATATATGGCTGCGACGAAAATTCTTGTGATCGTAGGGGATTTCGTGAGGTGAAATAGGTATGAGATTGATTATATTGGGGTCTGGGGTCTTTAAGCCCAAGACGGCCAGATATCCCGGCGGACTGGCTTTGACCATAGGCGACAAGACTATTGTCTTTGATGCCGGTAGTGGGACTTTTATGCGCTTGATAGAGGCAGGGATAGATTATACGCAAATAGATCATATATTTGTTACTCACCTGCATATAGATCACGTTTCAGATTTGCTGCAATACCTCTGGGCCTACCATCTGGACAGGCAAAGAGATCTATATCTGTTCGGTCCCCCTGGACTTAAGGAATTCTATGAGCACCTGACAAAGCTGGCTTCTCAATTCTCACACCTGCCCTTTGAAGTAAGACTGGAGGAAGTAGACGAAGGCACTGCTATCTCATTACCGTTTCTGACAATAGAGGTGATGAGGACATACCATGTGGATGAGCTTGTCTCGGTCTGTTACAAAGTGAAGGTGGATAAGAAAGTATTTGGATATTCTGGGGACACGGGTTACTCAGAAAAACTAATACAATTCTTTAAAAATGCGGACCTCCTGGTTCTGGAGTGCACCACGCTAAATGAGCAAAAAGTAAAAGGTCATCTTATCCCCAAAGAGTGCGCTGAAATCGCTAAGAGAGCCCATGTCAAGAAACTGGTCCTAACACACCTAGATTTGGATTTAGAAAAGGTCAAGGAGCAATGTCTGGAAGGTTTTTGTGGTGAGATCATAGTAGCGAAAGATTTGATGCAGATACAAATATGATAAGGGGTGTGGCGGCTACTCTTCGTCCGGGCTAGGTTTAGCTCGAAGTTCTTTTTTGCGAGCTTGCATTTTCTTTTGCTCAAGCATTTTCTTCTTGGCTCGTCTTGATCGTCTACGTTTTGTTCTGCGAATTTTCTCGCGGCGCATCTGCTCTTCACTTTCCTTACCCAGTATTTGATTCTTAATCTTACGCACAAGCTCTCGTCTGGCAAGGAAACGGTTGAGGCCTTGAGATCGCGCCTTTTGCATTTTGACCTTAAAACCCGTGGGCAGGTGCTTCAGATAGACACACGTAGCTACCTTATTGACATTCTGTCCTCCCGGACCTCTCGCTCGAACAAACTTCTCAATTAAATCCTCTTCGCGCACACCAAATTTGCGCATGTCCTCTTCCAAAGCTTTCTCTTTTGCCTCACGTACCCGAAACTTAAGCATTTGTTTGCCTTTAGACTAATTATTCACATAATAGCATCATCTGCCAGGTAAGGTCAAGAAACACCTGAGGATAATTCTCCTGGGTCGCTGCACACCCAGATCGCTATCCTCCAAGAAAAGGACTGCGTCGTCTGGGGAGCTCCTGAGCCAAAAGTAATTCCAATTTGACAAAAAGCTCCGTCCGGTCTATGTTTTTGGGTATAAAACCGTCCTGGAGAGTGCCGTTAAGACATAAGGAGTCAAAATGAAAACGAAAATTCTCTACAGCGATGAGCTAGGAAATTATGATTTTGGCCCAGGACACCCATTCAGAAGCGATAGGTTTACCTCTTTCTTGAAATTGTATGAAGAAAAACTCGGCAGGAATAAAGATTTTGAATTGGTGAAGAATAATGAAGCTGCCTCTGATGAGGAGCTAGAACTCTGGCACACAAAAGATTATATTCAAGCTATCAAAGCTGCTTCTACTGGTGTAACAATACCTAATTTGTTTAGATTTATCTCTCAAGACAATGTGAATCCGCTAACCAGGGAATTTCCCAAGAGCATAGAAAAAGCAGCCAGGGTGATAGTCAAAAACTCAATGCTTGCTCTCGATCTTGTCCAGGGGAAAAGAATTGAGAGAGCCGTAAATATCGGGGGAGGTCTTCATCATGCCAGATCTAGCTATGGAGAGGGTTTTTGTGTGTACAATGACGTGGTTGTAGCTGCCAGGTATGCTATCAAGAAATACAACCTGGAAAGGATTTTGATTCTTGACACTGATGCCCACGCTGGAAACGGAACATGTGAGGCTTTTTATTCAGATCCGCGTGTCTTATTTATCGATCTTCATCAAAGGGGAATCTATCCAGGAACTGGTTATGTTGACGAAATTGGAGAGGGTAAAGGCAAGGGTTTTACGGTAAATGTGCCCTTAGCTGCTGGGACAAGTGATGAATCATACGAGGTCATTTTTGACGAGATAATTCTTCCTTTGGCAGAAGAATACAGGCCAGAGATTGTTGTGAGGTATGGTGGTTCTGACCCACACCCCAGGGATGGGATAACTTCACTCGGCCTGCATCTCTCAGGCTTCAAGATGATAGCGGAAAAGGTGAGGGAAATATCCAAGCTTTGCGAGAATAGATCTCTTGACTTAATTTGCTCCGGTTACAAGCCGGATGTTCTGGCAAAAGTGTGGCTGGCTTTAATAGCGAGCTTAAGTGGTGTACAACTCGAACTTGAAGAGGAAGAACTGGCGGTCAAAAGTGATGAAATGCTCACTGAGACAAAAGATGTAATAAGAAAGGTAAAAGAAAACTTGGGGCCATACTGGAGAAGCATGAAGCATTGATTCTCTAATCCTGTTCGCCAAAGCCCTCACGTTGGCGAAAAGGAGTGCCATAGGAATATAGGGGTGGGGAGCCATATAAGCCCTGACTTATTTAAGCTGGAATTGTGCCAAAAGACTACGTATCCCTAGCTCGACCCTGCTCCACGACTCTAAGTTGAGGCAAAAATGAATTCGAACATTTTAGTTGTTGGCAGTATCAATATGGATTTGGTTATCAAGATACCAAGGGTTCCGATGGCGGGAGAGAATATCTTCGGCAGAGACTTTCAGACTATACCCGGAGGTAAGGGAGCCAATCAGGCCGTAGCCGTAGCAAGACTAGGATGCAAGCCACTCCTATCAGGAAGAATAGGACGTGACTACTTTGGTAGTATTCTGCTCAAAGGTCTGCGGAATAGTGGGGTAGATACGACGCATGTGGAGCGAGATGCCGAGGCGTCTACTGGTCTCGCCCTTATCTTAATTGATCAAAAGGGTGAGAATAGTACTGTCATTGCGACCGGAGCCAATAGTGAATTTTCCACAGAGTCAGCATTGAAGTTAAGAGAAACAATAGGCACCGTTGATCTGGTCCTCCTTCAACTTGAACTTCCCTTGGATGTGGTGGCTGAGGTCATTGACATGGCTCGTGCGCTGGATAAAGTAGTTGTCTTGGATGCCGGACCACCATGCAAACGACCCCGACCCTCGTTTTTCAAGGTAACTGTTCTTACTCCAAATGAAGCTGAGGCTGAGAGCCTCTCCGCTCGCTCAATCAAAGACCTAAAGAGCGCACGTGAAGCATCTCGGTATCTTGTCAATAAAGGACCCGAAGCGGTCGTTCTGAAACTGGGTGAAAAAGGCTCACTCCTCACTACTCAAAATGGGGAAAAGTACTTCCCACCCTATAGGGTGGATGTGGTTGATACAACCGCTGCTGGAGATGCCTTCAGTGCTGCTCTGTCAGTGGGAATCGTAGAGGGAAAGAGCCTCGAAGAAGCTGTTGCATTCGCCAATGCCGCTGGGGCGCTGGCTGTAACAAAGCTCGGTGCCCGCCCTTCTATACCAACCTTGGCGGAGCTCGAGACTTTTCTTTCAAAAAGTTAGAATATGGACAAAAAGCGCATTCTAATTACTGCTTCCATGGCCTGTGCCGATTTTGCGAATCTGGGCGAGGCGGTCAGAGCCCTGGAGTTAGCCAGAGTGGACGCATTGCACTTTGATTTCTGCGATGGCCATTTTGCACCAACATTTCTTTTTTCTTGCCCAATCCTACGCTCGATTAGACCCCTGACCAACCTGAGGTTTGATGTACACCTGTACTGTGAATATCCATCAAGGTATTTGGATGAACTTGCCAGCTCCGGCGCGGACCTTGCTGTAGTTCAGGTGGAATCTAAGGAAGACTACCGGAATGTCATCAACAGAGTGCGAGAAAAGGGAATGAAGGCAGGCGTTGGTATTTTGCCCGAGACGCCCGTTCCCCATAATGTCAAAGAGGTATTGCCTTACGTCTCGCTGGTTATTGCAAATACCGTGGGACCCGCTTATGCTGGTCAGCGCTTTGACGTGCGTGGTCTGAGAAACATAGAGCACCTAAGTGAAATCATTACGACCCACGGATACGCGGCGGACATCGGTGCTGACGGTGGTGTTGGGATCGAGACGCTCGATGCTTTGTTAGGCGCGGGAGCGAACTTGCTAATTTGCGGCACTAGAAGCATTTTTCGCACTGATCTAGATCTCGCTGAAGCAGTAAAGAGCTTCCGAAAAGAGGTAGAATCCAGATACCTCTTGTAAACCAAAAATCTGGAGTTGCGTTGAGGTCAGATCAAGAAAATAATTAGAGGAAGTAAAAAATGAGACGAAGTTGGCTGGTGGTAATAACAATTCTTCTTCTGTCACCTCTTGCTACCTTTGGTGGCGAAATAAAGTCTTGGGAAGGTTTTGACTCACCAGTAGCCCCATCTTTGTGGAAAGAACATAATCATTTATTCTTTTTGGGGAGTGGTGCGTGCTGGTTAGTTTGAGTGCCATGGAAAGATTGCAGGATGCTTGGACTAATGCTATAATTACTTTGATATTGATGGTTATCTTTGCAGGTTATCCGAGGCAAGTCAGAGAAGATAGAAAAATGAATCAGCACTGGCAAGTGAGCCTCTATCATTCATCTATGAGAGGTGCGACACCATGAGAAAAAAACAAGAGGAGGCTGTAATGATTACCTTTTGGGGGAGAGAAAAAAGAGCGTGGTTGTTAGGAATAGCTACCGTCCTTTTTCTCCTGGGGACAGCTCTCGGTGCTTCCTCAGAAGCAACCGAAAGGGGGGACGCGCTTTCCCTTCAGGAGACTCTGATTCAGGCATCAGAGAAAGTTGCCCCGGCGGTGGTGAACATCCGAATCGTCAGGCTTACCTACGATTCCTTTTTTAGGGTTGTTCCCGGTCAAGGACAAGGCTCGGGGGTTATTTTCAGCAAGGAAGGATATATTCTTACCAACGAACATGTAATTCACG
>Ga0209978_10000475_pt1 | contig 15218 bp, 14 predicted proteins | sample BentaG_FD_182805 | JGI IMG/M metagenome (GOLD analysis project Ga0209978, IMG submission 182805) | Deep subsurface microbial communities from South Atlantic Ocean to uncover new lineages of life (NeLLi) - Benguela_00093 metaG (SPAdes)... | ecosystem: Environmental > Aquatic > Marine > Oceanic >... | reverse complement strand
CTTTCGGCATTTTCCGCTATCATTGCAAAGAAAAGCAAGAGCGTCACAGCAGTGGCCGCTGTAGTCAGCCCCATTTCCCACCATTGGTGAATCACTTCCAACTTCTATCCCCTTAATCGGAAGTCCGCCAACATCCTGACAATCCCGATTAATACAAGTCCCTTTTTGTGGGAACAAATATAGAGAAATTGGGCTTGATTGTCAATGATGATCACCGGCCTGATGTCGCGGTCAGATCTCTATAAATCCAAGAAAATGAGAGTGCAGAGTTTATGGAATGATCTACCTTGGCTCCATAATGTTTTTCAGGTGGGAAAAGTATAGACTTGTATCACAATACTAAAGTTTTTCGGACTTTCATTTTTCCACAATCATAGCAGTAAACCGTAATCAACCATTTTTTGACTTGAGGGCCTGCTGTAGTTTCTCTCCCAGGGAACCAATAGGTTTTTGCGTATCCTTTGCGAATCTTCGCAAGTCATCTTCATCTGTTGAATCGCCGGGGCCGAGGGTTATCTTTCTTTCCTCCGGGTGGATTTCCTCAACAATGACCGTGATGGCATCTCCCTGCCTGAGTTTTTCAATTAATGCCGGTTTATGGGAATTGTTTATTTTCGATTTTGGGAGGAGTCCTGTGATTCCTGGTTCCAATACCACAAAAAAGCCGAATTTTTCCTTTTTCTCTATGATCCCATCAACGCACTGGCCCACAGTGTATTTCTCCAGTATATCGATCCAGGGGTCTCCTTCAGCGTCCCTCATGCTTAAGGAAACTCTCCTTTTTTCAACATCAATCTCCCTGATCATGACCTCAACGGTCTCACCTACTGCTACGACATCTTCAGCCTTCAAGACCCTTTTCTTATAGCTCATCTCACTGATATGGACTAATCCTTCTATTCCGGGTGCGATCTCCACAAAGGCACCGAACTTCACACATCGTGTGGCCTTTCCCCTGATTTTATCACCAATACGGAATTTATCCTGTACGCTGTTCCAGGGATCCCCGGTAACCTGTTTAATGGAAAGGGCGATCTTCATCTTTCCGGGCTGTTTTCCCTGTTCAATACCAATTACTTTGACCGTAATCGAGTCCCCTGTTTTCAGGACTTCATCCGCTTTTTCCACTCTTGACCAGCTTATCTCAGAAAGATGAACCATGCCCTCGATCCCCGGAAGGAGCTCGACAAACGCGCCATAGGGCATCAATTTTGTAACCCTGCCCTCAAGTTGGGTCCCGATGGCAATATCTTGAAAGAATTGCTTGCTTACCTTTTCCTGTTCCTTTTTAAGGAGCTCGCGTCTTGAAACGACAATATTTCCGCCGTCTTCCTCAAATTGACTTATCAAAAACAGATATGTCTCTCCCACGTGATCATCAGGGCTTTCGACATATCTCAAATCCATCTCACCAATGGGGCAAAAGGCCCTTTTGTGCATGATTTCAACATGAAATCCACCCTTGCACTGTCCTTTTACCTTCCCCTCAACAGGGAGGGCCTTTTCAAAGGCCTTGCCAACAACATGGAGACCTCCTGCGCCTGATAGGGCTCTGGACAGGCGGATTTCATTTCCATCATATGATACGACATAAAGTTCGAGGATATCGCCTTCTTTGTATGGCAATTCCCGGTTGTCATCCAGAAGTTCTTCTTTATCCACGACACCATCAATCTTGGTCCCGGTATCAATAAAAACGGTATCCCTCCCTATGGAAATAATTTCTCCTCTGATCTTATCCCCTATTTGGACATCTTCGTTCCTACCGGCACTGTAAGATTCAAAGAGATCTGCAAAACTTTCTTCTTCAGAATCTTTTTCATCTATCACATTGTCTGACACGACCTTTACCCCTTATCTTCTCTGAGTCTTGGAAATTAGCGAATTTTCCGATGAAACCCCTTAACCACTCACCAGATCTAACTAAATTCTGTCTGTGTATCTTTTTTCATCAAATGCGCATTTCATAATAGCCTAGGAATGAAATACCGTCAAGCACCCGAGCAATGAAACTTACGCAAATCGCTTTCACTCAGCTTCAATACGATCTGTTCATGTTACCATGACCTAGCGCCAGAATCGAAGTCTGAGGGCAACTAAGGAAAAATTGCCCGGTAGTGGAGGGAAAATGAAAGGAATTATCTTGAATGACCAGATTCACCAGGTTGGGATTAACGATTAATAACACCATTGGAAAGTTTTTTGGCCTTTCAATTCTGTCCAATCATAGCAGAAATAGAAACCGCAGCCTCCCGAATGGGGCATTTAGATTTCACAGGTCTTGATGGCCTATAATTCTTACAGATACGTTGGAGATACCTGTATTGTTAACGACACGGTTAAGAGGATGGCATAGGAGCGCAGCGGATTTGCCAGTCCTTCTTCAACCGATGGTTCGCCTTTCTCAATTAACTTTTAGAAACTGTAAGTGTTACCTGCACAAAATTCTAAATTAAAACCTTCCGTGCGAAATCGGCCCTCTCTGAATTCAACACATTTTCCATTATGATATAAACGACAAGAAATAAAATTTAAAAATGGAATTCGACCATCGTCACCGATATGACGAGCAAGATGCCACCTTACAGCTGTGCCGACTTTGTCATTTCTTCTGTATCCTATTGCCTCTATCTCAGGCATGAATTCGCTTATTTTTGAGAGTTCACTGTAAAACTCCTCTAAATTTTCAATTGGGGCTGGTTGGCCAACAAAGTCTGGCATAACTGGAGTGTCTTTTTGGATCCATTTTTCGATTTCGCTGGGAGACTTGTGTGAATAATGAAATTCAATACCTATACGGCGTTTTTCTGACCAGATTTTTATTCGATCGGCTCCAGGTGAAATGGAGATATCATGCACAGTTTTAGGCACAGACTCAAAGATATTTTCATACATGGTGGAAAGGATTTCATCTTTTTCATTCTTGAGTACAAAATTTACTGTTGTAAATCCATTCTCATCCTTCTCAATTCCCAATACTTGCTTACCAGAAATAGTAATTCTGCACCAATCCGGTGCATAGCAGCCTCCAAGACGAATAATACAATTCTCAAACATCCAGGGAAATTTTTCTTTTACCAATTCAATAGAGTTGGGATTTCTTTTGAAATTCCGTAACTGGTCAGTTGAGTAAGCACCAGAATCTGCCCATGGGGCATGTTTTGTGCAAAGAGCAATCATGCCCTCTGGATTATGATGTTCTTGGACAGACCACGGAGGATCAAAATGATGCCAAATTAAGAACAGACTCCCACAGTTTTGAACAGGGCAACCGTAATTGACTTCTTTGCGCAAAAATTTCTTTACATTAAGTGGCGGATTTCGATCCATATTTTTCAGTTTTCGATGTATTTCATTCAGGCTAACAAGTGATTATACGGTTCCGGATATCATCAACTTTGTAATGCTATGCGTCTTAAAATGCAGTGTGTTGCCAGAAAACCACCTATCAGTCGATTGCAGATATATTGAGAATATCACAAGAATAAGAAAATTTGTGATATGCAATAGAACCAATCTAAAATTTGACGGATTCAAAATTTAAGGTTTCGTGCCATAGTGGAAACCCACGATCATCAAGATTTTATTAACGATTAATACCACCATTGGAAAGTTTTTTGGCCTTTCATTTTTGCACAATTATAGCAGAATCTTATACAATCGCTCAATAAGTGGAGACCACAATATCTGAAGGAATGAATGAAAAAGGCAGGGCCATTTCTGACCCTGCCTCAAATGCCTGACGTTTAAAGGTTCCTTAGCCCTTACTTACCTTTTTAGGCACATGCGCAGGTCGCCGCCTACCAGAACTGGTTCCTCACTTAAACCCTATCCCTGATATCTACCACGTCATTTCCATCAGCATCACCTCTAGGGCGCACATAGATACCTATAGTCTTACGCCTGGACGCTGACCTCATAGCGCTCGGTGGTAGGCGGCCCAGCAAAAGCATGCGCAAGCTTGGCAATCTGCTCGTTGAGATAGCCGCTGGCCTCGCCTGCCTTCATATCTGCCTCCGTCTCCCACAGGGCTATCGAGATGCCCTTATTTGTGTCGGTGTTTGTCAGGAGAAATATACCTTTGAACCCCTTCTGCTCCTTGGCGGCAGGCACGACGGAATCCCGACAGATGCTGATAATTTCGTCCATCTTGCCTGGTTGAGCCTGGGCAGTAACTACTCTTGCGTACATGGTTTCCCTCCTTCCTTTTGTTATTAGATTTAGATGAGTTAGCTTTAGCGAGGATTACAAAATAATAGCCCCCAAAGAGGTATAGCAACCCCTCTGGGGGCTTCATATCGGCACCTTCTGGGGACCTCTTCTCATGATTTCCTCCTGAGGCTTTGGGTTGTGAAATAAATAGTAAGAATTTTGGGAATTGCTGTGAGTTAGGATACCACAAGGTCAACAAAAAGCAAGGCAAGAGTAAGGATTGACCCATAAGACCTCTTTTTTTATCAACCAAATCCGGTTAGCCTCTACACTTGAACACTTTCGACTACGTGCCATAGTCAGAACCCACGATCATCAAGATTTCATTACAGATTAATACCACCATTGGAAAGTTTTTTGATCCTTCATTTTTCCTCTGCTTAAGCCCATAAAGTAGAAGGCCCACGTTGGATAGGGTATGGTCGAGTCGATCTCCGATCCCGCCCACAACGAGGATCTCCTCTGGATCTATGGAAAGGGCGTGCTGGATTGCGAGCTCCGTATCGGTATCATCCTTTTCCTTTGAATGAGCCAGGATGCGTATCCCCCGTTCGCCAACCTTTTGGCGCTCTTTTTCCTCAAGAGAATCAAGATCTCCAATAAGAATATTCGGATGAAATCCAGCCTCCTCGAGATGAACAAGACCACCATCAGCAGCGATAATGAAATCGTCTTTGGTGACGATGCTCTTTAGCAAGGATGGGTTCCTGATCCAGCCCCCTGCTGCGATCACGATCCTTTTAGCCATGGTCGATCTCCTTCATGAAGCACCTTACTTGATTTCTTCTAGGAGGATGCACCATCGATCCCTTGCCCATGAGACCCTGTCTGGCGGCCTATTAAGTGCATCAGGATCAGGTATATTGCGCCTGCAACCAAAAGGCTCGGGATCGAGGAGCCAATGGCCGTTCCTTTTTGAAGGATGTGATAGAGGGCAAATCCTGCTCCCCAGGCGACAAAGGCCCAAGGATTAAATCCACCAAGATACCAGTAAGTACTATCCTTCTTGTAGAGCTCCTCGGACAGATAGCGACTCCTTCGCAAAATGAAATAATCGGCCAGGACCACACCGAAGAGGGGGCAGAAGACCGATCCTATCAACAGCAGAAAGCCCTCATAGGCCGTTGCCGGAAATATCAGGGCAAGGGTTGTGCCCAGTATCCCGCATGCGATGATCCCGCGGCCCTCTTCCAGACGGGGCCAGATGTTCATGGACGAGACGGCTGTGGAGTAAATGTCGAGGAAAGTGGTCGTAAATGTGGAAAGGAGGACGATGATTAGGGCAGGAAGAACGAGTCTCAACCCCACCATGAGTTCCATGACCATACTGTCTGGGGTGGGGGACTTAGTGGCGATCGCTGCCCCCAGGCCGATCACATACATCAAGGAACTCACGACAAAGTAGCCGAGCCAGGTCCCCCAGAACGCAGAAGAGGAACGTTTGGCGTATCGAGAATAGTCGCAAACGAGGGGGAGCCAGGAGATCGGCATGGCAATGACGAGATCGAGACCCACCATGAAGGGCATCCCTCCCTCCGGTTTGGCCTCGAGGAGGCGGCCCCAACCATATTCAAGAAAGACCACGTATGTCATGAGACCGCAAAGTATCATTAGTGCTGAAACCGCAATCCTTTGAAGCCATTTCCAGAATCTGTGGCCGACCAAGGCCCAGATGGTCGTTACGATGCCTGCCACAACTACCCACCCACGAAATCCAACTCCCGGAAAGGCCAATACCGCCTGTGCTGCCTGCCCTCCAATCCAGAGCATTACCCCTGTCCACCCCACGAGCTGGATTATGTTCAGGAGGGCAGCGAAGTAAGATCCCCGGATTCCAAAGGAAGGCCTGACGCCTACCATGGTAGGAATGCCTACCTTGCTTCCAATTATTCCCCCCAGGGCGAGAGGGGTATTGCCTATCAAATGGCCTATAAGAATCGCTATAAGACCTGCCAGGAAACCGAGGGGAATCAACAACCCCCCTGCCCAGATCTCCGCAAGGGAGACCGCTGCACCTGCCCAAAGGAGAAAGAAATCGATCCCCCTCAGGTTCCTCTTCTCCACTCCAATTGGTTCAATCCCTTCCATGATCAACATCCTTTCCCAATGGCAAGGACCTTGGCAACCACCTCTTCTGGATCCCTTCCTAAAATCCTGACCATCGGCTCTTTGCCCGCTTCTCCCTCGTCGTAAATGATATCAGGGACTTCTCCCAGTTCATCGATGACCCTTTTCGTCCCCCATTCAAGGGTCGATCCCTCCATTTCCTTCACTCCCTTTGGTTCCTCTCCTCGATCAAAAGATGCAATCCGAAGGCCAAGGCGACGGCATACGGATATAATTTGAGAGGTATAACGAATGTTCATAGCGGCACGAATCGATGAATCGTGGGCCATAGCCGTCAGGATGATCCGTGCCACGTGACGGGAGGCCCCAAAGGTTGGTCTCGATGCCGGGACCATCCTTCCCCCGATCTCGGTGATCCGCCCAGGCACGGCGAGTACCTCCCCCGCCCCCCTGGCAAAGGATAGGGCATAGCCCAGGTTCGACCTCACCTCAGGGACAAGATGCCCCACTTTTGCTATGCCGAGTTCCTCGAGGGCCGCCTCCATGGCCTTGAGTGCCTTGTATTCTTCTAGCTCTTTTACAAAATGTGCATAGGGGTTTGTGGGGCCATGTCCCTTTCCGATGGAAATTCCGTGGACAATCGCCTCTGTGATGAAGACCTTGGCCCTTCTTACCGCTTCGTGGATGTCGATCTCATCAGCAATCAACGTTGCAATGGCAGAGGAATACGTACAGCCCGTTCCATGGGTGTTCTTGGTCAGAACCCGAGTAGCAGGAAAAGCAATGGCCTCCCTTCCATCATATAGGATGTCCACGGCCTTCCCTTTAAGATGCCCTCCTTTTACAAGGACATACCTCGCCCCCATGTCGTGGATCCCCTTGGCGGCCTCCTTCATCTCCTTCAGAGTCCTGACTCTCTTACCTGTAAGGACTTCTGCCTCGGGGAGGTTTGGTGTAACAATATACGCCAAGGGCAGGAGTTCCCGTCTAAGCGTCTCCCTTGCTTCATTAGAGAGGAGGGGGTCCCCGCTCTTGGCAATCATAACTGGATCTAGCACAAGCATCTCGATCCGGTACTGACGTAACTTCCGGGCCACGAGCTTCACGATCTCCGGGCTGGAGAGCATCCCCGTTTTGGCTGCATCCACCCCGATATCTTCAAGGACTGAATCGAATTGCTGCTCGATAAAGGAAATGGGAACTTCGTGGACCCCATGGACGCCAGTGGTATTTTGGGCAGTCAGGGCCGTGACAACACTCATTCCATAACCCCCTAAGAGAGCAATGGTCTTGAGGTCGGCCTGGATCCCAGCCCCGCCCCCTGAGTCGGAACCTGCCACTGTCAGGATTCTTTTCATTATTCTTGCTCCTATTGTTTCAGAATCGAATGAGCGACCGTTTCTCCAGAATTGAGCTTCCTGCAAGAGAAAAGACCCTCACTTTGCACCCGGTTCAAGAGTCTTTCTAAAGACGGATAAGTTGATCGCACTGCTCTTTGAGAAACGCCATCCCATCCCGTTCTCTGATGGAAAGGGGGCCTTCACCAAGTGAATGACCCTCATAACCGTTGACCACTGTGGTATTAGCAGATCGTATCCATATTAACAATTGCCTCGGATCTCCTGCGTGCAGGTAGAGAGAACAATCGTTGATAAAAAGGGCATCGGGCTCCTCTTTCAAAACCTCTTTAAACAGGGCCTCGATTGTTTGTGCATTGGACCTGGCAAGGACCTCGGCCCCAGCCTCATCGGCGGCCGTCAAACGGGGAGCATGGATCTGACCGTGAAAATAGCAAACATATGGAAAGGAGGAGACATCGAGCTTGCCCCCTACTCCCTTTTTTCCCACCTTGCCAACGAGATCCTGCTGTGGAAGATTCGGGGCTAAGTCCACGACCGAAATTGCCCCATTTCGCTCCCTGCAATAAGACTCGATGATCCTTTTTGTTAGGGTGGTCTTCCCCCTATTGATATCCCCAACGATCAAGGTGAAAAGGCCGAAAAAATCCTCGATTTGTATCACTTAAATCCCCTCCGCCCCTCTTTATCCTCTCTCCCACCAGGCAAAGCCTATGAGTAATGCAAGTGAAGCGATCATCAGACCGTATTCCCATAAGGCGAGCCGGTAAAGCCTTCGTGAGGATCGCCCCTTACGACCGAATCCTCGGGATTCCATAGCCAATGCCAGCTCTTCGGAAAGGACAAATGACTGAACCAAAAGAGGCATCAGGAGGGCCATGAAGTTCCTGGCGTTCTTTATCTTCGGCCTGAGGTCGATCCCCCTCGATCGCTGGGCATCGAGGATGTGGCGGATCTTTTGCCCAATGAGGGGAACATAGCGCATAGAAGTGGTCAGGATAAACCCAAACTCGTAGGGAACACCCATCTTCCTCAGAGACTCGCCCATTTCTTCCGGGGTTATTGCATGGAAGAAGACAAAGGATACTGTCAGGAGATTGATAAGCCTTATGGAAAGCAGCAAAGCGGCCTGAAGGTCGAAAGACAACAAAGCTATGGCGAAGACCAGGCCAGACATGGGCCCTATGAGTCGCAGGGAACGGATCCATGGCTTTCCCATCCCAAATAAGGCAATTGCGATAAAAAGGAGAACGAGCTCGACGAGAATGGTTTCTAAATTTCTGGCAATCAGGACCGCCCCAAATGCCATGAGTCCAAGGGCAAGCCTTGTTCTTGGGTCTAGAGGTCCCATATCGCTCCTCCTTTCTCAGCTCTCCAAAAAGGCCTCAACCATCTCTTCTTCAGGCCTTCCTATCGCCCCCAGACGGATAAGTCGCTCATCACCCCATATGGCCTGGGGCGACCCGTCTGCAACGATCCGCCCTTCGTGTAAAACGATCCATCGATCCGCTATGGCTTGGGCGAATTCAAGATCGTGGGTGATTACAATGATCGTTATACCGCGTTCTTCAAGGGCAATAACGAGATCAATCATGGCCTTCCGGAAACGTCCATCCTGCCCTACCGTGGGTTCATCGAGAATAAGCAATTCAGGGCGATGGGCGAGTATGGATGCCAGAGCAACGCGCTTCTTTTGCCCTTCACTTAAGCGATAGGGGGGCCGATCGAGGAGCTCACGGAGTTCGAAGAGATCGCAAAGCTCCTCAATCCATTTGTTATCCTCTTTTCCGAGGATCTTCGCCCCCACGAGGAGTTCATCCTTTACCCGATTTTTAAAGAACTGGTCGTTAGGATTTTGAAAGGAAAGGCCCACAGCCTTTGCCATTTCAGGGGGCGCCTTTCTTCGAATGTCCTCACCAGTGAAAGCCAATTCACCACTGTGAGGCCTTAGCAGCCCATTGAAGTGTTTGATCAGGGTCGTCTTCCCAGATCCGTTTCTTCCAACGATCGCCAAGGTCTCTCCCTTTCGGAGTTCAAGGGATACCTCCTTTAATACATCCTTTGTCTCGATCCGGTGGGAAAGACTCCGCGCTACCAGGAGGTCCTCTTTTCCAGAACGATCCCTCTTTTTTCTCTTTGTATAACGGGGCACTAAGCCCTCTCTAATGAGAACCTCGAAGGCCTCTTTTGGGGAGCCATTGAAAATGGGCATTCCTCCATCCATGATGAGGCAGCGCGTTGCGTCATCTATGAACCTGCCGATTTTTTGCTCGATGACCACGACGGTCTTACCCATCTGGTGGATCGTAGAGAGGGCCTCCTGTATTCTTCTTGTCCCCACCCAATCGAGATGCGCATATGGCTCATCGAGTATGACTACCGACGGGTCCAAGCAAAGCACCGATGCAATGGAAACGAGGTGCTTTTCCCCGCCTGAAAGCGCCATGGGGGTTCGACCCAGAAGGTCCTCGATCTCGAGGGTTTTTGCGATCCACCGGATACGTCGATCGATCTCCTTTCCAGAAAGCCCCAGGCTTTCCAATCCAAAGGCAATATCGTTCTCGACAGTGCTGTTAAAGAGCTGTGCGTCGGCATTCTGAAGCACGAGACCCACGTGCGGAAAGAGGTCCGAGACCCTCTTTTCCCTCGTATATATCCCTTCGACCTCTACGGAGCCCTTGAGTTGGCCTTCGAAAAAATGGGGGATGAGGCCATTGAAGAGGTATGTAAGGGTAGATTTTCCTGATCCACTGGCACCGCAAACCAGGATATACTCCCCATCTTCGATGGAGAAGTCGATCTCCCGGAGCGCCCATTCTCCGTCCATGTTGGGGTAGCGGTAGCTTACATTTCGCATCCGGATCACGGCTGCCAGATTCCTCCTTTTCGAAGGAGGTGGAGGGCTATGATGCCGATGATTGACCCTCCCAGGGTGCTTACGCTAAAGGCCACCATTAAGGTGGCCAGGGCCATTGTCTTTCCCATAAACAGGGGTGCCACTATCCAAACGCTGGCAAGAGAACCCAGTAGCCCGGTCCCGATCACTTCTCCTAACCCGGCCACGTATATGTTCTTGAACTTCCAATAGGCCAGACCCGCCAGAAATGCGCCGATCATCCCGCCCGGAAACGCCAGAAGCGTCCCAAGGCCCAAAATGTTTCGTATGATGCCCGCTATGGTTGCGATTCCCACGGCATAAACAGGCCCGAGCAGAACTGCACTTAGGACATTGATCATGTGCTGTGCTGGAAAGCATTTTGAAATACCCACAGGGATAAATACAGGCGAAAGGGCCACTGCAATGGCCACCAATATCACCGCCCTTGCCACGTCCCTTGTTTTCATCAATTCTTCACCTCCTTTTTTATAATTCCTCTTTGCCCATAATCGACCGGATGACCTAGTTGGCCTGATGATGGGCCGCGATACCCACCCTGGGTGCCATCAGGCCCCGGCCGGGCTGAGCAGCTCACCCCAGAAATAGAAAGGCCGTATTCCCTTCTGGAAATACGGCAGAATGACCCTCTAAAAGGTTCGCCCTGTTTTACTGGGACTACTTTTTTTCTAATGGCTCGAAAAGATGGCCCTTCTGCCGCTTCCCTACGCTGTCATTACCCAGTTCAGGTTCCAAGGGTTGTCATGCTTGACTCTCAGTATTGCCACCCCCAGCGGCCTTTTCAATCTATCAACCTTGTCTTCTCCTGTCAACGAAATTGATAAAAAAATTCTCCAAAAATCTGATTCAAAGAACTTGGCGCACCTTTGGCGCGATCTAGCCATTGGCAGAACTTGCAAGAGGGACCTGTGTCAGCAGACAAGGGACTATGGCTCAGATCTATAGATCGGAGGTGAATAGATTACAATGCACCTCAATTTTTTTTCACCCAGGACCACGATTCGATGAGCCAGGCCTTCAGGGAAACGGATGGCCATACCTGTCTCCAGGATGCATTCTTCTTCAAGGGCCTGGACAATACATCTCCCTTCCAGAATATAAAATACCTGTTCAGAATCGGGATAGCTATGCCACTCGGCCTCCCCACCTGGGCTCAGCTCCCCTAAGATGACTTCAAGCTTTTTAGATGGAATGGCATCCCCTCCGACCAGCCTACGATTTAAGGTCCCAGTGTGATCGGGTGGACTATATATCTCTATCTCAGAAGGAATAGCGATCAGGTCTTTCAAAACCATGGACGTATCCTTTCTTCTACGATCATCTCACCGTATCTAACTGAAATAGACAATTTCGCACAATACCCATCCGTACCATATTTGAAACGCAAATCATCATTGCTTGTAACTGCAAAATGCCAATCCCAGTAGAATATCGTCGAAAAGCAATGTGAACTTTGGAGGTTCATCAAATCAGGCGGGTTTAATAGCTTAGGATGTTGTGGCGTTCTGCTAAGAAGGAAATTACAGATTACGTGCCATAGTCTGTAATCACAATCCGCAAGATTTTATTACACAATGAATACACTAATCATAACCATAGCAAATTTGGGAAATAGGGTCAAATTCTTGTGAATCTAGGGTATAAAATTAGAGATCTTATAGTAAAACTTACAGTAAATCGACCAAACGATTAGGGTGTGAAATTACAGATTAGTGACAGAAACCTTGAATTTGTTAGCCTTCTTTTTTGGATGTTTATACTGAAATCCCGATGACTTAAGGTTGATCGTAGCATTAACGATTATATAATCAAGTCATAAGTCTAGCACATTGTCCGGTCTGGGGCCAAATTATGTCAAAAGGAGGTTTCCCCCACACCTTTCCCTAGCACATTCCTAAATGACCCTGATTTTTGAACAAGAAGGAATGATTTGTCAGAGGTTCCTCATGTGATTTATTCCTTATTGAAAGGAATCTCTATTGTTTTTTAACTTCTCTGGACCCCGAATCTGATATTTCTTCTGGAAGGGCGGAGCATTCTCCCTCTGCAGTGCGATATGGAACACTCATTAAGCATATTCCAACGTCTGTTCTTTTTGTAATTCGCCATAAGCGGCCAGTAAATGTATCAAGCATGAACTGGTCTTTGCTAGAATCGGATATCTGGCCAAAAACGAACCTGCCGTTTGCAGAGGATAAAATTTGTTGTTGTGATTTTTGCTGTGGTTGCGGCGACCCAAATCCCAGTGGTTGCGCACAAACACTCATAGAGGAGTATAATACCAATAAAGGTAGTGCCATAAATATCACAATGATTTTGCCGTATATGCCCATATTTTTGACCTCCTGTCTAAGATTCTTGGTAACTTTATAATGCCATTATAACCCACACTGCTCATCAGATGACTTTTCAATTGATTGGGGGTACTTGCACTTCTTCTACCTCAAAACCATAACAGATATAAACCACGGTCAACTTCATCCTCTTCAAGTTTCGGTGAGCTTCTGGGTTCATTGTAATGACATTGTATTTTAGATGTTCATAGACCATTGTTCAAAAAATGTCAAGGAATCTTGGTCACTTACCCCTAAGATGGTTGCATAGGGTTAGAAATAGGCTTTATTAGAGAGAGCAAGATTGGTATCAGATTATCTCGAAGCGAGGAGGTTTCGTTCACAAAGCGAAACCATTCAACGATTTGTTTTTGCTTGAAGTGCACAGCAGGAACACTATAAGATAAACAGAGTACAGAATCGATTACTGTCTCACTTCTGCGGGGATGGGATGATGGAGATGGCAGGCGATAAGAAAGAAGCAAAGAATACCCTAATTCAAGCAATAGAAGAAAAGGCTGGCCACCCTGAGTTCCAGGCAGGCAGAAAGAGCATGTATGATGAGCTAGAGAGGCTCTTGCCAGAGAAAGACTATCCCTCGCTGTTATCGATAATTGACCATGGTTACTCTCTCATTGAGGATGAGCCTGTTACCAAGCAGATTGCAAAACAGGTATGGGATTTTTCAAGTCACATCAACAGTATTGTAGAGGAGAAACACAGAGAACTTGCAGAGAAATATCCTGAGTGGTTTAATGATAATATCAGACTGCAGGTGCAGGTAACCCACCCCCTCAACCACCCACCTTCAAAACAGAGGTCCCAAAAGGGAAAGCATACTATCATGGAGCAACTATCAGATTATTTAAGGCCTTATTTCATTACAAAAACAGGAATAGCGGAGATGATAGCCCAGATCTTCCTCTACTTCTATGCCAGGGACTACCCAGAAATTGATCCTAAAGAGATCTGCAAGCTTATCTAACCCCCAGTAGCTCTACGGAAAGAGTACCTCCATAGAATAGGAGTAACTTATCTCTCCCGTGCTGAAAGTCAAAGAAGTCAAGGCGAAAAGCATTCTCAATAAATCAAAAATCTTCGACTACTGTCTTAATCCCTATACTGGCTGCCAAATCAATTGCAAATACTGCTACGCCCGCTTATTTATGAGACGGTATTCTGGCCATAGCGAGGCCTGGGGTGAATTCGTCGACGTTAAAGTCAATGCCCCTGAGGTTCTGAAAAAGCAATTGGATAAGGCCAAAAGAAAGGGAACGGTTTGGATTTCCTCAGTCTGTGATCCCTATCAACCCCTGGAGGCAAAGTATGCGTTAACAAGACGTTGTTTGAAAGAACTGGCAAAAAAACAGTTTCCTGTCAATATCCAGACAAAATCAAAACTTGTTTTACGAGATTTGGATCTATTTCAAGAATTTGAGGAAATTGAGGTGGGATTTACCATAACCACAGATGATGAGCAGGTGGCAAAGCTGTTTGAGCCTAGGGCAACTTCCGTAGAAGAGAGGTTGAGAGCATTGGAGAAAATTCACTCCTTAGGGATAAAGACATTTGCCTTCGTGGGACCACTTCTCCCGGGAAACCCGGAAAAGCTTATCGAACGTCTTGAAGAAAAGGTCGACAAGATTTTCATCGATAAAATGAACTATTTATTTTCAGTAAGAGGATTTTATCATCAACTGGGTTTAGAGCGGGAAATGACAGATAGATTCTTCCGTGAATACAAAGAAAGGCTCATATACCAATTAAAGAAAAGAAAAATGAAATTCGAAGTCCTTTTCTAGACTTTCCTTAAGCCGCTCTGATCTAAAGAGAGAAAAGTACAGACTTGTATCACAATACGAAAGTTTTTTGGCCTTTCAATTTTGCACAATTATAGCAGTATGTTATACAATTGTGGTGATTGGCAACCATACAATATATGGAAAGGCAGAGACTTCTTTTCACCCAACGAAACCATATCTCTTATGATCCCTAAACCTCTTTACGTTTCCCTTGCCATAGCGCTGACCTCCTAGCGAACATCTAAGAGCGGTTCAAAGATTCAGGGGGTCGCTCTGGCAAGGGGAACACACTCTTCAGAGAGAAGCCAACCTGTGAATACGCTCGCTACAGGAATTTGGCAATCTAAACCTTTGGGATATCCTAAGAATACCATACTTCATCTATTTTATTCTTGACGCAACCTTTTTTTTCTATTAGCATTCTTATATATAATTAATTAGGAGGTTACAAGATATGCCTTGGGATTGGGACAAGCTGCAAAGGCAAAAGGCGGGCAGGGGTCGGAACCCAGGAGAGATGGATGAGGTCCTTAATAAATTTAGGGCAATA
>Ga0209978_10000474_pt1 | contig 15219 bp, 16 predicted proteins | sample BentaG_FD_182805 | JGI IMG/M metagenome (GOLD analysis project Ga0209978, IMG submission 182805) | Deep subsurface microbial communities from South Atlantic Ocean to uncover new lineages of life (NeLLi) - Benguela_00093 metaG (SPAdes)... | ecosystem: Environmental > Aquatic > Marine > Oceanic >... | reverse complement strand
TGTTATGGATGAATTTCCTACTATAGAGAAATTCTACAAAATCGATTCTGATAAGTGTACTGAAGATAAGGAAAATAAAATTTGCCAATTATGTTTAACAGTAAGAGAAAGGAATCTCATCCAGGAATATTTTAAAATTTCAAAAGAATGCCCCGCTGATTGTTTTTCTATCGATACTCCTATAGAAGGAGAAGTAATTATTAAGAAAAATATGTTACACAAGTGCGATCCGCAGGGTTGCAAAGCTTGCGTCAATATCTGCCCCGTTGAATCATTTTACATTCCTGAGAGCGCAGAGGATGTCTTGAAATATGGTAAAATTGCATGTAACGAAGAAGAATGTTTTTACTGTGGAGCATGCGAAAATTCTTGTCCTGATGATTTAATTGTTGTTAAAAGGAAAAATATTCAGATCAAAGACCCAAAGAAAAAAGGTCCTTATCCTTGGATAGAAGGTTGGGTTAAGAATATTAAAGAAGTATTAAGAAAAGCTCTTATTGAAGGAAAGGAGCAAGTAGAAATTCCCTCTATAGAAGAACATATAAAAAAGATTAGCGAGTCAAAAATTGTAGAAGTTCCTCAACTATCTGAAGAGGATAAATTAAAATTAAAAGAGCTTAATGATAAAATTCAATCTCTATTACAATCCTCCAAAATAAGATATTGGATTAAGGATAAAAATGTAGATAATATTCTCAAAGAATTAAAAAAAAAAATCCAAAATTAATTAATGTGTTTAATCATGAGTGAAAACGAGAGAAAAACGTATAAAATAGTAGGCACTATAAAAGATGTTAAAGGTCGATGTAACGCAAAACATAAAAAAGGAGATGTGATCGAATTGAGTGGACACGATTCAGGAGGATTGTGCGGCTTCTTTTACCACGATATATTTCCCTCTATTATAACATTACAATTTGGTGGCACATTTCCTTGGTCGCAGGATCCAGATATAGTTGAATTAGAATGTCCGGATCGTTATAATGTTGTCAAAATCGAATTAAAAAGGATTAGATTAGGGTAATAACTCAAAATCCTGTTTTTTATTTTACATTCGAACTATTAAAATTTGAAGATGATTTGCCGAATTCAAAAATCTCCATGTTTTTATAATTATAATTAGAAGAATAAATAATTTGTAATTGTTAGATTGAAATAATTTCCCCATCGATTAACATGATCCTAAAATTAAAAATTAAATCAAATAATAAAACAAAAAAAAAGCAAATTTTTGTCTGGATTGAAAAAAATAAAGAGTTTAAAGAAGATGTCCAGCAGTTAATACAGTTCTTTAAAGAACAGATTCAAGTAAAAAAGAGAATAGGGTTCCATATATACTACAAAATTACTTCAGAGAAACCCGCAATAATGTTATCACTTCTTACAACAGTTCAAGAATTAATTCCAGATATTTATTTCAATACTAATCAATCTGTTGATGTTGAAGAATATACTGAAATTTAACATTCTTTCTTTTATAAATCTTTAACTATTTTTTTTAGTGTTAATTTAGTTTAACTAATCCATGTAAGAGAAATCGTAAAAATGGGAGAGGGGGGATTCGAACCCCCGGCCACCTGGTCCCAAACCAGGAATCATACCAAGCTAGACCACCCTCCCATTAAATCTGCAGAGGAGATTGATAATTTATGTTTTCGCAATGAAAATTAAGATCATAAAATATCAATAATAAAGATACAAATATTTTGTCGATTTTTAATTTTTTTATTTCTTTGTTCCATCTATCAGTAGTTTTTATTAAATCTAATAAAGTAGTTCATATTTAAATTCCTTAGGAAAGCTCTTTCACTTAGCTGTAAAATGAAGAAAATAATTTATCTGCAGAGAATTGGAGATGTAGAACCTGGAATATTGGTAATTCTTAAAAAGAATTTGGAATGGTTTTTTAAAAAATATAGTATAAAAATTGTTATCCTTCCAGACCAACTTCCATTGTTAGATTTCGAGTATGAATCTATTAAGCGACAGTATGATGCGGTAAAGGTAAAAAAAAGGTTAATCACTCATGTTAAGAATAAAAATTATTATCGTATTTTAGGTGTACTGGATGTTGATATTTTCTCAAAGTTTTTAAATTTTGTATTTGGTGTTGCCGATCTACCTAAAAATAAATCTTTTGGGAGCGCATTAATTTCAGTTACTCGCTTAAGAGAAGAATTTTATAGAAGGGTTGAAGATATAGCTCAATTCGAGCAAAGAGTATTAAAGGAAGCAATCCACGAGCTTGGTCACACTTTTGGCTTAGATCATTGTGAGAATCTATGTGTAATGCGATTTTCAAACACCTTAGATGATACTGATAAAAAACCACTTGATTTCTGTGATTTGTGTTTGAAAAAACTGAACCTTTATTTGGGTAAATCGGATTAGCCTAATTTGTATTTTTCTTGAAATTTAAGATGTAACTGCTCACCAACTCTTAAAATGTGTCTATATTGTTTTACAATATTTTTCAAATCGTCTGGAATGTGTCCTAAACCGAAATAGGCTCCTGCTAAACTCCCCCCAATAGCTCCTACCGTGTCGCTGTCACCACCCGCAGTTGCTAATTGGAAAATACACTCTTCAAATGAATTCAGATTTTTTAAAAACACGAATATAGCGCAAGCAACGGTACTTAAAGTATAAGGATGAACAAATGCTTTACCTAAATAATCCTCGATAAAGAAGGGAGATTTTACACCAGCTTGGGAAAATTTTATTAGTCCAGTTTCAACGGGAATGTTAAGTTTGTCCTTAACTCTATTTAGAATCTCTATGAACTCTTCCCATATTTTTTCTTGCGAGTTTGAAATTGAGGATATAATAGTTTCAAAAAACTCCTCAATAGAAAAACTAGTTTCTACTGATTTATCAATTAGAAAAGCTATTGCTCTTGCTATAACGATAGCACCTGCCGAAGCTGCGGGGTGAGAATGAGTGATAATACTCGATTTTAACGCTGTATTTTTTAAACTCTTTATGTCTTTGCAGTAAAATAATCCAATAGGGGAGACTCTCATTGCTGTGCCATTGCCTCCAGAATTCGAAGCTGCTTTTTGCCATGGAATTCCGTATTTTAATTTTTGAATGGAGGATATGCACCCAAATCCAGGACCTATAGGAGGATCGTCAAGCCATTTAACATATTCCCTAACGAAATTATTCTCATTGAATCCAGATCCCTGGATGAGTGCTTCTGCAGTATGTAGCGTTAGCTGAGTGTCGTCGGTGTAAGTTTTGAATAACCTTCTGTTGTTTTTAATAAACTCCTTGAAATCGATAAATTGTGAATGTATTCTTTCCCTAATCATTCCTTCAAATGGCTGACCTAAGGTGTCTCCAATGCTTACTCCTAATAGGGTCCCGGAAAACTTATCTAAATAATCAATTTTCATGTTTTTATAGAATTTTATACCAAAATCATAATTAACTTCCTATTTAATTTTTGTCAATGATTATGATCCTTAATAATCAAAAACACAGAGTGTATAGCGAGGCTCAAATTATATAGTGTAGTATTTATGATGAGTTTAGCAATAATCCTTATAAGTGTTTTTTACTAAATAATACTTTAATCAGTACTTTTTATTTAAATGGTTTTGTCAATTCAAACCTACAATATAAAAAAAAACAAAGTTGAGAGTTTATGAATAAATTAGAAAAACTGCAAAATGTTATTACTGCGATGATTACGCCTTTAAAAGAGGATTTTGCGATAGACGAGGAAAAATATAGAGAATTTATCAGGTTTCAGATTGACAATGGGTGTCAACCACTAACTATGGGTACTACGGGAGAATCCGCAACCCTTTCTCACGAAGAACACCATGTTGCAATGGATATAGCAATTGATGAAGGGAAGAAGAGTGGAAAAGATCCCTTTATTTTAGCTGGTGCTGGGAGCAATTCAACTAAAGAAACAATTTCTCTTTGCCAATACGCTGAGAACACAGGCGCAGACGGGTGTCTCGTAGTTGTACCGTATTATAATAAACCAGTCCAACATTCATTAATCGATCATTTTTCAGCAGTAGCAGATTCTATTTCCTTACCGATAATTCTTTATAATGTTCCCAGTCGAACTGGGCGTAATCTGGAACCTGAGACCGTATCCAAATTAGCTTATTCAAAAGATAACATCGTTGGGATTAAATGTGCGAGCGGAAATATAGATCAAATTACGAAGTTTGTAAAAACCACACCGGATGATTTTATAGTGCTCAGTGGTGATGATGGAATGACATTCCACATAATGGCTCTAGGGGGTAAAGGCGTCGTAAGTGTAGCGTCCAATATTATACCTGCTAAGTTAGTGGAATTCACAAACACAATGCTTAAGGGAAATTGGGATAGAGCAAGAGAAATGCAATTAGAACTTTTTGATCTTTTCAAAATATTATTCGTGGAGACCAATCCTGGTCCCGTAAAGTTTTCCGCTGAATTAATGGGTATAATGAATAAAAGGATGAGATTACCTTTAACTCCGCCCTTGGAAGAAAATCAAGAAAAAATTAAGGCTGTATTAAGAACTATGAATTTAATATAAACTATTTGTATATTTGAGGGATTAACATGATAAAGTTATTAATACTTGGTCCAACAGGATCTATGGGGAAATTAATTTCCTCACTAGCGATTACAGATAGCGATATAGAAGTTGTAGCTGCATGTGACCTAACCCAAATAGGTAAAGAGTTAGGATCTTTCGTAGCAATTGACGATCCTAATAAAATTCTGATCAAGGATGTGAATAATCTTCAAGAAGTCATTAACGAAACCAAGCCAGAAGTGGTTATCGATTTCACAGTTGCAAAGGCTACAGAAAAAAATTGCACAATTTGTGTTGAAAATGGAATACGGTGTGTAATTGGGACAACCGCAATGTCAAAAGATTTTTTAGATAAATTTGAAGAACTTGTAGGGAAGAATAAAGCTCCAGCTGTAATATCACCAAATATGGCTACCGGAGTAAATCTCGTATTTAAAATCTCTGGTATATTGGCAAACTACTTAAAGGAGTGGGATATCGAAGTAATAGAAGCGCACCATCATAGAAAAGTTGATGCTCCTAGTGGCACTGCTTTAAAGATTGGAGAAGTTATAAGTGATTCTATAGATTCTAATTTAGATGAAATAGCAAAATATGGAAGAAAGAGAGGCCCAAATAAACGGTTAGTTGGAGCTAAAAACGAAATAGGGTTCCATTCAATCAGGGGTGGTGATATCATTGGCGACCATAATGTATTATTTGCAGGACCAGGTGAACGAATCGAGGTAAAACATCAAGCTCATAGTAGGATGTGTTTCGCAACAGGAGCAATTAAAGCTATTAAATTTATTGCAGAAGCTCAGGAAAATAAAATTTATACTACAAACGAAGTATTGGGATTATAGCTTCACCCATCTATAAATTTTTTCATATTCTCAATAAGTAAGATAAAATTATAAAATTTTTCAGAGCAGATCAGTATTATCATTAACCTGAATTCACAGATTTCATAATGCCAACTCTTCATTTAGAAGGTTTAAAGGGTATCCAGTCCTTAAAGCTTCCTATTTTATAATTTTATCTCATAATAGAAAAAAGCACTAAGATTTTTATTCTTTTATGAAAGAAATAACTTTTATTCTCATTTACTTTAGGTGATCTGGGATAATCTGATGTTTTAACAAGTCATCAAGACTCTCTGCTTCTCTGATTTTAAAAATTTTTCCATTATTGATTAAAATTTCAGAAGATCTGGGTCTAGAATTATAAGTACTGCTCATTGTAAAGCCATATGCACCTACATCGAGAATTGCTAGTATATCCTTCTCAACTAATTTCTTTAATTCTCTATTCTTGCCTAAAATATCACCAGACTCGCAAATTGGCCCCGTAACATCGTAGGATAATGCTTTCTCTCTTCCCTTTATGTTACAAGGTATGATATGATGGTAAGAATCATATAATGTAGGTCTTATCAAGGTATTAAAACCGGCATCTACTCCAGCAAATAATTTATAACCATTATTTTTAATCGTATTTATTTGCGTTAAAAGGATGCTTGACTCAGCAGTTAAATAACGTCCCGGTTCGATTTTAAAAATGGGTTCTCCTAACTCTTCCGCTTCCACCAAATTTAAAAACGGTTTTATTACTAGATTTTTATAACTCTCTAAGTCTAAAGGTTCTTCTTCTGGCCGATAAGGAATTCCCAAACCCCCACCAAAATCGATGAATTCAAACTTAATATCAAGTGTTTTTATTATTTTCTTGATAATACTAATAAATTTTTCTGCTGGTTTCCCAAAATCGAGAGCGTTTATTACTCCCGACCCAATATGCTGATGAATACCAAATTTTTCAAAACCAGCCTCTTTAGCTTTTCTATACGCGTCTGTTGCTTGTTCTTCTAATATACCAAATTTTACGTCTTTTCCAGCGGTAATTGTGTGTTTATGGTGTCCTGCTCCAAATTCTGGATTTATTCTAAAAGAGATAGCTTTTTTTTCCTTTCCAAGGCTCTCATGAATTCGCACTAAGCGGTTCAATTGGCTTAAACTGTCTAAATTAACGAAGACATTATTTTCTACTGCGTATTTAAAGTCTGTATCTGTAAACATATTTCCCGTATATATCATCTTTTCTGAAGAAATTCCCGCTTTTAAACAAGTATACACTTCTCCCATAGATGTACAATCGAAAGAAGTTCCTTCTGAATTTAGAATTTTTAGAAGAGATAGATTTGAATTTGCTTTAACCGCGTAATTTATTTGGTTATTTTTGTATTCGTGATTTAAAACATTTTTCAAGCTTCTGTAGCGCTCACGAATTATTTGTTCGTTAATCACATAAATGGGTGTACCATAACTTTTTGCGACATCTAAAGTATTTTTTTCTGCAAAATACAATATACCCTCTCTATATTCTAAAGCTTTTCTATTTAGCCAATCAATATAATTCATAGTAATTACCTCAATTATGATATATAATCTTCTTTTTCAAATAAAAATAAATGAGTTAATTGAGAAATCATTCAAAATTCAACCCTTTCAATTACTCCATCAAACACTTTTTCAGCTGGTCCTTCCATAAAGATAGTTTTCCCGTCATAAGTAATTATCAAATCGCCACCGTCGTTGTGGACTTTAATTGGCGTATTTTCGCTAAATAGTCCTAAAATTGTTCCTGCTACCACAGCGGCACACGTACCAGTTCCACACGATTTAGTTACTCCAACCCCTCTTTCAAATACTCTCAGAATAGCTTCCTCTTTGGACAGTACTTTTACAAATTCCACATTAGTTCTTTTTGGAAAAAGGATATTAGACTCGATTGACGCCCCATACTTCTTTAAATCATTGTCGTTAATGACATTCTTTGTAAATATGACAGCGTGAGGGTTACCTGTTGATACTGCTGTAAATTTAAAAATCTTATCTAAAACAACTATTGATTCGTTTACACATTGATTTACTGGACTTTCTAGATCGACTGGAATGCTTTCACAATCGAGAATCGGAGTGCCCATATTAATTGTAACCGTTTTAACTTCATCATTAATAACAGCGAGATTAGCAATTACTATTCCTTTAAGCGTTTCAATCTCAATTTTATCTTTTTTATAAATATCGTTTTCATATAGAAATTTTGCAAAACATCGGACCCCATTACCACACATCTCGCCTTGAGAACCGTCGGGATTAAACATTTTCATCCTCACTTCTGTTTTTTTTGGATGGCAAACAAATAAAACTCCATCAGCTCCAATAGAAAAATGATGTTTACATAATATCTTTGCTAAATCAGATTTTTTATCGTCAGGGATTCCATATTTAAGGTTATTTATTATTACATAATCGTTACCAAGACCATGATACTTACCAAACTCTAAATTTTGTAGCACAATTTTATCCATTTTCAGCAAGCTCCCACTTTTTTTCGTGTTTTAACTTTCAATAAAGCTTAATTTAGTTTAAACGTTATATCAAACTTAAAATTATTACCAAATCAAAATTATGAAACGAAAGTATCTCGCGATCACACTTCTTACTTTAATAACTTTAATTCCAACTATAAGTGTTTTTGGATTTGAGCATATAGATAATATAAACGATGGAATTTCCGTATATTTCCTTGTCCACTTAGAAATAGATGAAAACATTGAAATTAATGTGACTCACAACGGCAACGGAAATTTTGCCCTGTTTCTTTATGATGTCCGTCCTACTGAGTCCTTTATAAACATTGATAAAAGTCTTAATCCCGACATTTTCGACATCGCAATAATTTACAGTATAGTAGATAATCCTTACATCAACTACACCGCATCAGAATCTAAAATTTATTACATCGAACTTATTTTAATTGAAAACGGGCCGGATACTTTCTTTTTCTATTGTAGTAATGACGGGTTAACGAGATACTACCTTCCAACTATTCCCGGTTATCAAATAGGCTTCTTAATTCTAACGCTTATTCTAACTTCAAGCCTGATTATCATATTTAAAAAGAAAATTATTAAGAAGAATTACTAATAACACAATTCTAAGTGAAATCTTCTTTTATCAATTTCATTCATATGTGACGAATTCCGAAGTAAACACTATTTAAAGAATGGGCGAATTCAAAAATTTCACGAAATTTTTTCGTCTAAATCGCACAAAAACAACATTTTGGGCGATCTTTGATCAATTCCCATCACATAATTTTAAATTAAATTCACCAATAGCCTATTTATAGATTTAATATAAAAAAGTAAAGTGATATAAAATTTCGTTTGATGAGATTAGTAAGAAGTTAGCCAAACTAATGAAAGAGGTTGAAGAAATAGAACTTGAAGATGTAGACTTATTCGCGGAATATTTAGAGCTCCAAATGTTGCCCGGAATTGTTCAAACTGCTGCACAAGCCGTTTTACCAGGAATTGGAAAAGCAGAGTGGACCCCAACCAAATTTACTCTTGACTTGGAATTTCCCGGACAAATCGAAACGATTGAGTTCATAAGATCGAACGGAAAGAAAGCAGTAATTGGTGGAGAAAAGGTTCCCCCATTTTACAACTTTCTTGGTCTTGACAAAAGAAATCCTAACCCTCCTTTAGTTACTTATGATGTTTTTGACATGGGCTCTAAAATGATGCTACCTAAACCTATTAAACAAGAATACGGAGAGGTTTTAGGAGATCCCGCAGAATGGGCAAAATTTGCTGTAAATAAATTTGGTGCAGAAAGTATCACTTTCCACTCTCTAGAAATTGATCCAGCAATGGGTGACGCGCCGGTTTCACAATCGGTAAAATATTTAGAAGATATTTTACAAGCGGTAGATGTCCCAGTCATTATTGGTTGCTCTGGAAATAAAGCAAAAGATGTGGAGCTGTTTAAAGCAACTGCAGCTGCCACCGAAAGCGAGGTCTTGATGCTTTCTGCGGCAGACAAAGCTACATGGGAGGAAGTCATACCATTAGCAGTTAAACACGATCACAATTGCTTACTCTGGACAAGTTTGGATTTAAACAATCAAATAAAGATGAATAAAGACGCTTTAGAATTAGGATTACCTAAAAACCGAATAGTAATGGACCCAACTTGCGCAACGCTTGGATATGGAATGGAATATAGTTTTAGTATTTATCAAAGAATGAGGATAGCAGGTTTATTGGGAGAAACTGATTTAGCTTACCCAATTAGTGGTGGAACTACTAACGCATGGGGAGCTCGTGAAGCTTGGATGAGCGAAAAACAAGCACCTCAATGGGGTTTAAGGCAATACAGAGGACCAATATGGGAAATTATTAACGCATTATCTTTAAGCTTAGTGGGTTTGGATCTAGCTATGATGTTTCATCCTATAGCAGCAAAGCATGTGAAAGATATAACAAAACAGTTCTTTGGAGAAATCCCGAAACATTTAGAAGATAAGGGTTATTACGACTGGGTTTCCTCCCGTATTAAACATTAAATGTATATAATTTTTTTTATTCTTTTTTCATACTTTTTATCCTAAATTCGACAAGAATTTTTCCCATAATTTCATTAATCTTATCAAAATTAGAAAAACTCTGTTCAAGAGATCGAAAGTCTTTCGAATGATTGAAGTATTTAATATGTAATATTTCATGATAAAGCACTAGTTTGACAACCTCCTTAGGAGCGTTTTTAAAGCTGCTTGAAATGGTAATTTCATTTATTAATTGACCTTTTTTGTTTTTAAGATAATATCCGCCCTTTTGATAGGTAGTTCTTTTGCTCCATTTAATATTAACTGATTCAAGTAAATCTAATTGCTCAGAATTGAAAGAACTAAAAATGTGTTGATACTCTTTCCTTATTTCATCAGCTAAATCACTGAGTTCTTCTTCAGTTAGTAACACCGAATTTTCGAATATGAGGGGACGACGCGAGAAGGTTATATCTTTGAACAACAGTGGGTATGGGACACGATATACGCGGGAATTTATTGTATCTAAAACGGTTACTGTCCTTTTATTCTTTCTAATGATACTCCCTTTAACCCCTTTTCCTCCAATTGGAAAGAAAACACTCTCTCCAATGGTTAGTTTGTTTTTCTCTATCAACGTAGAATCCAGTCCGTTTTTATACATATTTAAAATTCGAATTTATATTTATATTAGTTGACTGAGTTTCTTTTTCATTAAAACTTATTTAAAAGATCTATTGCTCGAGAAGGGTTAAAATATCTTAATTGTTATGCTTTTTTTATCTTAATGTAATAATCTTCGCCTTCAATTTTGAACTCTATAATTGAATCTCCGTGTTTTTCTATATATCGCTTGATATTTTCACCAGATTCACCAAAATCTCCCGTAACTTCTAATATTTCACCAGTCTCCATTTCATTTAATTTTCTTTTAGTTCTAGCGACGGGCAATGGGCAAACCAATCCATCAAGTTTCAAATTATATGTTTTACTCGTGATAAATCATCTCTATTTGACTTAACTAAATAAAATATTATCAGCTTGGACGCACATGTCAACAAATCCATTCATTGTGGTGATTTCAATTCCATCAATCAATTCTTGGGCAGTAACCCCTCTGGCTTTTGTGCACACTCCACACGCTTTGACAACTCCGCCTTCTTCAATCACATCTTTAAGCCATTTTCCTACATTATCGTACGACGAAGGATTTTGATTTTGTTTACCTACGAAAACTCCATCTTCAACCAAGAAGATATTAATTTTATGTCCTTCTAATAATGAGGTATAAGCGAACCTTAACATCGTATAGGGTCTTTCGGAAGTATAAGCACCGCTTCCAATTACAACCGTAAATGTTTTTATCTTATCTGTCATGAGAGGTCGGTTGATATAAAATTTTAAACGATTAGTTACAGAATTGAAATTAATTTATATTTATTAATTTTTTCGAAATAATTTATTTATATTTTCGATAAATTATTTAATAATAGTAAGGTAATAATTAATTGGAAACACTTGATATTTCTAGAGTAAAAAATTAAAAATAAGCAGTAGAAGGATGAATATCGATTACCTAAGAAATTTCGTCAAATTAGTGAAATATAAAAGCTTCTCCGAATTAGCTCGTGATCTTCCCATTTCTCAAAGCACATTATCTCATCAAATATCTCAATTAGAGAAATACTTTTTTGGCGAGGGCTCAAAAATTGTTTTGATAAATAGAAGCACCAAAAAGTTTGAAATGACCGAAGCTGGAATTATTTTCTTAGATCATGCACAAAGAATTATAGATTTATTCGATGCATGTGTAAATGAGCTTTCAAAGTTTAGCGACAGCAGTTATGAAAATATAATTATCTCGGCATCAACGACTCCTGGTTCTCAAATCCTTCCTAGAGATATTGCTGAATACCGCGATAAAAATCCTAATGTAAATTTTAAAGTCAATATCAATAATTCAAGAAAGTCAATAGAAAAAATCGTTAGAGATATAGCAGATTTTGCCGGTATAGGGGGTTTTATAAAGTACAGTAAGGATAAGTTTGATTTCATAAAAATTGGAGAAGATCAACTCAAATTTATTTGTTCTCCTAACCATAAGTTGTTAAAAAATACAAATATTTTAGTAGATTTCACAGATTTGGTTAAATATCCTTTTGTTTGGCGAGAAAAAGGCTCAGGAATGAGAAACGCATTTGAACGCCAATTTCCAGATTATAAAAGGCTAAAAATTAAACTCGAGATGAATGACAACGATTCTATTATTTCAGCAGTAAGCGAATCAAATTATATTAGCATAATGAGTGAAATGATGGCAATCAACGCAGAAAAAGCAGGTTTAATTAAAATTCTTGAAATTAAAGGTTTTCCTCAGATTGTAAAACGAGATTTATTCTTTATAAAATCAAAAGATAAGGAATTAAGCGAAGTAAAGAGTAGTTTTTGGGAATACATAAAAAAAAAATATGAAAAATATTAGAGCTAAATTTTTTATTTAATTAGCCCCGTATTGTCAAAATTTAAGAAATAACTAATCTTCTCTTTGAGGGGATAAATACCTTCTTTAAATAATGTGATAAGAAAGATTGCTATGAACAAGATAGAACCAATTCCCGGAGCAAAATTTCCTACGACATCGACTAAAGTTGACGAAGGATCGAAGGAAAATAGAGTAAATAACAAAGATGCAACGGCGACTATGATAGAAGCAAAAGAAATTACAGCTGCCGTCCTTTTGCTTATGTTTAAATGAAATGGACCGATATCTAATCGAAAATGCTTGGGTTGGACGATTATTGACAAGACGCTATGATTTATTACACTGTCCTCGTATTCGATGTAAACATGTAAGTATCGTCTCTCACTCGTTTTTTTCTCTTTTTTAGTTCTTTTCTTATTCTTCACAGGTAGTACTGAGAAGATCATTACTGGGGGATTTATTGCTTCCTTTTTAATTTCTACTTTCCCATATAAGGGATGCACTTCAAATCTTTCTCCTTCAACCTTTAAGTTCACGATGGGAGGTTCCTTCTTGGTTGTAACTATTCTAAACGATGTTTCAAACACAGTTTTCCCTTCTTCGTCAACAATTTTTAGTTCCTTATGAGACAAGTAAACATAGAACAGATAACTGGACTGTTCCATCATGACAGAATAGTACTGAAGTCCCATGTTAATATCGTAGACTGTTGGTTTTGGTTCTTCGGAAACCGTTTCAGATACTATGGAAGGAGCGGCATCATCAGCTTTTGGTGCTTCACCATATCCGCCTACAGCCCTTCTTCTATCCTCAGGGGGACCTCTAGGAGCTCCCGCAGAAGGAGAGGCAGGAGTGGGCAATGAACTCATTGATTTTTCTGAGGCTTCTTCAAATTCCCCCGGTTCTTCAAAAAACATATCTTCATCGGCAGCTTCTTCAGCAAGTATTTCTCTATCATAAGTTTCTTCTTTTCTTTTTGCTCTTTTTTTAGCTTTTGGAGCATCTACGACGCGTTTTTCTTCTTCCTGGTATTTCAATTTTTTCTCGGGAGCTCTACGTAGTTCTTTACTCTTAAACATTTCTTTTGCTTTAGCGCCTTTATCTCTACTTTTATCTTTTTTCTCATCCTTCTCTTCTTCTTCTTTTTTTTCTGGTTTTTCTTTTTTAGAAATTAAATTTAGATTTTTCAATTTAGTTTTTTCTGTAATAGGAGTAAGTGTAACGAAATCCACGAAAAATAAATCCTCTCGTTTTAACTGAATATCTCCAAACGACTTGTATATATCATCTAATATTTTATTTATCTTAGTATTTTTTTTATAATTTCCAATGAAGACAATATCGAAAATATATACTGATAAAATCTGAGTTTTTTTATCATAAAAGATTTTATTTGTCTTTATCTTAACTTCTTTGGTTGTTTGTAAAGTTTCCATTATCGTTTAACTCTATTAGTATATTGCTTTAATTTTTATATTAAGAATTTATATCCCTTAAATAAGCTTTAAATTCTAAAATATATTTTTTAATATCTTTTAATTTTTCTATTTTTCTATCTTTACCGATAACTTTTTCTATTACTTCATTCATCAATTGAAGGTCTTTATAAGCTTTAAAACTGTCAAAAGAAGTTGTTTCGAAATTAGCCTCCCATGGTTTTAGCTTCGGTTTAGATTCAATTCCTCTTAAATCCCATTTAACTTCATTTTTAAATACTTTAGTTAATGGTTTTAAGTTTACTTCGTCCCATTTCTGGATAATCCATGGTGCGTAGCTATGCAATTTATCAAAATCTAGTTCTAAATCATTTTGCCACTCGTATTGATGGTCCCAATTAGCTACAGCAATGAAATTCTCATTATTAGTTTGATCTTTTGGGAAAAATTTCCATGAATTTCTGTTGATTTTAACGCTCTTAAATGGAACACCTTCTCCATATTGAAAATAATAACCGATTACCATATAGTTTTCTAAATCTTTTAAATTGAATCGTAAATAAACTTCAATTTGGGTGATATCGATACTAGTTTTAAATAGTTCTTCCTGAAGCAATTTGTACAACATGTTTTTTGCTTTATTTGGATGGCATTTTCCAGAAAACACAGGATAATACGAAAAGCAATAAAACACATTATCTCCCCGATCGGTCCCTTCATAAACTTCCACCCAATTTTCTAAAAGTCTTATCGGTACTTGAGAACGGAGGTAATAAAAAATAAGAAGAGAATCCACCACTGCTGCAATAACGATTATTGCAATAAAGAGAATAGCAAAAAATTTAAAGATATTAAAAAATATCGATAAAGAAATAAAAATAAATAAACCTCCAGTAAGAAAGAAAAAAGCTATCAACGAGTTTAAGGCTTCGTGCTCTTTATCTTTCTTTGAGTATAATATAATCGGAGCGTTATTGATAATTACTTTCTTACTAAACTTATCTATAAAAGTTTGAAAATCAACTTTTTTCCACTCAGAATTAGACATTTTTCAAACAAAATATATTTCATTTATTTAGAATTAGATTGATCTCAATAACGGGTAATTATTTTTATATTTTAGTAGGTGAAGAATTTACTGTTATATTTTAAACCTTAAACATGTGTACTAAAACAAATATGTGAAGATTATTTAGGTCCTCTCTTTTTAATCGATTTTTTGGTTTTTTCAACTGCAAATTTCGAGGTTTTCTTAATATTTTCTCCAGTTTTTTGTCCAATCCTACCAATTTGAACCATTAACCATTCAGGCGATCCTATTCCTTTTCCATATTCTATCCATATATACATCAAAAATCCTAATAAACCAACAT
>Ga0209978_10000473_pt1 | contig 15226 bp, 11 predicted proteins | sample BentaG_FD_182805 | JGI IMG/M metagenome (GOLD analysis project Ga0209978, IMG submission 182805) | Deep subsurface microbial communities from South Atlantic Ocean to uncover new lineages of life (NeLLi) - Benguela_00093 metaG (SPAdes)... | ecosystem: Environmental > Aquatic > Marine > Oceanic >... | reverse complement strand
CCCGGAAGCCCGAACCGCCAAGGGGGCCTGGTGCCTCTTGGCTAACTCACTCATAGCCTCCCAGTTCTCCTCGTCGGCGGCGTAGATAAGGGGGCTTGTGCCATCGCTCTTGGCTAGAGCCGCCTCCGTGGCCCCGGGGTCAGAAGAGACGAGGATCAGAGGCAGGCCTGTCTCCTGCACCCTCTCCACCGCTGAAGCGAAGGCGGAGGCCTCACCGGAGGCGTTCTCCACCGCTAAGCCGTCGAAGCGGAGTTCCAGGCCCACATACTCCACGGAGTAGCCGTCCACCTCCTGGGCCCTCTTTTCGATCATATCTATGGGCTGGGTATCCTTGACTCGCACCATGAGCCCCGGAGGGTGGAAGAAGGCCTTGTCATGGCGGAAGAGCACCGTCTCGTTCCCCACCTCTACCTTCCTCTCGCCCCTGCCTATAGTCACCAAGCGGATAGGAGGTGCGGCTGCGGCAGCCAGTTGGGCTTTCGCCTCCTCGGTCACATAAGGGCAGGCGGCCAGTTCCGCCTGCTTGGCCGCCAACTTCATGGCGAAGGCCAAGCAAGTAGGGTATCCGCATTCCTTACAGTTGGTCTTGGGCAAAAGTTTATAGATATCCAAACCCGTGAGAGTCATCCCTCACCCCTCCTTCATCCACAGTTTATCTATCGCCTCTTTGATCAGGCGAACCGACTCTGGATGGCGCATCACCACTACATCGGCGCCCGCCTCGATGAGAGCGGTGGTGGTCATCGTCTCCCACATGATGGCCCGCTCCTCCCAATCGCCCCAGGCCTCAGGGATACCCTCTTCCACCTTGGCCTCCTTGGCTCGCCAGGCTTCCTCACCGGGGGTCACTAGGATCGGCTGCTGGGTCATGGTGTCGCCATGGAGAGCCGCCAAACGAAGCCGCTCCATCACCGAGTAGCCGTACTCGATCCCATACCCCAAGGCCCCCGTGGAGGGGTCCATCAAGATGCGATCCAAGGGCAGGCCCATGTCGTGGATGAGGATGATCAATTGCTTGGCCAAGTTCACATCCATAGGGGTGCGAGAATCGACCAGGTGACCGTGGGCCAAGGCTGCGGCCACGATGGTACGGTAGTTCTTCTCCTCGCAAACCCCCAAAACCACCCTCTCCCCCGCTGCCTCCTCGGCCACGGCCACCAAGAGTTCGTTATCCTTATCCACCTGGCCCGGCCCGAAGATTAAGAGGGGCAGACCGGTAGCCGCAAGCACTCTTCTGACCGTACTCTTGGCCTTCTCCGGCGTGTTCTCTTCCCCCTGGGCATCGTCGAGGCTAAGCCTTAGGAGTATGAGATCTGCGCCTCTCTCCTCGGCCTTCTTGGCCCAAGCGGCGGGATCATCAATCACCTCCTCCCACGCCTTAAGCAGAAGAGGCGACCACTCCTCAGGCTTCTTGTCTTGTATCTCTATGGCGATGCGAGGCGGGTGGGGGAGTTCCCCCTCGAAATGGAGAAAGGGTAAAGTCGCCTCTCCCCCCACGGTCACGCTTCGGGTGCGGGTTCCACCCTCCTCCTTGGTAGCACCCAAGGTGACCTCGCGCACCCTACCACTCCACTTCTGAACCGGGATCTCGACTTTTTCTGCCATATAGCGCTCCTTCATCGGTTAGGGAAGAAGGGGGCCTCACCTCCACCGAAGGCGTGCCCCCTGGTAGCCACGGAGTCCGAATTCCTTAACCCCTTTCTTCTTAAAGCATGGGCGGCATCTTCAAGGCCGGATGGTCATGCTCCTCCAGCCAGGGAAGCAGTTCCTCAACAGTGGTCACGCTGCGCTCGTCGGCGATGCGATCGATGAGGTCTGGGATGCCTTCCCTCTCGGCTACAGCCTTGAACTCCTCAGGCATCGTTTCCTTGAGGAAGGAGGACATCCAGACCACCCGTTTGAACCCACCGTCGGCGGAGATGAACTTGGGACTGGTCAGATAGTACTTGCCAACCCCCATGGCTCCTGGTGTCTGCAAGCCACCACCGAACATGCCAGCCATGGTGGAGAAGGTCAGGCCAGCCGGGGTCATGCTGGGGTCTTCTCGTGAAACTATCATCACGCCATTGGCCTCGGGGATGACTAGTACCATACATTCGAAGCATCCGCAGGCGGTCATGGGATCGGTCATGATGGAGTACATGGTGACATGTTCTACGCTTTGGTTAGAATGCTGATACACGAACTCCTCAGGCCCGCTCCAACGCCCCACCTCTGGATCCAGACACTCTCCTTTGGAGATGGGCTGGTTGGGGCCAGTGGGGTTGATCTGGTTGGCTGCTTTGCAGTCCAGCCAGTTGTAGGCCCCGCAAAGTCCTAGCCGCTCTGGCGAGATGACGCACACATGGGTGGGGGCAAAAGACTGGCAAAGAGTACAGGAATAGAACTCCTCTACCGCATCGTCGCTCAGGCCCGCCACACGGACGTTCCGTTCGTCATAAGCCTCACGAGCCAGCCTCAGCCACCTCTTCATCTCCTCGGCGTCGGTAATAAGCGTGACCTGCGCCTTGTCCACGATGCTATTCCAGGGCTCACCCTTGAAACGGGCATATAGGATCTCGCCGAAATGCTTCAGTCTGAACCCTTTGTCGGCGGCCATCTTACTTATGCGTATCCAGGCGATGTCCCTTTGCCCGATGTGTTGCACGCCGAAAGCGGCGTTGAGGAAATAGTGGATCTGGCGCTCCAAGACCGGCTCGAAATCCTTCTGCATCTTGCGGCCCCCTACCTCGACCACGATGCCCACGTCCATCGCTCCACCTTCTTCGACCTCGTCGAAGTCAGGACCGACCAACTCGATCTTTCCATCCTCGATCTCATCGGGGTCTCTCATAAGGAGATACTCTAAAGCACGCGCTTTCTTACCGCCGAACTCGATACGCATGTCATCCTTGCGCACTCGCTCTCCCTCGAAAGCCGAGCCGTAGGGGACAGGGATGGGGATTTCGGCGATTTTCACCTTCACCCCTCGCACCTCGATACATTTCTGGACCAACCTCTCGGCGCGCTCTAGGTCGTCTTGGCCCTCGATATCGTCGAAGGGCATGGAGATGACATGCTCATATTGGGTGATGCCGGTGGGAAGGATCTCCGGTATCACCGTATCGGCGATGACCGGGAAGCCGTAACTTATGGCTCCCGCCGCCGTGGCGTACTTCAGGTCATCCACCTCACCCAAGGCCAAAACGAAGGCGAAGACGCGGAACTTGTTGTAAAGCAAGATCTCCCTCGCCTGGCCGCCTTTCATCCCTCCGAAGGTGAGGGCTGAGCGGGTGGCGAAGCCCAGGGGATAGATGGCGCTGATGGTGTCGGTACCGAAGGGGATGATGTAGGTGTCATAGCCCAACTCCACCCCCTCCTCCAGCAACTGATGGATGATGCTCCGCCCGTTCACGTTGCCGCAGAGGAAGACCAGGATATTCCTCATCTGGAGCTCCCGCACGATCTTCACCGCGACCTCGTTGGACTTGGCAGCGCCTACAATAGCGGCGAAGCCAGGCATACGCCCATCCACCAACTGGATGCCCCAGGCGCGTAACTGCACATCATCAATGGGACCATTGCAGTATCCCTCGCCACCAGCGGTTACCAGGTCGGGATAACCATCCAGCCTCTCCGGCTGTTCACCGAGGGCATACTTTATCCCCATGATGGCTTCCTCGGCCAACAAGGTGGCCACGCCACCGTCCAGGGCCTCGCCCAGATAGGGGGTCCACAGTTGATCCCGTGGCACAGGGTGCAAGAGGGATCCGGCCTGTGCCAAGGCCGGCTTCAGATCCCCCAATGTCGCTACCTCCCTGCCAGTGAGGCCTAAGATCACCGGTAGGTAGTAAGCGGTGTTGGGGAAGGTGACCTTGGTATCTGGGCCGTGCTCAGCCAAAGCCTTCTCCAAGAGATCCTCAGCCTCCTGGACGATACGGTTCGCCCCTCGAATCGCTCTGGTGGCTATAAATCTAGACATAACTTCCTCCCAAAAACTAAGGTGCAGCCTCTTTGTAAAGGCTCACCGGCTCACCTTTCTCTCGTCGCTCCAGCCACTCCTGCATACGGCGATCGCCGCTGCGGCCGAAGCGGCTGGGATCGTATTCTACTAGGCCTAAGGCCTTTCTCTTCTTGTCTATATGCTCCAGTGACTTCTCCACGATCTTTCCCGGGTCGGGCTCAAACTCCAACTTCCCTCCAACCTTCTCCTCCCAACCCTGGCTAATGAGCCTCGTCACCTCCTCGCTCCCCTCCACCGGAGAGCTCACGCCGAAGAGGACATATACGCCTGAAGCCACAAAGTAAGCGCCTATGGCCAACGCCTTCTCGCTCATCCACTCGGGCGCGATCCCCACCCCGGGGATATTGGAGATATCGCTGCCCAAGCCGCCCTCGGTAGCCATCTCCGTGAGCACGGTGAGGATGCGGGTATTATCCACGCAGGAGCCCATATGGAGCACCGGCGGGATACCGATGGTCTCGCATACCTCCCGCAGGCCAGGGCCGGCGTACTCCAAAGCGGCTTCACCCTGCAATAGTCCGTATTTGGCATTGGCGATGGCTCCACAACCAGTCTGGACCACCAAGACATCGTTCTTCAGCAGTTCAGTGACGATATAGTGATGGGCCTCATCCTGACAGACCCGGGGGTTGTTGCAACCCACCACCCCGGCCGCGCCCCTCACCCTCCCAGCGATAACCGCGTCGTTGAGGGGCCGGAAGGAGGCCCGGTAATAGCCTCCTTGCATATATCGGATATACTCATGGGAGAAGCCGGGAACCAGATCGGCAAGCACCTCGGGGATATGTACCTCCCTCCGATTTGGATAGTTGTCGATAGCCAGGCGCACGATCTCCCTCGCCACCTCAGGGGCTCGATGCTCGTCGAATTCGATATGGGTGGCCCCCTTGATCTTCACCTTGGGAGAGGTGGTAACCAACTTGGTGTGGAATTTGTCCGATAGGTCGGAGAGGGCTTGCATGATGCATTGCACATCCACCACCATCGCTTCCACCGCCCCGGTGATGACGGCTAACTCTTGATTGAGGAAGTTCCCCGCCGAGGGCACACCCTGGCGCATCAGCGTCTCGTTAGAGGTGCAACAGATCCCCGCTATGTTTATCCCTTTCGCCCCCTTCGATTTGGCGTACTCGATCAGTTCCGGGTCCCGGGTAGCATCGACCACGGCCATGGATAGGGTGGGCTCATGACCATGGACCACCACGTTGACCTCGTCTTCCTTGAGCACGCCCAGATTCACCTTGGTGACCAGAGGACTGGGGGTGCCAAAGAGGATATCGGAGACGTCGGTGGCGATCATGGAACCCCCCCAGCCGTCGGCTAGGGAACAGCGCAGCGCCTGATGCAGGATATGCTCTGCATCCTGGTCATCCCCCATATGAGTCCGGTGGAGGATATCCACCACCTCCCGATCTATCCCCCGGGGGGCCAGTTTCAACTTGCGCCAGATCTCCTGGCGGGGCTCAGGAGCGCGGGATAGGTAGATCAACTCCCCCCGCTGCTGGCCGAACTGAGAGAGCGCCACCTGCCCCACTTCCAGCGCTATCTCTTCCACCTCCCGCCCCTCGGTCTCGATCCCCATATCCCGGGCCACGGCCAAAAGTTTCCCTACATCCTTGATCTCATAGCCAGGGGCCTCGCCCTTAGCCACAGCGATGAGGGCAAAGGCCATATCCCGCCCGTGGTCCGAGTGGGCTGATGCGCCAGCGGCGATGGCCCGAGCCAAGTTCCGGGCTGCCACCGTCTCCAGCGTGGCTCCGCAGATCCCCGTTTGACCCTCCTTCACCAACCGACAGGGGCCCATGTTGCAGATCTTGCAACAGCGACCATCAGCACCGATGGGACAAGGCCTCATCTCTTCCGCGCGGCTAAAGGCGGTGGAGAGGTGCATCTCCTCCGCCCTCTTCAACATCTCTACCACCGCGGGGTCCATGCTTCTCTTATCACTCATACTATTCTCCTCCAGAGAAGGCTATCAACTCGCCGAAATAACCTATACTAGTATAGCCGGAATTCGCCTGACATCTCCAGATCGACGGGGTTGGTATGGATCTCGCGCAGGCCTAGGCTCTTCCAGGCTGGATCCCCCTTCCCGCTCTGGAACGGGAGGCTTATCCCCTCCTCGCCGGGGGGATAACCCGCCTCCTTGAGCCGCTCCTCGATGGCTGAGGGCGAACTCTTCTTAGGGTCGTAAGAGACCTTCACCTCCTGGAAGGCAGCGCTAACCTCGATCTCCTCCACCCCCTCCAAATCAGCCAACGCCTTCCGCACCGCCACCACATGGTGGTCGGCGTAGAGAGAAGGCACCTCATAGATGACCCGCTCCGCCAATTTTCACCTCCTCAATTGTGAACTAGCGCAAGAGAAAAGGTCCTACCTTAATTATGCCTCCAACCGACCCTTTTGTCAAAATGGATAATTAAGGTGCAATTAGGTCAAAAGGGGAGGGGGTACTCTGGGCACCCCCTCCAAGGAAGAGGCTTTAGAAGAGCCCTACCGTCTTCCCCTCCTCATCGATATCCACGTCCATGAAAACGGGGCGGGAAGGCAAACCGGGCATGGTGCGCATCTCGCCGCAGCGCGGATACAGGAAGCCCGCACCTACCGAAGCCCTGATGTCAGGGATAGGCAGGGTGTAGTTCTTGGGCACGCCCTTCCGTGCTGGGTCGTGGGAGAGGGAGAGGTGGGTCTTGGCCATATTGATAGGCAACTTGTCATAGCCAAACTTGGTGTAAAGGTTGATCTTCCTCTCTGCCGCAGCCGAATAGTCCACCCCATCCGCTCCGTACACCTTGGTGGCGATGGTCTCGATCTTCTCCTTGATGGGGATATCCAAAGGATAGAGGAACTTGAAGTCACTGGGCTTTTCGCAAGCCTTCACCACCGCTTCAGCCAGGGCGGCACCACCTTCGCCACCCTTGGCCCAGACGTTGCTCTCCACCGCATCCTCCGCGCCAAAGTCCAGCGCCGCTTGCCTGATCATCTCGACCTCAGCATCGGTGTCAGAACTGAATCTGTTGACGGCGACGACCACGGGAATGCCAAACCGCTTAGCGATCCCGATGTTGGCTTTCAGATTGTCCAACCCCTTTTCCAGCAGTTCCAGGTTTTCTTCCTGATACGCCGGGTCCAAGGGCCTGCCAGCCACCACCTTTGGTCCGCCTCCATGCATCTTCAGGGCTCTGACCGTGGCCGCCATGACCACGCAGTTGGGGACCAATCCGCTATAGCGGCACTTGATGTCGAAGAATTTCTCCATGCCGCAGTCGGCGCCGAAGCCGGACTCGGTGACCAGATAGCCGTCGTGAACTAACTTGAGCCCGATCTTGTCAGCGATGATGGAGGAGTTACCATGGGCTATGTTGGCGAAGGGGCCGGCATGGACGAAAGCCGGACTGTGTTCCAGAGTCTGCATCAGGTTGGGCATGAGGGCCTCTTTCATCAACACGGTCATCGCGCCAGCCACGCCCAACTCTTCGGCCGTGACAGGGTTCCTCTTCTTGTTGGTGCCGATGACGATTCTGCCCAGCCGCTCCCGCAGGTCGAAGAGGTCGGTGGTTAAGGCTAAGATGGCCATCACTTCGGAGGCTACGGTGATGTCGAAGCCGGACTGGCGAGGACGGCCATCCCACTTGGTGCCCAAGCCTATGATGACGTTCCGCAGGGCTCGATCGTTGACATCCACCACCCGGTTCCAGGTGATGCTATAGGGGTCGATATCCAGTCGAGTGAGCCCTCTCTTGGCTAACTGCTCATCGGTCTGCCAATCTTCGTGCATGATGCGGGCATCTATCGCCGCCGCGAGGAGATTATGGGCTGCACCCACGGCGTGGATATCGCCGGTGAGGTGGAGGTTGAAGTCCTCCATGGGAACGATCTGCGAGTAGCCGCCACCAGCCGCCCCTCCCTTGATGCCGAAAGTGGGACCCTGAGAAGGTTGCCGGATAACGGTGAAGACCTTCTTGCCGATGTAGTTCAGGCCCTGGCTTACACCAATGGTGGTCACGGTCTTGCCTTCGCCCAGGGGGGTAGGGGTGATGGCGGTGACATCGATGTATTTGCCGTTGGGCCGATCCTTGAGTCTTTCAAGGACATCCAGATGGACCTTGGTCTTATATTTGCCGTAGAGGTCCAGGTCATCCTCCCCCAGCCCCAGTTCCTCGGCGATCTCCAAGATAGGTCGTAATTTCGCCGCCTGAGCGATCTCTAGATCAGATAGCATTTTTGTGCCTCCTGTTGGATATATGAGCAACCCTACTAAATAACTACCATACCATAAGCAAGTCAAAAGGAGGTCAAAATCAGGTCAAAATCAGGTCAAAGCGGGCCATGGAGTGACCCATGGAGACTAACTATCCGGCGCTGGGCATCGGTGACTACGATCCCCTCGCCTATGCTATCTAGGATCGCCTCAGCCTTTCCTCTCTCCCGGCCTGTAGCAGAGGAGGCTCCTTTCGTATCCTATCCCGCTGATCTTTCCGATCAGCGCTCTCCCTCCATACAATAGTTTGTATGATTACAATGTTAATATATTATTTTATGGCATTGATACTACAACACCAAAATGGTTTCCTGTCAACCCCTTGGGATGTTGACACCTCTGGGCGAGGGCCTATAATAGAGAAAACGGTGGGGATGGGCTTTATGAAAAGAGCGTTGCTTCTCCTACTCCTCATAGCCCTGACGGCAGAGGGGTTGTATCTTCTCGACTCCTCAGGCTACGCCCAAGAGAGAGGAACCAGATACTTCCCGGAGACGGGCCATAACCTGCGAGGGGCTTTCCTCAACCACTTTCAAGAAAAAGGGGGCTTGGAGATCTTGGGCTACCCTATAACCGAGGAGTTTCAAGAAGATGGCCTCTTAGTCCAATATTTCCAGCGGGCCCGCATGGTCCTCACAGGATCCCGTGGGAAAAGGGCGTCCGGAAGCGGGGAGGTAAAAGTGGCTCCCCTGGGCGAACTCTTGGGGCACCGGAGCCCGTCCTTCAAGCCCACATATCACTTTTCTTACCGCTACTACCCCAAACCAGGCCATGCGCTCTCCTTCGCCTTCCTCGATTACTACCAGGCCCGAGGAGGGGAGGAGGTCTTCGGCTATCCCATCACCGAGCCATTTTTGGAGAGGGGTCTCATCGTCCAATATTTCCAGCGGGCCCGCATGGAGTGGCATCCCGACAAAAAGCGTGTCCAACTAGGCCTCTTGGGCGAGGAATATCTTGAGGCGCGCGGATTGGATCCGGCACTTCGGGCGCCGGTTGAACCCATCGTAGAGGAGACTACCCCAATCCCCCAGGGGTTCTGAGAGGGGTTATGTGAGAGGCACTAAGGGAGAAGGGCTCCAGTTGCGAGAGGGGCCTGGCTTCGCCTTCGCCACAGTTTATCTTCTGCCGGAGGGTACCTTGGTCAGGGTCATAGGAGGGCCGGTAGAAGCGGAGGGCTACCAGTGGTGGCAACTAACTTATGAGGGGTTAGAGGGTTGGTCCGCAGGGGCCTGGCTCCAACCCTTAGGGGAGGGCGAAACCCCGCCCTAAGAGGATAGTGACGTCCGCGTCTTCGCCCTCGAAGGAAGTAAGGAGCACCCGGTCGATGCCTAGAAGCCCTGCTAGGTTCCGAGCCAATTCCATACTCTCCTCACGGCTGGTTATTACCGTCTCCTCGTACTGGGACGCTTCCAGATCGCTGTATCTCTGAACATCGTATCCCCGTCGATAGAGGAGATCGGCCACCTCCTCCGCCAATCCAACCTGCGTCGTGCCGTTCCTTATGACTATCCTCACCTCTCCGCCTTTGTTCTCCAGGCTGGCTAGAGATATAGATGGGGCGAAGAGTTCTTCCAACATGACCTCTATCCCCGCTTTGTTGGGCAAGAGGATCTGAGCCCCGTCCAGAGTCACGAAGGGGGTGGCTAACGATTCATCGATGGCTTTCATCTCTAGGCCATCCAGACCTATCTCGTTCCCCAGGTTGGCAAGCGCTAAGATCTCCAGGGGCTGAATATCGGTGGAGATGGCATCAAGAGCGGTGTTGATCAAGGCCGGGAGGCGAGGCAAGAGGTCCAAATTAAGGGCTCGTTGAGCCAGGGCTCGAAGCGCTTGTTGCTGCCTCCTCATCCTCTCGAAGTCGTTTCCCCCATGGCGGGTGCGCACATACTGGAGGAGCATCTCCCCATCCATCTCTTGCCTCCCGGCGGGGATGTAGATAGTTCTATAGCCATAATCATCATCGGGGAACATATCATCGCGGATGGGAGCCTCTACATCAATGGTTACCCCTCCGAGGGTGTCCACCATCTCTTTGAAACCCTCGAAATCGAGGCGTACATAATAATCGATGGGGATCCCTAGATTCGCCTCCACCGTCTCTTTGGCTAAGAGAGGGCCCTGGCCGCCGTTCAATTCCCCATAGAAATGAGCCGTGTTGATCCGCCCCTCTCCATAGCCGGGGATGAACACCCAGAGATCTCTGGGTATGGAGAAGACGACGGCGCTTTTAGCCACAGGGTCAAGGGAGGCTACCATCATAGTATCGGTGCGCGCTGCCCTCTCCCCTTTATCCCTTCGGTCGGTGCCCAAGATCAGGATATTGACCCTCCCTTTTCCACCCCATTGGGGAAGCCCCATCTGACCCTCCTCTGGACTCCCAGTGGTGAGGAGGGTGGAAGGTGGGGAAAAGGCGATCCTCCCTGAGGAGATCCTGACCACCGCTAGAAGATCGTCTAGATAGGTGTATACTCGGTAACCGGTCTGAAAGCCGGTTAGAAGAAAGGCGACGAACAAGGTGCACCAGAGAAGGCCACGCAGCCAAGGCGCGCCATGACGTCGGCGATGCAGGCTCGCCACTTAGTCCCTCCAAAGTAGGACCGATTTTATGAAGTTCTGCCCCTCGCCAGCCTGGCGGCTATCATCACCATTACCAAGCCTACCCCCAGGAGCAATGAATCAAAGCCTCCCCAGCCGGTGGCCGGGAGCGCTCCACCCCCTGACGGGGCAGCGGTAGGTGTGGCTTGACTAGCAGTAGGTGTGGGCGTAGTGGCCGCGACCACCACCAAGGTGGGAGTGGCGGTAGGAACCAATGCCCTCGTGGGTGTGGGGGTCGATAGAGCCAGCGGTGTTTTGGTGAGAGCGGGAAGGGGAGCAGACTCGCCCCCTCGCAACCACCTTAACCCGAAGAAGCCACCGAGACCCACCAGCCCTAGGACTAAGAGTCCCGCTAGGACCATGGTCGATATGGCGAAGACCCGATTCTCTCTAGCCGCGATCATAAGAACCTCCTTTCCATCTTAAGAATTCTTCTTCTCGTCGAGGAGGAAGAGCCCCTCATACCTTTCGTCACCTTCTAGGTTTCTCCAGAGAGCCCCCGCCTCGCCCTCCTCCATCCAATCGGAGGCCAGTCGGGCCAGGGGGAGAGTCTCCGGAGAGATCTGAGTGAAGGTGAGAAAGAGGAAATCACCCTGGACCATCACTGGGAAGCGTTGATCCAAGAAGTTTAGGGTATAGAGGCCGTTAGCCCACACCGGCACTTCGAAACCCCCAGGGCCGTGCTCGGCCTTAGAGCCGCTGGTGCTCACCACCGAATTCCCCCAGGGGTCGGTGATGGTGAGGCGAATCCCTGTGCGCGGGAAGTTGCCAGCGATCCCTCGCAGGCCGGGGCGCACCTCCCGCCGCACGGTCATGGTCCATTCTCCGTCCTCCTCAGGATCCGGCGGCTCCTCTGGATCGCCTGGGGGGGCGGGAAGATCCCTCAGGAAGGGGAGTAGCCTCTTCACCAGGGTGATAGTCTCCTCCCTGGTACCCATGGTCTTACTGTACCAAGCATCAGCCTCCAACCCAGAGAGGATCCAAGGGCAGACGGCAAAGAGATAATCCGGAAGGGGGACCCCGTTGGAGAGGCGACCGGTCTTGAACCAGGAGAACATCTGCTGGTGATAGCGAGCATGGAGATAGTCGCCGACTACGGCATACCGTCTATCCTGGGATGAACGGTATTGCCAACCACCCTCCCCACAGATCATAGGGGGGACAAAGCCCAACTCCTCCTCGAAGACCTTGGCGAAAGCCAAAAACCCCAAGACTCCGTTATTATCGTCGTAAATCGTCTGGCCAGGGTTCTTCCCCTCCTCTCGCCACCGGTTCACCTCCTCGATGGGAGCCACGAACTCCCACTCGGGGTGTTGGACCGGGATGCCCTCTTGGTTGACGGGATCGTAGGGGTATCTAGGGGGATGGTTAAGGCCGTAGTTGTGGGGACAGAACCAAGCCCGCCCCCAGAGATGCATCACCCCCCGCCGTCTCGTCTCGGCGATCACCTCTCGCAATAGACCCACATCCAAAACCTGCAGCCCCGGATAGCCTCCAGCGTCGTATACGGCGAGGGCGTTGTTCACCCACTTGCTGACGAAGAGGGGGAGATCGGGCCGCTTCCCTCGGGATCCCTGCGGGACATCGGACCATTCTCGGTGATCCCCAGGCTCGTTGTAGATCTGGATATAGGGGGGAACACCACAATCCTGCATGACCCTCACATCCCGCACGAAATCGTGCCTTCTATCTATGAGAGTATACGGCCTCACTACAGGCATGATCCCCTGAGGCCAGAAAAGCCGGATGGCCTTCTCCAGTTGGATCTCATCCCCAGGAACGAGCAGCACCCACTTGAGGCCCTGATCTTTGACCCGACTCAGATCTGCCGCTAAGGCCTCCTCGCTGAACTCAAGTCCCAGGTGTATCCCTAAGCCGTTATCCTCCGGCGGTCTCGGCCATTCCCAGAGTTCCATATGAGGGATCTCGGGGGAGAGATCGACGACCGGTAACTCATAGGTGCTGCCCTGGGCCAAGGTTTCGATCCCGGTATAATAGTGCCGCAGGATCTCCTCATAGGTAGCCCCCTCTTCGGCCATCTTCATGGCCCCTCTCTGGCACATCCCCACCCCGTGTCCGTACATGAAATCATACCCGCAGATGCAAGGCATGGAACGGCAGTAGGGAAGGGCGTGTACCCACACATCCTCGCTGTTTCTGGTCCTCCCATCGCAGTGGCCGAAGTAGAAGGCACCGATGATCTCATCGTCATGGGTGGCTACGATGCCTTTGGTCTCCTTCACGGCTCGGTCTGTCCTCTCGTGGTGGTTGGGAGACCAGACCTGACAGTGGGTGGTAGTGCAGATGTCGGCGCCCCTCTCCCTATGGCGAGGATATTTCACCGCGTTGGCAGCGTAGCAGCGGGCGGCCACAGCCTGGGCCTTCAGAGCCTCCAGAGGGGCGTTCTTGCCCATCTCTCGGGGTAGAACACCATTCAAATACTCCTCCAGGTCCATCACCTCCACCTCGCCGTCGTTTCCTTCGGATGCTGAGGCATCCTCAGGATGCCGAACGCACAATACCCTGATCTTCTCCGGGAGATCGACCCGGAAACGGCGGCTCTCTTTGGGCATCTTTTGGAGAGCGGCTACGGAGGCTTTAAGCGCCGGCTCTCCATTTGGCCGGAACCAGCGTCCCTGGGCGAAGGGGCTAGCATCCTCAGCGGCTAGGAGCCAGAAGGCGTTATTAAAGAAGTAATTGGGCACCTCCCCTCGCATCATCATCTGAGAGATCTGGGCGCTCCGCTGAGCGTGGGTGGCCTCATCGAGGGGAGGAAATTCGGGGGAGGATCGATCGCCCAAAAGCAGGCCGTTAGCCGCCCCTATGAGGGGGAGCGAGCGGCCCACCTTCTGGCGGATGATCTCGTCGTACCATTGGAAGAGGTAAAAACCGCGATGATCCTCGCAGCCGGGGAGGCTCTGGTAGGGCTGGGCACAAGGCCACTGGGCCTTGCCCCCCTTCCCCCAGGTCAAAGGCTTATTGAAGGCGTAATTCTCGATGGCTACCGCCATCTTCCCATATAGACGCCTCTTCTTCCGACGGTTCAATATGTCAAGACAGGCTTCCAGAAAAACCGTATCCCAAAAATCTCCCCCGGGGCTCAAGGGCGGAAAGAGGGGAACGATCCCCTCCACCTCATACATCGTCTCCAGGCAGGGGATCAAGAGGTCCATGAAGCGCTCCGGCAGATCCTCCCCCCATTGAGGCCATCTGGGGGCCAGATTGGGCTCCTTAAAGACAGAGATATAGTGAACCCCCCAGGAAGCGTACTTCTCGCAAAGGTCCCGCAACTCAGCCTGCTTGAGGAAGGTTATGTAGGGGGTGGAGACCTGGACGACAGGCTCTATATCCTCCTCTAAGAGCCCCCTTATGAATGAGGCCGGTATCGATCTGCGGGGATGGGAGGGGATCACCAGCCAACTGGCGCCCATACTTCTCAGCAAGGGCAGGAACGTATCGAGATAACGGTCGTCGTAATGGTGGAAATCAGGAAACCAGTGGAACCCGATCCCTGTATCCCCTTTCGGTCGTGGGTAGTCTCGTATACGCACCATCTCCTCCTCGTCAATCCTGCGGGATGATCAACTCTTGTCCGATATCGAGGATCGTATCCTCGGAGAGGCCATTCGCCTCCATAAGGGCCTCCACCGTTACCCCAAACTCTAGGGCGATGGACCATAGGTTATCGCCGGGCGCCACCTTGTAGATGATGCCCTGGGGAGAGGAGGTAGGCTGAGGCGTGGCCTCTTCGAGAGCCAGGGGGATGAGCAACTCCTGCCCCACATCCAAGATAGCATCCTCGGAGAGGCCGTTCGCCTCCAGGAGAGCCTCCACCGTTACCCCAAACTCTAGGGCGATGGACCACGGGCTATCCCCCTGCTCTACCCTATAGGTGATATATGGTGGTAGCGTAGGCGTGAAGGTAGGGGCCAAAGTGGGCGTGGGCAGGGCAGAGGTTGGAGTAGGCGTGGGAGTAGGCGGGATAGGCCTGGCCCGTGAACAGCCAAACCCTAATAATATCAGCAGTAACACCAGTCTTCTTTTCATCTTCATCTCCTTCACTTCTGCATCGCTTTTAGGGCCTCATAGGCGGGGCGCAACGAGCCATCGGGGTAGGTTAAAAAGTACCCTTCATCGCTCTCCGTCCAGCCGGGATCAGCCAGAGGAGGGGCCACCATCATCTTCGCCCAAGGCGACCACTTTTCCCTGGCCCACCTATAAGCCCTCACCAGGTAATCGACCTGCTCTTCCTCGGTGACCGCGTGCCATCTATGCTCATCGGTGCTCCATCCGAACTCTGTGATCGCCACCTTCTTTGCCTCATCGCCGTTTTCCACCATGATGCGGCGCAGGTCCTCAACCCGACG
>Ga0209978_10000471_pt1 | contig 15231 bp, 13 predicted proteins | sample BentaG_FD_182805 | JGI IMG/M metagenome (GOLD analysis project Ga0209978, IMG submission 182805) | Deep subsurface microbial communities from South Atlantic Ocean to uncover new lineages of life (NeLLi) - Benguela_00093 metaG (SPAdes)... | ecosystem: Environmental > Aquatic > Marine > Oceanic >... | reverse complement strand
AGTACTGATCGCTCTAAAGGTACAGGGAATAAAGCACAACTTGCCTAAGGAAATCGCATCCATGATATGGGTGAAAAAGTGCTAAAACAAGAATACAACACTAAACGGTCGAGAAGAAACTGCTCTTGCGCGTGCGTTTTTAAAACACTTATCTTTGGCTACTGGAGAAACTGAAAATGAATACTCCTTAGGTCTGTTATACCAGATTTTCTCTGTCTTCATTATTCTAGAAATTTCGTAAGAAATATTTCGTATTCGTATGGGTGTTCGTTTTTCAGTAAAGATTTTATCATTTTTATCCTGCCTTTTCCTCCATGCGTTACCGGTAATATTATATACGCGATAGCATTTTTCTGAAGTTGCATAGCCATGTTTTTTGCCCTTTTTCAACAAGTTTGTAGTATGGACATGTTCTATATTTGAGAGTGAAGTCCCCTTCGAAGTATTCTATCTCAACTTCTATGCCCATTTCGCTGTACATGTCGATTAAGCGTTCACCTACTTCTCTTATCGTCCATGGATGGTTAAGTGGAAAGAGTTCGTCAAGCGTGGTTTTGACTCGCTGTAAAGCCTCTTCGGCCGAGTTAGCTGACATCACATCAACAAGTGTTTGCATTACTGGGCTACGAGGTACTGGCTCTAAAACAGGCTTCTCTACCGTTTTTTAGTCCCCCACACGCATTTGGGGCTTAAATTATAAAGTATTTAGGACAGAGTCCTGCTTTCTCGACCCAAAAGGATACTCGCAAGTCCTTGACCCCAGGTATGTTTGCTATATCATCGCCTATCTTAATCAAGTGTTCGAAATCTCTGGCTACGCCGATGGCTAGTAGGTCATGGTCTCCAACAGTCTTTGTGGCCAAAATTATGTTTGGCATTTGAATCAATTTATCCAAGATTAGTGATGAATCGGCGGGGGTAGCCTCGGTCGCTAAGATGTGTATCGGCGAGGCAACTATCATGAATGCGGCCATGGCAGGGTAGCCAATCTTTTTCGGATTGAGTACAACGGTGGATCCGCGGATCACGCCTTTTTCCTGCAATGCTTTATATCTATTTATCACTGTGTCCGGTGAGATTCCAAGTTCCTTCGCGATTTTTCTAAAAGACATGCGGGCATCTTCAGTTAATTTTTTAATTATGAACAAGTCAGTTTGATCCATCTTTGTCACTACCTATTGGGATGTCCAAATTCGAAATTCTCAGGACATAGCAGTATTTCATCAACCCAAATGTTCGTCGTTACCTCTCTGACGAGGGGATGTCCTTTTATCAAATCTTTTACTTGGCTCAGCCGACCAACATTCCTAAGAACTCCGATGCAGAATATGTCATGTTTGCCCATGGATGTGGCGCAGAAGACTATCTCAGGAATCCTTTGGATCAATTCAACAACCTCCCTCAAGTGCGGGTAGCTAACGTCAACACCTAAGCTTGCAACGCAATTATAGCCGAAGCTTTTGGGGTTCAACAGGACCGTTGTCCCTCTGATAACACCGGCTCTCTTCATTTTTCTGAATCGCTTGCTTATCGTATCTGTTGACACACCACAATCCCTTGCTATACCCGCAAAATTGGCGCGTGCGTTTTTTTGAAGAGCCCTGATGATGTTTATGTTAATTTCATCAACTCTTACTTTGGAGGTCATGAGTTTATTCTCTCATTCGAAAATTATGCATTCAGAGTTTTTAAATTATACCATTTTCGGCATAAAATCTTATGATGTCGAGTATACGTGAGGGGTCTTAGTTTCGTTCGACGATGTAAGCGGATTTTAAGCATTTATCTTACAATGTCGTCAATAGGCACCAGAAAACGAACAAAAGGCATAAATATATGCCCGATATACTTAGAATGTGGGACGCTAATTGGAAATAACAGAGATCATTAAAGAGATTGAAAACAGAAAGAAAACAGAGAAGTTGAGCAAGAAGAGAGTCACTTGTGCTCACTGCGGAACCACGTGGATTGAGCTAGTTGGGTTGATTATCGGACACAAAGAAGGATCCGAGGACCTTTGTCTTCGAATCGGTATGGAATCAGAAGATTGCCAAACATGCAGGTACAGACCTTTGGAATGCCTAGAATGTGGCTCAAAAGACGTATTTGAGATAATGTTTGCTGAGGGGGTTTCTGAAGAGGTTCCACTAAGCTTCAAAGGTATAAAAAAGGTTACCCGAGGTTCAGATGCCAAGACCTCATGAAATCTTCACTTCCAGCGACATAAGGAGCAGATAATTGACTTGTGAGGTGCTATGAAATTTGGCGGAAAGTGTTCCTGAATACAGCAAAGTCGATAAGACTATCGAGAGTTATTCTTGCGAAAAATCAGCGTTAATTGCTATATTGCACGAGATTGAGAATTCGTACGGTTATCTTCCGGCTTGGGCGTTGAAACATGTATCTGAAAAGCTTAATGTTCCTATGATTCAGGTCTACGGTGTAGCTTCCTTCTACGATGCATTTCACCTGACGCCACGCGGTAAGCACCTCATTCGTGTCTGTCTTGGAACTGCCTGCTACCTAAGAGGCTCAGCTCGGGTTCTTGAGGCTTTGGAAAGTGAGCTGGGCATAAGAGACGGAGAGACGACGCCTAATTTGGAGTTTAGTCTTCAATCGGTCCGTTGTCTTGGTGCATGTGCATTAGCACCAGTTATGGTCGTCGGCGAACACCACTTCGACAAAATGACGCCAACGAAAGTTCACAGTGTGTTGAAGCGGGTGCATGGCAAAAATGAATAAAATTAGAACCCCTCAGGGGCTGGAAGCTCTACGAAACTCGTTGCTACAACAGAGAGACCCCAAAAAGCCACGCGTAAGAGTATGCCTCGGAACTGGCTGCCGAGCACGCGGCAGCTTAGATGTAGCAAAAGCTTTCATGAATGAAATTAAAAAACAGTGCCTAGACATTCAGGTGGAGTGCAAGCAAACTGGCTGTCATGGCTTCTGCGAGCGAGGTCCTGTCGTGGTAATAGGACCAAAAGAAATCTTTTATCAGAGAGTAAAGTCACGTGATGTTCCTGAAATCGTTTCGAAAACTTTGCTCAATGGAGAGGTTGTTGATCGTCTTCTTTATATAAATCCGGCAACGGGCCAAAAAGCCCTATATGAATATGAAGTGCCTTTCTACAAAAAACAGACAAGACTAGTTCTTGCCAACAATGGACGAATCGACCCCACCAACATACTTGACTACATTGCTATCGGCGGCTATCAGGCTCTCGCAAAAGCTACTACCACTATGTCTTGCGAGGAAATCATCGATACTGTTGAAAAGTCTGGGTTACGTGGCCTTGGCGGAGGCGGCTTCCCAACTGGAAGAAAATGGAGACTATGCCGTGAAGCCGCAGGAGACACTAAGTTCGTAATCGGAAACGGCGATGAAGGTGATCCAGGGGCCTTTAGCGATAGGAGTCTTATGGAAGGGAATCCTCACAGCATTCTTGAAGGGATGATTATAGGAGCTTATGCTATAGGAGCGAATCAAGGTTATCTATACGTTCGTGCCGAGTATCCTCTAGCATTAAAACATCTCCAGATAGCATTAGACCAAGCTAGAGAGTATGGATTCTTAGGAAAGAACATATTCAACTCCGGATTTGACCTTGACATTACGATAAATCAGGGCGGTGGTGCATTTGTATGCGGTGAATCCTCTGCCCTAGTGGCATCAATTGAAGGTAAGATGGGTGAGCCCAAAGCAAAATATATCCACACAGTCGAGCGAGGGCTATGGAATAAACCGACCAATCTGAATAACGTTAAGACTTGGGCCAATGTGCCACTAATAATCAATAATGGCGCTGATTGGTATGCAGAAATTGGTACGGAGAAAAGTAAAGGCACAGGAATCTTCTCTCTGGTTGGAAAGGTCAACAATACCGGCCTCGTTGAAATTCCAATGGGAACCCCCCTTAGACAGATCATTTACGACATAGGTGGAGGAATACTCGGAGGTAAAAAGTTCAAGGCGGTTCAGACTGGTGGCCCTTCAGGCGGCTGCATACCTGAGAGGTTGCTTGATTTACCTGTGGATTTTGAGAAGTTAACTGCAGCTGGCTCAATGATGGGTTCCGGCGGTATGATAGTAATAGATGAAAATACTTGTATGGTTGATTTGGCTCGATATTTCCTCGACTTCTTACAGAATGAATCTTGTGGTAAATGTGTTCCTTGCCGTGAAGGAACTAAAAGAATGCTTGAGATCATAACCGACATAACCGCGGGTCGAGGGAAGGAGGAAGATCTGGAGCTTCTTCAAGAGCTGGCGGAGACGGTTAAGGACTTTTCTCTTTGCGGTCTCGGTAAAACCGCTCCAAACACCGTCTTGTCAACTTTAAGGTATTTTAGAGATGAATATGAGGCTCATGTGAGAGATAGAAAGTGTCCTGCTGGCGTTTGCAAAGATCTGATCGAATATGTCATTCTTGAAGACAAATGCACAGGATGTGGTGCCTGTTTGAAACTCTGTCCTCAACAGGCAATCGATGCGTATGGTCTGATTCATACAATTGATCCTGCCAAATGTGTTAGATGTGGCATCTGTCGAGATGTTTGCCCATTTGAAGCAGTAATAGTCAGATAGGAAGTGATTGGATGGTAACCCTCACTATTAATGGAGCAAAAGTTCAAGTAGAAGAAGGCTCTACCATACTCGAAGTTGCCAGGTTCTATGGGATGGATATCCCAACTCTATGCTATCATGATGAGTTGACTCCTTATGGCGCTTGCCGTTTGTGTATGGTAGAGGTTGACGACGGAAGAAGGACAAGACTGGTGGCTTCTTGCCTTTACCCAGTTAGGGAAGGGATAAGGGTGAGAACAAATACGGAGAGAGTGATAAAGGGGCGAAAGTTGATACTGGAATTATTGCTTGCCAGATGCCCCAGCTCGAAGACCCTGCAAGACCTAGCCTCCAAAATGGGATTAGAGCATGTTAGATTTAAGATGGAAAATGAGGACTGCATCCTATGTGGATTATGTGTAAGGATGTGTGCCGAACAGATGGGAAGTGGGGCTATAGGTTTTGTGGGTAGAGGTCAAAATAGAGAGGTGGTCACTCCCTTCCGTATGGCCAGTGAAATCTGCCGTAACTGCGGAGCCTGCATGTATATCTGTCCCGTAGTTGACCTGCAATGCCGTGGGGTTAAGTCTCCCGGAGAACTCTGCAACTCTTGTCTTGTCATAACCCCACAATGTGTAGAAAAGTACGGTCAAGTCATGTGTACTCTAAACTCATGTGGAGCATGTTTAGAAAAGGAGGAAAAAATAGTATGAGCCTTTCAAAACCAAATGCAAGCCCAGCAACCCTAACAAAAAACAGAACAGATCCATGTCCGATCAGCGGACTCTGCGTCACCTGCATAGACGGATGTCCAGGCCCCTGTGAAGTTGCCAAATCCGCCATAAGAGGCAGCGAAGTCATCTACCCAGCACCCTTCGGAGTAATAACCACCGCATCTCAAAAGAACTATCCCGTGGACCTTTCCCATTTTAACATCATGGGAACAACCGTAGGAGCCGTCGGCATTGAAGCTGATAGTGACAAAGCCATATTTCGAAATGTTGAGTTGGAAACCAAAATCGGTCAAGGTAAGGGTCTGAGACTGAAAGTTCCATGGTTCACCTGTGCACTTGGCTCGACAAGAATTGCCAAAGATAACTGGAAAGAATTGGCCATTGGAGCCGCGATATCAGGAACCATGCAAGTGATAGGTGAAAATGTATGTGGTATGGACGTCGATTCAAAATTCAACAATGGGAAAATTGTCCATTCTCCAGAACTGGAATGGAGAGTGAAAACGTATAATGAATGGAGAGAGGAAGGCTACGGTGCGATTGCTGTTCAAGCCAACATAGAAGATACAAGGCTTGGAGTTTTTGAATACGCTATCTCAGATTTGGAAGTAGATGCAGTCGAACTGAAATGGGGTCAAGGCGCCAAGGATATCGGTGGCGAAGTTAAAATCAAGGATCTAGCTAAAGCGCAGCTTCTGAAGAGAAGAGGATACATAGTTCTCCCAGATCCTGACAATCCAGACGTTATTGAAGCATTCAAGAAAAGACACTTCAGAGAATTTGAAAGACACTCCCGAGTTGGCATGGTTACCCGAGAAGACTTCGTTAACAGAGTAAAAGAACTGAGGAGCTTAGGTGCCAAGTACATTTTCCTAAAGACAGGAGCTTATAGACCAGCAGACGTTGCCAGAGCTGTAAAATTCTCGTCGGTAGCTAGAATCGACCTACTCACCATTGATGGTGCAGGAGGTGGAACAGGAATGAGTCCTTGGCGTATGATGAATGAGTGGGGAATACCTTGCGTAGAGATATGGTCATTAACGTATCAATATGCAGATAGACTAGCGAAGAAGGGAGAATACGTTCCCAGCATAGCCTTCGCGGGAGGCATTACGATGGAAGACCACATCTTCAAAGCGTTAGCTCTGGGTGCACCCTACGTCAAAGCTGTAGGTATGGCGAGAGCCCCGCTTACCGCGGCTATGGTAAGTAAAAATGTAGGTCAGAGGATTACGGAAGAAAAACTTCCTATATACTATGCAAGGTATGGAAACACAGTCGAGGCAATCTTTGTCGAAGCAGGTATACTAAAGAACAAGCTCAAGGGAAAATTTGAAGATCTACCCACAGGCGCAATGGGCCTCTACACCTACAATCAAAGATTGACCCAAGGATTAAAACAATTAATGTGCGGTGCCCGAAAATTCACGGTTGACCGAATCACCCGAGAAGATATTGTCACCTTGACCCCAGAAGCTACAAGGATATCAGGGATTAACTACGTTATGGATGCGGATAAGGAAGAAGTAGAAAAGATCTTAAGTTAACTTGAGAAAACCTAAGCGAAGAATACAGGATAATGTCGACTTAGGACTAGGCGAATTAATGCATGCATTTCCTACGTTAAGGTACTTGCAGAGGTTCGTACATGGAAATAAAGATTTTGACTTGGAGTCTGAAACTTTTCTAACGGTGGAAAACACGCCCGTTTAGACCGCCCTCATTTTGTTGCCGTTTCCCCTTCTTTAATTCACATAGATAAATCGTTTCAAATTTTCTTATTGGTACAAATCTTTAAATTGCATGCATGCATGTTTTTTCCCTACGGTTTTAACCAACAACAACAAGCACGCCAAGCCTTTCTGTAGCTGAATTCCAGTAGTAGTAGTCTTCCTGTTGCGCTGTTGATGGACTACTACTTCTACACTGAGGCTGGAAGCCTTAGAAGTTGAGAGTTGTTGTTTCGCTTTTTCCAGCTTCTATGGACAACAACAAGCGCGCATGGGTTCAAATCCCCCCCGGCGCCAAAATATTAGAAAGAGCTTTTTCAGGATTTCTGTCTTCGTTAGCTACCCTTTTTGAAAGAACCGCTCCAACACTTTCTTTAATTTTCTTAGCACTAGACAGTGTGTTACACTCTTTTTACGCGAGGGAGGATCACTTTCTCGAAGTTGCACCACCTATTTGCCAACCATTTTCTTCCCACGCCTTTCTCATCACGGGATTGCGCTTGAGATACTCATCGACAACCTCCTTGGACACTCGGTTCAAAAGACAAGAAAAATTGACACATTTAGAACATGTGTATTTTTGCAAAATCCAAAAAAACATTATTAAACCCCATGCGGTAAGAAGAAACAAGCTGAATTGTTCACCAAGAATCAAAAATGGAAAAGGATAACCGCATATTAGAGTAAAACCTATTACCAGCTGAATTTTCTCTGAATTACTAATCGGTTCGGGATGATATTTCCAAAACTTAGGGCAACCATAATTGGCGATACAGTGTAACGTAACCCCTTTTTCAGCATAATAGGGGCAATGACTACAAAGGATACGAATCTCCCAGAATCCAAAAAAGATTATCGCCAGCCCCACCCAACCTAAAAGATACCAGCCACATCCACTCAATATCATCCCAATGAGAGCCGGAAACAGGAAGAAAAGAAATAGACCTATAAAATGAAGCAGGTCTCCTGAGTTGTAACGACATTTCAAGCGGCCAGCAATGGTGCAATTCTTGCACTCGGAAACCGGTCGCCAACTACATAAGTTGTAAGGGTTACGGGTTTGCCCTTGTTTTGCCATGGCAACCACCTCCTAAGTTTAAATAGATTTGCATGGCTGTTTATTAGCGCTTTGAGGTTAGTACTTCACCACGTATCGCACGCGTTTCTGGGTCCATTAAAAACCAAGGTTCTTGAATCTATTCTCCCAGGCCATTTTAGCTTATTTTCTGAAAGTAAGCATTTATTAATCTGTGGAAATATGCTGTAGATTAACCTGTGAAACTATAAAGAGGAGGGATTTTTCGGGTAAAGACTAAAATCGGAAAGAATGTTGCTATCTACCCCATGCCTATTACACTAGTAGGCGCAACTATAGGTAGCAAAGTAAACTTTATGACCCTCGGATGGATAACCAGAGTTAATTATAAACCACCAATGTTGGCTGCTGGAATTCACAGAAGTCACTACACCATAGACTGCATCAAAGAAACCAAAACCTTCAGTGTGAATTTCCCAAGCGTGGACATGATGGAAAAGACAGATTATTGTGGTTTAGTCTCTGGGAAAAATACGGACAAGTCCAATGTTTTCGAAGTGTTTTACGGTGAGCTCAAAACAGCACCGATGATAAAAGATTGCCCTCTTTGTTTGGAATGTGAATTAGTGGATACCTACGAGAAATTACCGACAAATTCTATATTCATAGGCGAAATTATGGGCGCTTATACGGAAGACCGATATCTAACTGACGGAAAATTAGAAAGATGCGCGCGGAGTTTGATGTTAAAAACAGGCTCTACACGTGTTGTTGTCACCTTTTTCCGTGGCACACCGACAACAACACCTGTGCCTCTCTTCAAGACTTAGGCTTGAAAGTAGTTGTTCGCCGAAAACCCAGGAAACTATGAACAACAACTTCTAAGCTTGTTCCCAAGGATATTTTAACGCATGAAAAGATCTGTTGACGCATAAGCAGTTTTCTAATTTTGAATCGCAAAAAAACACGTCTTTTTTCCATAGTTTTTATATTTGGATCCAAATATGTTCCCCCCGGGTTGGCGCCGGGGAATAGGTTCAAACCTTAGTTTAAATCCTTGTTTTTTACATGAACCCCCAGAAATTCAATTGGGGATTCGTTTTGAAGTGCGAGGGATGGGATTCGAACCCTCCCCACCGGGTAGGTCATCACCTCTAATCTCGGCTCTTTTTCACCTTCAATCCTGAGAGGCTAACTTTACTCTGTAATTTCAAGCCTTATGCAAAGAGCGCCTGTGTTGAAGCTGCTAAGATTCACTGCAATACTCTATGCTACAAACATTGTGGCTGCCTCATGTATAATTCTTATTGCCTATGCTGTGGGCATACTTACCTACAGAAAGGGTTGGGACCCGGACAACTTCGTCATTCCCATTGAAAGTTCGTTGGCAGATACCATAACGACAATCTCTCTCTTAATAGTTCTAAATGTAATCAGTTATTAATGCGCGCGACGCGAAGAGGTTTGGAACGGGTGGCGCGTGCGCGCGGTATGACTATGAAATTCTTGGCATTTAGATTAGAAATTTACGAAATAGCAAGCGTGTTTTTCGGTTAGGACTTGGAAGTTTTGTGGACGGAAATGGTAAGAACTCATTAACAGAACACCTGCTAAAAGAGGATCCTCTCTATAACAGTGGAACAAAATCTACAGGTAAGCTTCAGTGACGTATCTTCGCATCATTCTGTGGCTGTTGAAATAATATGCAATCTTTCCTATAGAATTCTCCATCATCTTTATCCACTCGTCTCTTTTCTGATAGAACATTGGAATGATTATGTATTCTAACTTATTGTATAAATCATCTAGCTCTCTAATTTCCGTCTCTTCGGTTGAGAGCTCCTCGTCGAGATGCGGTCCTATAGCCCAGCCGGTGACACCCGCAATCCAGCCTTCGACCCACCAGCCGTCTAAGACGCTGAAATTTATCACACCGTTATGTGCTGCCTTCATTCCACTTGTGCCTGAGGCTTCTAACGGTCGTAAAGGAGTGTTTAGCCAAACATCAACTCCTGGAATCAACTTAGCCGCGAGCCCCATATCATAATCTTCTAAATAAACAATCTTGATCTGATCTTTCAGCTTCTCAATGTAACCAAAGATCTCTTGAATTAGCCTTTTTCCCGATTCGTCCTTAGGATGGGCTTTTCCGGCAAAAACGATTTGTATCTTTCCCTTCTTACTGATCTTTTTTAGTTTTTCTAGGTCTGAAAACAATAGGTTCACCCTTTTGTATCCTGTAGCTCTTCGGGCGAATCCCAAAGTTAGCGTGTCGTAATCCATGCCGATATTCGTCACCTTGTTAACGTAATCAATCAGCACCCTTTTTGCTTCCATGTGAGCCTGCCAAATCTCTTCATCTGGAATTCCGCCTACTCTCACCAATAACTCCGGCTCATTTGCCCACCCAGGCAGATACTTATCGTATAACCTCTTGAAACTCTCGCAAGTCCAAGTGTAAGAATGGATGCCATTGGTTATCGAGTGAATCTCATAGCCAGGGAAAAGCTCCCTAGAGACGTCCTTGTGCCTCTTGGCTACACCGTTAATAAACTCACTTAAGTTTAAGGCAAGACGAGTCATGTTCAACCTATCGTGCCCGCCAAATTTCTTTAGGACTTCCAAGGGAACGATTTCTCCCATTATTTCCTGAACAAGGTCATAGGAGAATTTGTCATGTCCTGCTTCCACAGGCGTATGCGTGGTAAATATACACAACTCTCTGACCCTATCAATGTCCATTCTATATCTTTGCAGCAACTCCAACGTGAGAAGGGCGGAATGCCCCTCGTTCATATGGTATTTTCTAATGCTAAAGCCCAACCCTTCGAGCATTCTTGCACCGCCGATTCCTAAAACAATTTCCTGTTTTAACCTGTATCTTTCATCTCCTCCATATAAGAAAGAAGTAATTTCTCTATCCTCTGGAAAATTTCCTTCCACATCGGTGTCAAGAAAAAGGATGGGAACTACTCCTCCTGTTAGACTTTGCACATTATAGAGCCATGCTTTAATCCTCACTTCTCTTTTTTGAATTTGAACTTTTACACCTGTAGGCAGCAACTTCATAATCTTTGATGGTTCCCACTCAACCGGATGCTCTATCTGTTTTCCTTCCTTGGTGAGCTCCTGTCGGAAATATCCATTTTTACTGACCAGAGTGACCGCGACTAATGGGAGTTTTAAATCCGCGCTTGACCGTATTGTGTCGCCTGCTAAAACTCCTAGACCTCCACTGTATGTGGGAATTTCATTCATCAATCCAATTTCCATAGAGAAATAAGCAATTTTTTGTTCTCTAAATGCTTCTTGTAGAGGGTTCATCATCAATTCCTCTTCCATCAAATTTTCAGTTTTACGCGGATAGAATTTCAGCTAAACGGTAAAGTCTTGTATCTAGTTCTCTCCTCTGCTTCCATGAATAGTCTAGATCGACTGAAATTATTTTTTGCCCTTTGATCCCCACCATCCTTTTCTCCGCGCCCTTTAGAAGCAGTTCTACTGCGTACGCTCCAAACTGATTAGCGAGGATTCTACTACGGGCTGTCGGTGGGCCCCCTCTTTGTATATATCCCAAAACGGTTAGGCGCACTTCATATTCTGTCTCTTTCCTTATTTGGTCTACAATAAAAGAGGAGTTTCCAACTCCCTCAGCCATGACTATGATCTCAGACGTTTTTCCCTTCTCTCTGCCTTGTTTAAGTTTTTTACAGATATCCTGTAGATTATACTCGATCTCTGGAACGAGGATGAATTCTGCTCCTCCTGCGAGGCCCGCCTCCAAGGCGAGGAAGCCGCGTTTACTACCCATCACCTCAACGACGAATATCCGCTCATGAGAAGTAGCAGTATCGCGAATTCTATCAATCGCAAACAAGGCTGCGTTAACGGCTGTGTCGAAGCCTATGGTAGTATCTGTGCCCGCGACATCGTTATCGATTGTTGCTGGCACGCCTATCACAGGCAATTCGCTTGCTCGGTGCAGTTCACTGGCGCCCCTAAAGGAACCGTCTCCTCCAATTACTATAAGTCCCTCAATTCTGTGGGTTTTCAAAATGTCTACAGCCTTCTGAATGCCTCTACTACTTTTCATTTCCTCACATCGAGCAGTTTTGAGTATGGTTCCTCCAAGATTGATGATTCCGCTAACGGAGCGAGGACTTAATGGGCGAGTCTGGCCTTCAATGAGCCCCATATATCCCCTTTCGATTCCCATCACTTCCAGTCCATGAAATATGGCGGTGCGAACTGTTGAACGAATTGCAGCGTTCATTCCTGGAGCATCTCCGCCGGCGGTTACAACACCAATTCTCTGCATGCTAAAATCTCCTTCACTAAAGATGGTTCATGGAGTTGCTATATCTTCAAGATTTCTTCTTTTATCACTCTGTGAGTTTCGATGACTGGTAACGTGATGTTTACAAGATAGGTTTCAAGGCGGCTGAAGAACTCTCTGAAAAATAGTCTGCGCAGATTGTTCTTTCGCTCATCTTTCACTAATAAATGAGGATTGCTAAATTTCACGGTTTCCATATACTGAACCGCTTCGTTGGACGTTAATTTTTTAACAATAATATCGTCTTCTGGATTACGCCTTAGTAAAATGGCGGTTCTCAGTGTGGTCATGGGTAATATCTTGCCCTTTCCAACAATCCACCTAACGTTCACTACGGCCCTACCCTTCGCGTCGAATTCAGCTTTCTCGACAAGTTTCTTGTATTCTCCCCAAGTTTCCGCTATGTCTGCTTGAATGTAGAAATTTTTTTCAGAACTGAAAGCAACATTTTCCTCGGCTAAGAAGCGAACGAAAAACCAATCGTCGGACACGACGCGAACACCCTTCAACCTGAGAAGCCCGTAGGTATGCGTCGTTTTACCCGTGCCAGGAGGCGCAATCAGACATATACCTCGACCTTCAATGTCTATACATGCACCGTGAACAGAATTAATAGCATGATTATCTTCCAATATGTCGCTGGCGACGCTTAACGCGATGGATTTTATCCAGCCATAATAGTCAACGTTTACTAAAAGCGCTGTTTTTGAAAGTTGATCGTACATAACCTTAAGCTTTTCACCTTTTTCTTCGGTGACGACAAGTCTTCCGTGGGATCGAACGTGGGCAGACATGGAGTAAAAGTTTTCCTCCCAACGTTCCTTCACGTATTTGATATCCGTCAAGAGCTTGATGCAACATCCGTAAATGTCAGCTCTTTCCTCGTAAAGGAAACGATTTCCATATCTCCCCACCAACTTGTCTCTATCTTCTATGGAGATAAGCTCAACTTCATACTTAGACATCACTCTAACCTTCCCTTTAATTTTGCTTCTGACAACTTTCTCAGTTCATCCAACTATTAAAATAGAGCTTGAAACTAATATTGCAACCGATCTTGGTTGAATAGGAGAAGCGAGCTAAGTTCCGTTGAAAGGTGGTTATTTATCAAAGTTTCTGGGTTTATTCCTAACACCTTTAATTTCGGTGGGATGTTCTTACTATTCCTTGCCATTTCCAAAAATAGAGCCCAGCTACAAATCTGAAACCTCACTCTTACCTAAAAACAAAGAACCAAAACATACATACTACCCGTAGTGAAGAAGTAAACACATAGTATCGCGCGTACGCTTAACTATTTCTGAGATTGTTTATTTTTCTCAGGTTTACTAATTACAGCTTCTTCTTTCACTGGCTCAACAACGAGTGTTGGCCCTTCCTTTGACAAAATCTTTACCCTACGATTAGGCTTTATGATCGTGTCTGAACGTGCTTTCCAATACTCACCACGAAACCGAATAAACCCCACTTTTTCCGGGCCGATCTCATCTAATGTTCGACCAACTCCGCCAATAAGTTCAAGCACAGTAAGCCGCTTTTTCTTTGCCTTAACTATCTTATAAAGAACTAAAGCGGAGAAACCTGTAAAGATTCCTACAAGAGCTATCACCATGACCATGAAAAACTGATACCATTCTGGAGAAATCAACCATCGTGTAGGATCAAATCGAAGCAGAAGCAACGTTCCTACTGATGAACAAAATATTCCAGCTGGACCAGAAAACTGGAGTCCTGGTTCTCGCATCTCCACGAATACTAAAACTCCGCCCAAAGTAATGAGTACAACAGATAAGAAATCAACATGGAACCCCAGCCCAATTAAACCCAAGAATAAAAGGATACCTCCTATGATTTCTCCTTCATATCCAGCGGTGAAGAAGCCAAAAATGACGCCATAAACCCCGAGAGTGAACAAGAGATAGGCGATCATAGGGTCTGAGATGACACGTAAAACCCGCACACGTATACTTGCCCCAAAATAATGTACTGCCGCATTTCTTGTTTGAATCACTAATTGCCCTTTTTCCGCCACTTCCACATCAATGCCGTCAACAACATCTAACAGTTCTTCCAGTGTGGTCGCCACTTTTTCTATGACCCCATAGTTTTTCGCATCCTCTGCCCCTATGTTAAGGTTCTCCGTCACAAACTTGGCAACAACTGTTTTATTTCTACCGTGCATTTCTGCCCTTTGCACAATGAACTCCGTTAGCGAATTGATTAACTTTGAATCCTGTATCAATTCTCCAGTTGGGTATGCTCGTGGAGCACAGGATCCTAGAATAGAGAACGGTGCCATTGCCGCTATGTGTGATGAAAGAACGATAAAAGTGCCTGCAGACCATGCCGTGGCTCCTTTCGGATGTACAAACGAAATCACGGGGATAGATGACCGTTCAATAAGGTCTATGATGTTAAATGTTGCATCTAGCGAGCCTCCAGGAGTGTTTAAAAGAAGCACCACGGCCTTAGCATTGATTTTGTAGGCTTCATCCAACCCTTCCTTAATGAGTTCTGAAGCCCCAAAGTTGATCACTCCATCTAATTCTATAACGATCACCGAATCACTGCTGGATTCAAAGGAAGTGGTAACACCTAGCCATATAGAAAAAAGGAGAATCGTAACGAATACGCGCTCGACACGTAGACTCATTTCTTCTTAACCTGTTCCCCTTTCCCTGTAGTTGCGCGGGCTATGGCAACAATGTTCCCCAATTCGCGTAGGTCAGTGGTTGAAGTAACTACTACCAGATTCTTTTCTCGCGCAATGTCTGTCAACGTTTGGAGCTCTCGCAACTTTAGTGTAATCGGGCTTCTGCCGTAGACTTCTG
>Ga0209978_10000470_pt1 | contig 15243 bp, 13 predicted proteins | sample BentaG_FD_182805 | JGI IMG/M metagenome (GOLD analysis project Ga0209978, IMG submission 182805) | Deep subsurface microbial communities from South Atlantic Ocean to uncover new lineages of life (NeLLi) - Benguela_00093 metaG (SPAdes)... | ecosystem: Environmental > Aquatic > Marine > Oceanic >... | reverse complement strand
TGATCTCCTGTAGGCCCCAGAAAACGCCCTCATCGTAGGGTTCGACTAGCATTATTGTGCCACCAGACTCCACGGGCCTTAAGTTTAGTGCGTCTTTCCATCTGGAGATTTGCTCGGGGTTAATGTAAAAATGAACGTCTGTGTATCGAACGTACGGGGCAACCAAAGACGCTCCAGCGTGTAGGGTCAAGGCGTATTTCAGTTGGTTTCTTTCCCCTGCATCTCTTATCTTTCTGATGAAAAGGTTTGCGTCTCGCTCAAAGGTGTAAAATTTACGAAGGGTGTTTTCTGAAAAGAAATCGTATTTGGAGGTCCATTCCTCTAGAAGGGATCTAGCCCTTGATAGTTTGAGTTTGTAATTTCGGTCTCGTATAGCGTATCCTTTATCTTCCAAAGTTTTTGCTATCTTGTGCACATACGCTACACTCACTTTTGCCGTTCTGGAAAGTTCTGATAGGGTCCATGATCTATCTTGGTCTACCAAGAGAATTCGTATTATTCGCGATGAGAGTGGTGCAAATAAATCCTTAACTTTCCGTCTCCTCTTTATTGCTCTTTCCTTGCTTTCCTTTTCTATGTAAATTTCATCGAATTTTAGGAATATATTTCCGTCGAGATCTATATAACCTACATCGAAAGACTTACAGATTTCCTTACCTTTCTCTCCGATGTGGGGGGTTACTACAATAGGATAGCTGTTTTTTATAAATGAAGAAAGGAACTTGACCTGTGAAACCGCTTGAAACATGTATCTTGGCTGCCCGCTGGACTTTATTTCGCAGACCAGGTTCTTAACAGTTCTACCTATCCGAACCCTCAACAACAGATCTGCCTTGTCAGAATTTACTTTATATTCGCGGACACTCTGAAGAAGTTCCATATTCGAAAGCATTTTGACTAAGCTCTCAAGGAATCGATTTCTGACGACTTCTTCGGTAATTGGCATACGTACCACTATCTACAGCACATGTAACAGTTGAAATATTTATACCGTTCGGTGAAAATATATAAATTCAAGCGAAAGGTTTTCCTTAAACCTGTTTCGCGCGCTAGTGAATAGAGAACATTAGTTTAGGCACAACATTCGATGACTATTGACTCTGGTTTCTACGCGGGTGCGAATAAATGCGGTAAGAATACATGTTATGATTGGGAGGGGCAAATGAACGTTAGATTTCTTCTTCTGCTTCCGTGTCTTCTAGGTCTATTTCGGCTTCCCAGAGTTCGGCGCAGGTAGAACACAATGCTAGGTTTCCGCATTCTTCGCAGAGAGGAGCCCCACACAAGTCACAGTATACAACGCTGTCTTCAGAAGTCTCTTTTCCGCAGTCTGCGCATTTGACCATTTCGTGTTCTCGTTTCTAAGCTGGTTCTTGTTCCGTTTAGATTATGTCTTCTTCGAATTCGCATTCTTCTGTCATCTGGTCGTCCCAGCATTCCCAGCAGAGCCCATCGTATGACTCATGCTCTTCCTTACTTATTTCTCGACCGCAAACTTCGCAATGGTATTCTTCTTTTTCCTCGTTATCCGCCATCGTGGCTGCCCTCCACGCGCGCGTTTATTGGTCAACGGTCGTTTCTACATAATTGAATATTGCGGTTGTATAGCTGCCTATTCCATCCGTGTAAACTTGTGCGCCATAAAAGCGTATGGTTTCCTTTTTGGTTAAGCTGAATATTGTATTGATTATTTCTGCGAGGTCGATTTCAAATGTGTGCCATGTGTCGAGTTGAGTTATCTGTCCTCTGATTAGTGTGAGGTGAGTATCGTTATCGTATGGACTTGGCGATATAACGCTCTGATCCGATGTATGGCTTTCGGTCTTTGTTGAGTTATCCCAAGCGACTCTGCTCAGGATTACATCTGCATGGATGGCCACTTGTTTTAATACATCTGGGTCGTTGTAATTTGCGTTATCGAATCCAAACATTAAATCTACGCCAACATTAGAAACTGCTTCACCATAGGAACCAAAAACAGTGTAGCTCCTCTCTGTAACCATAACCTTAACTTTCAGCAGAAATTTGCCTTCTGGAATTGGAGATTTGTTTTCAAACATGACATATTCAACGGGTTTGGCATTTGCTTTTGTTGTGCCTTCTAAGGGCTGTAGGTGTTTGCCCCATTTGTGTGGTAGTTTGCCTTGAACCAGTACTGTACCACCCCATTCATCACCAGTAGATTCATTGTAGAAAAGAGTGGCTAATCCCTCCTGTATGTTAGAGTCGCCTGTAAATCTGGATGAAAAATTCCAGCTTGACCCTTCCCATTTTATCTCATCTGAGCCGAGACCATAGAGAAACTCTGGATCTTGAAAAAAGAAAAAACTCCGAAGTTGTTCATAAGCCCTTAGAAGATCATTGTAGCTATTGTTAAGGTTGCTATAATCATCCTTAAGTTGGTTGTACGTTGTATTTAGATCGTCATACTCATTTGTCAATGTTGAAATCTCTGATTCCAAGCCAGACACATCGAGTTGAAGTGCAGAAATTTGAGGTAGAGAAGCTGAATAGCCTATTCCGGCTCCAACAAGAAAAGCAATTATCAAGAGAGCTACCAATTTTTCATTCAAGAGAAACACCCTTCTCACATGTAGGACTTTTCTTCTTAAATTATTAATGCAACTTCAAATGAAATAATGAATCCTTAGGAAAGAAAAGAAAAATGTAGAATTGAAAATGGAAGTGGTTTCTCGAACAAATGCAATACTACTGTTTGCGAGTATGTTGATGCGCGCGAATAGGCTTTTGCTTCGTTCTTCGGATGAGTAGTTCTGTCCGCATTTCGGGATATGTATGGTTTAGACATGTTCCTCGTACTCTCTTCAGGTGCGCGCGCTGATGTACTTGGCTGGAACATGTTCGCACAGATATACCTTGTTCGTGGCCTTGTAGGATCTTATTCCGTCGCGTCTGGCGTGGGGCGCGTCAATTGCCAGAATTGTGGGAGTGCTCGCTCTTCGCTTTCCAACTTCGAAAGCCATCTCCTTGGTCGGTGACAAATGAACCCACTTGCGTCTCATCGGTTTCAGCCCCGCCGTTAAGATCCCGTGGACAGCTTGAGGTGTTGTGCCGTGAAAAAGAACCGTCACCTGCTTGTCTTCTATGAGATTTACGTTCACATCGATTGTGTGACCATACAAAGCACGCATCTTGTCGTCCACTACCTCAAATCTCTTCTTGTCGCTCTCATGAGCTATATCCAACAACAATTTTCGATCAGCCATGGGATATCGCGTTTTGATCTTGGCAAGAAGCTTGTTTAATGGAACGAATCCTTCCCTATCCATCTTTAAGTTTTCGGGATTATGCCTTAGAAGATAGCTCGTATACTTGCTCACTCGCGTCTTGTGTATCCGCTCGCTCATTACAACCGTCTCAGTTGGAGTAAACTCCGAATTGGTTAAGGTTTCGTGTTCAAATACGCACGCAGAAATGAACTAGGCATCATTTAACTTTGTTGCTTTTGACTTTCTCCAGAGGAAAAGGCCTATTGCGCGCGCGCATTCATACAAAATCGTGCTAATTCTTGAAATAGCCTGTGAGACCTACCTGCTTTTTGCTGATCCTCTTTTTAGCCTCGGTTTGTTGTGGTGTTAGTGTTTGTAGCCTTTCTATTAGGCTGAGGCAGTTCTCAGGTGCGTAACCGTGGAAGTGATTGTTGAAATAGCCATATACCTTCTTTGCTTGTTTTGAAGCTTTCAGTACTTTTGGGATCCAAGGTTCAAGTTCATCTTTTTTATAGAGATAGTTGAACCATGGCTTTTCTCCTTTTCCGTGCCAACGGAAATAGGTGAAGTCGGCTGTGATGTGAACTTCTGAGGGTAGCAGGGGCTCGTCAACGTTTGTGTAGGCAACATTGTGTTTTTTCAATAGTTGCCAGGTTTCCTCTCTGATCCAAGAGAGGTTTCGGAACTCGACAGCGAATTTGAACTGAGGTGAGAGCATTTCGAAAAAGGCTTTCAGGTTCTCGGGGTTGTAATCGTAGCTCGGCGGAAGTTGGATAAGGAGGCAGCCAAGTTTTCCGTTCAGTTGTAGTGGTTGCATGATTTCCAAGAAGGTGTCCAAGTCGGTTTGCACGTCGCCTTTTAGGCCAAGTTTCTTTTCGTGAGTTATGAGTTTCGGAAGTTTGGCTGTGAAAACGAAGTCTGAAGGGGAATAGCGTAGCCAGCCCATGACTGTGCCTTTTGAGGGATAGCGATACCATGTTGAATCGATTTCAACGGTTTGAAAGATTCGTGTATATGCTCGGAGCTTTCTCTTTTCACCTTTTCTATAAAATGATCCTTCCCATTCTTTGTAGTACCAGCCTGAAGTGCCAAGCAGAATATTGTTTCGGTTCACATGAAGACTTCCAACTCTTTAATTACATCTTCAACACCGTTGTAAGTTTTTCTCGGTAGTCTGGAAAGCATTTTCGACAGATGAACTCTCTTATTGGCTGTTAAATCAATTACTTTCCATCCCTGATGGTTAATTAGCTCAGCCTTTGTTGAGGGAAACCTAGCATCTTCTTTAAGAACTGCTCTTGCTGAATCAGCTCCTGTGTATGCTGTAACTGGTACAAATTCCTTAGTTTCTTTGTATTTCCTAAATCTTGAAGCGTCGCTGCTCATTCGTATGCCATGATAGGTTATGATTGCAACTCTGGCTTCAGCCTTGAGTATTTTCTGGTCTATCTCTAATAGCTCCTCGTCAGTGAACTGGTAGATGTTGTGCTCTCCTTTGCCAAACACTCTTGTATAGATTACATCAGATTCGAATGTTGGTTCTTCTCTGGACAAGTCAACTGAATGTACTATTTCGAAGTCACGCATTAGACTGCCAAGTTTTGCGGTTAAAGGACTTCTTACTTCCCAGGCAAGACGAATGTCCCTCAGATTGATTGATGAAAAGAAGTCATTTGCTTGTTTTATCTTCACGTTGTCGAGAACGCAACTTTCAGGTGTCAACAGGTGCAGAAAGGGAGCCTCAAGAATCCTGCAGATACCTATCATCCGACTGAAGACCGCGTAGGCTTGGTCAACGGGTTTCAAGCCAATTCTATGAGTTAGGTCTTGATGGCATCTAACAGTAAACGTGAAATCCTCTGGAACTGTGCGTCTCCATCTTTCAACCATTTTCGTGTTTGGGTATTTGTAGAAGGTATAGTTCACTTCTGCAAAGTTGAAGTTTTCAGAATAGGCTTTCAATGAAGGTTTATTCGGAATCTTGAAATAGGCCCAGCCGCCAGTTCCGATGAAGTATTCTGTCAATCTCCGTCCTCTTGTTTACTTTCGCCTTCTACAGATTAACCTTTATCGCTGCTTTCACTTTCACTCGACAGTGTCCCCTTTCCCAAAGTATTATTCTACTGAATCTTTAAAAATCTTCGAATCCCTTGTTTTTAACCCCAACGTTAGGAGAAAAGGAGTCAATTTGTCATCAAGAACAATGGTAAAGACTGTTCCTTCTCAGTTTCGCTTATCTTTCAACATTGAAAACATAGATGATTTGTTTCTAGGCTTCGCTTTGGGCAACTTTACTGTCTTCCATGGGTCGTCTACAGTCTTGCCCTTGTCAATGCTTCTCTGCGTTAGAGCTCAACTTCCGTATCAGCTGGGAGGCTTAGAATCAAGCGTGGTGTTTGTTGACGGTGGTAACACTTTCAGATTATATGATGTTTCTTATGTTGCTCAACTTCACGAGCTTGATCCAAGGGAAGTTTTGGAGCGGATCTTCATTTCTAGGGCGTTTACGGCTCATCAGATGACTTCTCTGGTCTTTGATAAATTGCAGGATGCTGTGAAGAAGTATAACTCGAAATTTGTGGTGATATCGGACATTGCTGGTTTGTATCTCGATAAAGATGTCTCTAAGGGAGAGGCTAGAGATGTTTTCAATCAATTGGCTGGTTATCTCTCAAAGTTCGCTGAAGAGAACCGCGTAATAGTGATTGCCACTTATCCTCCACGTTATCAGTCAAAGCGGAACATTTTCTTCAAAGCAGTGGTTTGCGGACGTGCTAATGTTGTGGCTTCGGTTAGGCCTTCTAAATATGGTCAGCAGTTTGTATTGGAAAAACATCCCTTTTTCAGCTCAGGAAGAACTGACTTTCCTTCAGGAAATCTTACACTCACCAAGTTTATGGAGGCGTGAATGTGGGAAAAACCGTTGCATCATATCGGATGGCATTAGACAGGGAATTGCAGAGATGGAGTGGATATGCAAGGGCCTTGCGCAAAGAAGATAGAGCGGCTTTTGATCGTATGATGGATGCTTGCAGGAACTATGCGTCTGCTGGAAGCAACGCTACTCGTCCTATTGTGTTCGAATCTATGGTCATGTCGATTCTCCTTCAACAACAGAAAACTTTGAACCGGTTAGAGAAGGAGCTAGATGCAGTCAGAGAGCAACGCAGCCAACCCTAAGCGTGTGAAAGGTTGGATATTCGACCTCTATCCTTCAGCGTTTGGACAGATGAGCATTTGGATTATCGCTAAGACTGGCGAAAGAGTACGGTTAATAGATGAGTTTAAACCGAAGATTTACATTTCTGGCGAAGAAGGGGACATAGAGAGACTGCTAACTCGGCTCTTCACAAACAGATCAGTAGCCTCCTGCAGGTTCGTTTACAAGTATGCCAGTCCGACTGATACTGAGAAGTCGAGGGTTTTAGAGGTTGCGTTGAAAGATTGTAGAAGGATTCCGTTCTTTGTGCGTAGAGTTTTGGAAATTGGCGGATACTTGCGTTACCAGGTGCATAACTGTGATTTGCGAGGTGCTCAGACCTATCTTTATGACCGTGACATCTTTCCGCTTGCTTTTGCTGAAATTGAAGTTGAAAAGCATCGGTTGAGGTATCATGTTTTGGACTCTGTGGAAAGTGTTGATTACGAGATTCCTCCGTTACGGATTATGAGAATTAACGTTGACATTGCGAAGAAAAGGAAGATAGCAAGTTTTAACGATCCATTGAGGAATATAGAGGTTTTCCAAGACGATGAGAAAACAATTGTTGACGCTGGTGACGAGAAGGAGAAGCTGTTGCGGTTTGTTGAAGTGGTTGAGAAGCTTGATCCTGATATATTGTTGACAAGAGGTGGCGACTCGCATGTGTTTCCTTACTTTGCGAGGAGAGCGTTGGTTAATGGTGTTTTAGACAGGTTTGTTCTAAGTAGAGAGAACATTCCTCTTGTTGCCAAGCGGAGACGTGGAACAACTTTCTTCTCTTATGGCAGAACGTATTATCGGGCTCCGATGAGAAGGCTTTATGGCAGAGTTCATATTGATGAAAACAGTACTTTCATCCTCAATGAGTGTGGAATTGAAGGACTTATCGAGATTGCCAGAACCTGTAGAGTGCCTTTGCATAGGGCTTCTCGTTCTTCAATAGGTTCAAGCATGTCGTCTCTTCAGTTTTACCAGGCTGTGAAAGACGATGTTTTGATTCCTCGTAACAAGCGTATTCCTGAAGCTTTCAAGCCGGCTTATGAATTGTTGGTTGGTGATCGTGGAGGCTTTGTCTATGAGCCTAAGATGGGTATTCATGACTGGGTTGGTGAAGTGGATTTCTCGTCGATGTATCCTTCTTTGATGGCGAAGTACAACATCTCGGCTGAGACTGTTCTTTGTAAATGTTGCCCGGACTCTGCGTTGCGTATTCCTGAGCTGGGTTACCATATCTGTGAGAAGCGTGTTGGAATTGTGCCTAAGGTTTTAAGGTTGGCAATTGGGAAAAGGCTGCGCTACAAGAAGTTGAAGAGAGAAGCTGACGATGTGGGGTTGAAGGAAGTTTATGAGAGACGTCAAGGTGCTTTGAAGTGGATTCTGGTGACATGTTTTGGCTATCTTGGGTATAAGAATGCTAAATTTGGTACTGTTGATGGGCATATTGGTGTTTGCGCTTTTGGGAGACAAGCCTTTCTAAGAACAGCTCGTATTGCTGAGAGAAGAGGGTTTAGCGTAATTCATGGTATTGTTGATTCGTTGTGGCTTAAGAAGAAAGATGCTTCAGTAGAGGAATACGTCAGCTTATGTGCAGAGGTAAGTGAAGAAATTGGAGTGCCTCTGAATTTTGAAGGTCGTTACAAGTGGATAGTTTTCCTTCCTTCCAGGATGCATCCTAATGTGGCTGTGTTGAATCGCTATTATGGGGCCAAGGAAGATGGGAGAATTAAGGTTAGAGGATTAGAGGTTCGAAGGAGAGATACGCCGAAGTTTGTGTATGACGCTCAGATGGAGATGATTAGGGTGTTGGCTACAGCAGATGACTCGAAAGCTTTCATCGAGAAAATACCTGATGCTCTGAACGTGGTTAAGGAATATAGAAGAAGACTGATAGATGGAGAGGTTCCAATCTGGGACTTGATTGTCACTAAGCGTCTTTCTAAAAATCTGGAAGACTATACGCAGAGAGTTAGTCAGGTAATTGCGGCTGAACAGCTTTTGAGGGAAGGTGTCGAGGTTTCTGCTGGAAAGAGTGTTAAGTTTCTCTTCACAAATGCGAAAAGCAAACGTTATGAACGAAGAGTTAGAGCAGAAGAATTGATTGAAGAAAACACGAATTCAGATGTTAAAAAATACCTTCTTCTCTTGTACTCAGCTACTTCAAACATTTTAAGCCCATTTGACTACTCAGCAAAGGACATCTACGACTCAGTGAGAGGCTATCAATGCACAAAGCTTACCTCTTATTAATCCAAGGATTCACAAGCAAGGAGATGTCCCCCCGCAAACTCCCCTTTTTTTCTGCGTGCGCAAAACGAAATGTACCATTGAAATACTCACTCGGTTGCTGATTTTTCAGGAATCATCCAATGGAGGAACGGTCAGTTTCACCAGTGAGTGAAAGTTCATGTTGAGAGTGAGTGAAAGTTTTCACTGTATCTTCCTCGCCAGTTGTTGCGAATACTTTTCATCAATTGGTGAAACTTTATATAGGCGATCAGTGAAAATATTCAACGGTGAAAAGTTTCATTGTCAGTCAGAAAAATCAGTTTCAAGAATTTGAGGAGAGCTTTTGTGGAAACTGTCAGAGAAGTCACACCCCGAATGAATGTTTTGATAGAGCCAAAGATACGCTCTTCATATAAATCTGATCTTGTTTTGTCAGATAATGGAATGAAAACAATGGTTGAACTCAAAAGCTCTACCTACCCTCAAAATGTTATTCAGGCTCTATATCAGATGGTAGGCTATGATAGACTGTTTCCAGAGGAGTTCGATTTTATTCTTCTCGTTATTCCAGAGAGTACCCTAACATCTCTAAGATTGCGAGATCTAATTGAAAAGATTCAGATTGAGCTCCCAAAACTCCAAGTTATGACGCATTGTCTTGAAGGGGACAAACTGAATTTTAATAAGGTGACCTATGCACCGGGGCCTATTCCTGAAACGCTATCTTTCGACTTGCCTTCTACATTCACGATGACAAAGAAAAGGCGAGTTTCACTCTCGTCACCTAAATCTATGCGTGTTGTCAGATATTTGCTTACTCATACGAACACAACTCAAACGGAAATCGCAAATAGAGTTAGAGTTTCCATTGGACTTGTGAACAAAATTGTTTCTTACCTTTTTGATGAAGAAATCGCCAAATACAAAACGAGACAACTCATCCTTTCAGAACCATGGAGATTGTTGAATGAAATATCGTGGTCTCGGAGCATGGAAAGGCTTAGAATATCAAATTGGTTTATGCCCGATCGTTTCCCGAAAATTGAGGACCTGGAGAAAAAAATCAAACAGGTTCTGGAGAACATGAACGTCGGGTATGCTCTAACTCTATTTAGTGCTGCCAAAAGGTACACTTCCTATATGAAGAAGTATGATACGGTGCAATTGTATGTTGATAGTTTCGATGAAACACATCAAGTTTCGATGAAAAGAGAGTTAAAACCTGATGAGAAGGGGCGATTTCGTGTAGAAATCTTTGAACCTGATTCTGTGGATATTCTGCAGGACAGTGAAACGCTAGGCGGATTCCGACTTTGCTCACAAATCCAAACAGTTATTGACTTGTATTGCTATGGAACGATTGGTAGAGAGTTAGCCATAGATTTGTACTCAAAAATTCGAGGTAGTGAATTTTAGGTTTGTCAGAAGAAATTGCAAATAGAGCGAGACAGTTATCCAAACAAGAACTTTTCCGATTCAGTGCATATGCTGAAAACCAAGGTATACAAACTACCGTAGTCGGGGGATGGGCCGTCTACGCTTATAACCCCTATCTCGAATCTATTGATGTTGATATTGTCACAACTCGCGATAGAATCCTCAATGTGGAGGCCATTCTTACTCAACAATGTGGATGGATTCCAACTACTACAGACACGCCTGTTTGGAAACGATTTTCAAAACGAATACCCGATGCGAGCCCGCTCGATAATATTTTCTTTGATCTACTTTCATCAAATCTTGTCAACGCATTTCACGAGAACAATAGCAAAAGGATTTCTTTTGCCATCTGTTTAAGGGAAGGTCACTACGTCAGGAGGAGTATTAATAATCACATAAACATCAATGTTCCAAAAAAAGAATTACTCCTTCTCTATAAACTCAAATCCTATAGAGACCGCATTTTCGATTTGCAGAATAGAGCAAACAAAGAAACTGAGAGATCACGGTTGAGAGCAAAGGTGACTAAAGATTTGTCAGACACAATAGCACTAATAGACCCAAACTACGGAGCGCTCGATCTAATGTCGCTTAAAGGCTTGATTGACATCCACAACCTTAAATTCTTGGCATCAACTGTTGAAGAAATCCCATCACAAACAGAAGCCATAGAGCAATATCGTGGAACGTTCTCGACTGAAGTTCAAAGCTGGATTCGAACTATCATGAGTATATTCCAATAGTAAGCGCGCGCACATATTTTTTAACTCAGTTCCGAGTTATGTCAGTAGGAGATGCAATGAACAAAATCAAAACCACTAAAACGGCTCATCCATTGCCGTTTTCCCGTCTTTCCCCAACTGATTTCGAAAGACTTTGCTTTTGGGTTATACACGACTCTAAGGAATTCGATAATGTTCAGCACTATGGTAGCATGGGTGACAGAGGAAGAGACATCATTGCATACAAAGGCTTTACTACCCCAAAAAGGGAAAAGTGGTATTTCCAATGTAAACGTTACAGGAGGATTGGGTTTTCGCATTTTAAAAAGGAGCTAGACAAACCAAAAGTGCATTCATGTCTTAATCTTGATTTTAGACCAGATGTGATGGTTTTTATAACTGGATGTAACATTAGTGCCCAAGCAAAAACTGATACTATTGAATATGGTGCGTCAAAGGGCTTCAAAAGTATCGTTTTTTGGGGAGAAACCGAATTGGACAGGAAAACAAGAAGATATCCCCAGATTGCCAAAGTATTTTTTGATATTGGCTACGAACCCTTTTCAAAGGAACTATTCGAGAAAGAGGTTAAGCAGGAAATAGGTTCAAAAATAGGCACTAAGTATATTCCTCAACTCTATGTACACAGAGAATTTGAAGCGTATTTAGAATGGTTCACTTTGTCATCCTTGAGATTCCAGGCAATGTTAGACGGAGTAAAAGAGGTTCTCGATAATAACAAAGAACTACTCAGGTTGACTCAAAGTGTTGGTGGTATAGAGGATCTAACTAGTCTGCTACTAGAGGATCAAAAAATAGTTACTCTATTGGAGAGCTTGGTTGAAAACAGAACCATAAAAATTAGTAATTTTATCAAATCCGCAGACAAATTAGAAAGGTGGGCATCAGACCTATCTAGAAATTACTTAGGGTTACAGTCCGATCTTTCTAACTTGCCCAAGAAAAGGAGACATGATTCTAATGTTAAAAACAGACAAAGATTACAGGACCTTGAAAATGAACATAGAAAAATCGTTGATCTTCTACGGCAAAATATATCCACAGTCGAAAAGCTCCTCAATACATTTAAGATAATCGCAACGCAATTTCTTATAATCGTAGAAAAGGCAGGTTATGGCAAAACAAATCTCTTGTGCGACTTTTGCAACAGGCTCATTAAGGATAAAGAGTACCCAGTTCTTTTTCTATCGGGAAGAATGAACATTCTTGACGAGTACAGCATTGAAAGATATCTCCTCAAAGCATTGGAAATAGATGGAGTATTTTCTTCCTTTAACGAATTTTTAGAAGCATTAAATGGCATCCTCGCAACGGAGAATAAACTTGCTTTAATCGCCATTGACGGGATCAACGAGAACCGCAACATCGACCTGTTCAATGAAGCTTTGGCTTCTTTTTTGAACAAAGTAAGTCAGTTTCCTAGGGTTAAGGTTGTAATTACCTGCAGGGATGTTTACTTTGACTTCTTTACCTTTCAAGATAGAGTCAAAAATCTAGCAACAGTAAGGGGAATGATGGGAGAATATAAGTATCAAGAGCTAATAACGGCTATTAAGAAATATTTTGATTTCTACAAGATACAGTGTAGCTTCTCTTATGAAGTCGAACAACACCTTTCAAACCCTCTTCTCCTGAGATTCTTCTGTGAAGCATATGGAGATCTAACAAGGACTGAACGAATTGAGTTAGGTTACTTTGAAGAGCTTAGAATGAGGGAACTATTTGAGACTTACTTGACGAAAAAATATGAATTTATGAAGGATCGACGACCAACCAAGTTTAGGGATGAGTACATCCTTTCAACGAAACTTGTCAAGCTCGGAGAGCATATGTTTGAAAATGGAAGAGATTATCTTGAATATGAAGAAGTTTCGGGTATACTTGAAGAGAACACAGAAAGCGAGGATTCTCTTTATCTACAAGTTTTGAGTGAAGAGATAATTTTGGAAGAAAGACCGGTTGAAAATAGGAAACTGATTTACTTTACTTATGAATATTTCTTGGAATTCATTGTAGCAAAGTACCTTACAGCTATTTATGATAGAGATCCCAGTCTGTTGAAGCGTAAGATTCAAGAGCTCATGGATGGAACGAACATGTTTCCAAGAAGTCATGGGGCGTTAGCTTTTCTCTGCAATATTTTGAAAGAGGATTTTGATTTCAACCTTTGGGAGTATAACAGAAATAATCCAGTGATCGCAGAAGCTTGTCTGGATGGAATTATGAGTCTAGAAGAGAACAGTGTAGATAAGCAAACACTCTCCTATATTGCTGAAGTTTTTCATATAAATCGAGAGTTAAGTACAAAGGTGATAGATATTTTGATGAATTCTTCCAGATCTTCAATAAGAAAAACCAACATAACACTCCTGCCTAAGATTTTAGCAGGACTCTCCAAGAAGGATCTGGATTTGTCTTTTGGATTGTATTCAATTGAGAACGTAAAGAAAGTAGATAGTTTCCTTCGCGAGTTTGTCCGTTTATTGGAAACAAAAAATGAAGATGCGAAAAAAAGGCAGGAAATGCTAAGGAACATGGCTGAGGTTCTGATTTTCGTCCTTGGGAGTACTGTTGTTAGGCTTAGACACGGATGCACTGAACTTTTATTTCGATATTCTCATGACTTCACTGAAGATGTTTTGGAGCTGTTTGAAAAGCATTGGCTCTACCAAGATTTATACATTAGAGAAAGAATTTTTGCGGTGCTATATGCAATCAGCATTTTTGCTCCGAACAAAGTCCTTGGTAGTTCAACCAAGATCTTTGAAACTTTCCTCAATAAAGATTCTAAATACTATACAACTCATTTTATGATAAGACCGTACGCAAAAGATATCTCACTAAACGCATTCCATTTGGACAATACCATATTTGATTCCAAAGAAATCGCAACAATAAAAAAGACAAATATGCCAGTGACCATCATCAAAAGGGCATGGAGATCGGCGAGACCTAAAGAGCGATGGACAGGAGTTCAGAATTATCCGATTTTGATGAACATGAAAACATATATTTACGGTTCCATGGCACATCACTTCAGCAAACACCGTTGTGATGCAACGGATGAGGCACTAAAGATTCTTGAAGAACTAGGTTATGAAAGAGAGAATTACGATTTTATCGATGAAAAATTGCGAAAAAGATATTATGGGAGGGGTGGAAACCTACACAAAATTGAACGTTTTGGCAAGAAATACGCGTGGCAAGCGTATAGAATTTTACAAGGAAAGTGGATAGATGAATTACCATATGCTGGTGAAGACGTTTATGATTATCTAGCTTTTTCTCATGGAGAGTTTGATCCTCTATTCCCAATGGATAACAGAATTTCGAAACCTCAAAACATTAATTTGCTGCAGCAGGATAGCAGGAATCTAGATGAATGGTTAGAAGAGGAAGACCCCCACAAGATTGAGGAAATCATATTTTCTCCTGACAGGAAATGGATTATAACAGACGGCTTCATACTTGAATCAAATGAAGAAAGAGACGAGCCCATTTTTATTCGTTCTGCGTGTGTGAGTTCAGAGATAGCTGAAAGGTTTAGAGAAAAAAACGATACCGAAATATTTGATATAAATACTTTTCAGGAGTTGAGGGTACCCTATTACGCTTATGTCCACGAAATACCTTTACTTATCGAAGAAAAAGGATATTTTGATACTAGAGAGCAGGAAAGCCCGGCTAAGTCATTTGTCATATCAGGATACACTGAGTTTAGACTAAATAAGGGAATCCATGTACATACGGTAAGGGCAGATTTCATTAAGACGATGAAGTTAAGACAAGAACCTGGGACATTAAATTTTAAGAATGAAGCGGGAAACATCGTTGTATTAACTCAAAGCTGGGGTGAAGAATTTCGAGATAGCGGATCATGGGTACTTGTAGATGTTAACACACTCAGGGATTATCTGAAAATCAAGAAGCTATCCTTGTATGTCATCATTTTTGGGGAAAGAAGAAGACAAGATAAAGCGAACATACCTGATTTCGACTATAAAATCCATCATTTTCAAGACAGTTACCTACTTGACCCAAAGAAACAAGAGTAATCTTAATGTGAACTTGTCTATCAATCATTTTTGAGACTTCCGTTTAGATATGCTGACTTTTCTCGTGATAAACATGTGGTTATTTTAGTTTTCGCAAGCGCGCACATATCAATTTGATAGGATTTCCCATGCTTTTGCCATCATTCAAGAAATGCGCGCGCTAGGGCTAGTACTTCTCACCTACCCCCTCCCATCTACTTTTTCTACGCATCCGCTGAGTATCAACTTTAATCGTTTTCCTCAGCTTGGATACATGGAACAAAACCGCTTTTGGACGCGAAAATTTCACCATTTTACCTACCCCCCCCTCCCCCTATCTTTTTTCGCGAAGGACATAGCGGGCTTTG
>Ga0209978_10000469_pt1 | contig 15259 bp, 20 predicted proteins | sample BentaG_FD_182805 | JGI IMG/M metagenome (GOLD analysis project Ga0209978, IMG submission 182805) | Deep subsurface microbial communities from South Atlantic Ocean to uncover new lineages of life (NeLLi) - Benguela_00093 metaG (SPAdes)... | ecosystem: Environmental > Aquatic > Marine > Oceanic >... | reverse complement strand
GAGCCGGAGGTTTTTCCAGGCCTCGTGTTCAGGCTCGACGATCCCAAGGTGGTGGTGTTGCTCTTCGTATCGGGCAAGGGTGTCTGCGCCGGGGCAAAAAGCATAAAAGATGTAAAGAAAGCGACACAAAAGATAAACAAAATCCTTTCCCGAAAGTCCGAAAAGTGAGAAAAAGTCCTAAAAAGTCTGAATAAATCTAGGAAAAGTGCCGAGAAACGACGGTTAATTGATTAAAAAGAACTCGAATAAATCGATAAATACTAGAATTAAATTCTGAAAATTTCTTGATTAATTGTCCTTTTAGTATGCGCAAGCTTGGAATCGCTTATTTTTTGGGCTTGGAAAATGGGCACTTTAATTGGGTCAAAAGGGTCATGAGCCAAATTTTCAGGGAAAGAGGTTTAAGGGTGCCTTCGGACGTGCGCAGAGTCAGCCCAAATCTAAAACCATCCGAGCAGACCTACCGCAAGCTCTCTAGTATTTGTGAGAACACATATACACAATTCTTTGGGTATCGAAAAGTATTTCAAGCTCTGATTAGAAACGCATGACCAAACAAGAGGAGGCAAGGTACAATGGCTGAAGAAAAACCTGCTGTGACTGAAGAGAAACCTGCAGCGAAGGAAAAATCAACTGCAGAGAACGTGGTTTTTATCGGGATAAAGCCCGTGATGAACTACGTATTGGCAGTGATAACGCAGTTCAACATGGGGACCGGTGATGTCACCCTCAAGGCACGAGGTCAAGCGATTAGCAGGGCCGTCGACGTTGCAGAAATCACCAGGAATCGCTTCTTGCAGGGTTTAGTCGTGCGAAACATTTCGATTGGAACCGAAGAGCTTCAAGGCGATCGTGGCCCGACCAATGTTTCGACCGTCGAAATAGTGCTCGGAAGGGGTAAGTAAACCCTTCCGCGCTCCTTTTTTTTATTTTTTGTTTTCGACCTCTGGCAGGAGCCATTCAATTGTTGTAGTATAATTGTTATGAGTTATTTTCAGCTTCAGTTTTCCTTCGTCTGCCATCTTCCGCATTACTGAAATTGTCTTATTTCCGGTTCCGACATCTCCAAAATGCTTCTCTAGCATCAAAGAGTCGGTCACCCTTCTACCATTTGCTTCAATGAACTCAATTATTTCCCCTTCGGTGACACTCTTTTTTATCTTAGGTGACATTCTTCTCATCCCATTTTAACATTGTTTTGATAATTGTTATCGTTCCCAAATACTTAAATTTTCAGTAAAGCTACCGCTAACCAACAAGAACAGCTCCCCAGAACCTGTCCATCTAATAGCGCGATGGTCTCTCTGGTCGGTGCTTCTGGAAGCATTCCCTACAATAAATAGGTCTGCCCTCGGTCGGCTTGAAGGGAACCTCGCACTCCTTGCCACAATCGGAGCATGTCGCCTTGTGCATTTCGCGTGGTCCAAACCCTCTGCGGCCACCAGACCTATAGTCGTTTGCCATTTCCTAACACTCCTTTTTTTCTCGGACACGGTTTGAAAAAACAGTTTAGCTATTTTTTCTCAAAATCTCCCATGAGAGACCTAACGTGTCCTTGCCGCATTAGACTTTGGCGCTTAAATAGGCCACGGTTTCCGTTTATTAGGAGTAATACTGGCGAAAATCATGAAAAAGTTAAAATTTAACTTTTTTTATAATATTCCTCGCTTAGGCATCAAAAATAAGGCGTCTGAGCTATATCACACACCATTCATGCAAATCCTAAGCCTCTGCGGGATGCGACTTTCAAAATCTCCCCTTCAACTCCCCTTTTTCCAAAAGGCCCGCGAAGCGGGCCCAGATTGCCCTGTTTTTGGGCTTGGAAAATGGCACTTTAATTGGGTCAAAAGGGTTATGGACTAAACATCATTTTCGTGTTTTACGCCTTCTCATGTAGAGTGCCGCTACAATTACGGCGCAACCTATAGCGATTGCGATAGCGAGTTCTATTGAAAAGTCGGTAGGGGGTGCGGTGATTTGCACAAATTTAACCAATAAGACGTCACCTCCGCCAGCGTATGACTGCCCCGGAAGTGCGCCAAATGTGTAGCCAGCAACGTAGACATTGTCTGAGGTATCGACTACTACGCCCCGTGCAACGTCGGATGTGGATGTCCCGAACTGCCTGGTCCAGAGCTCGTTCCCAGAACCATCGTATTTTCTGACGAACGCATCCGTGCCGCCCGAGGATGACTCCCCCGGAAACGCGCCCTCTGTCCAGCCGGCGATGTAAACGTTGCCAGAGGCATCGACCGCCAAGCCGGGTGCATAGTCGTTGTCGGATGTCCCGAACTGCCTAGTCCACCCGATCTCTTGTCCCCATGCCGCCGTCGGCGAGATCAGGAGTATGGGGGACAACAGCGAAGCTATTAACAAGGTCGACAGCAAGGCTCCCTTGAAACGCTCGGTCCTCATTTTTTTGCCTCCTTATGTGATTATGAGGTGAAAATATTAAAAGCTCACATTTAATCCCAAGAGTCAACAAAAATGCCCGAAAAATTGGATTTAAAATGTGGGAAAATTGTCGAAAAATGACGATTAGGGGCTACACTCCTAGATATATTTTTTCTTTAATTTCGCCCGTGGCCTTAAACGAAGATTTTTTGGCTTTCTTTAGAAAGTCTTCGGTGGCTTTAATAGCATCTATACAATCCTTTCTGGAAGGACTGTAACCTTGATGTTCTACTCTATTGTCAATTTCTAGCGCATGTTTCTTAATTTCTTTCAAATATTCAACAGGACCAACTTTATGGGCTATACAAATATCGATGATTTTGTCAGTGTTGATTTTTGTAATTGTCATGGGCAAGTCTAGCTTATCCTTCAGCACTAATTCAATACATGTGTTCAGATTATTAATTACCGAAGTCGAGTCACTCTTCGAAAAAGAGACACCTGCTTCTTTTAATTTATCATCCGCTTCCTGAAAAATGTTCCTTTTACCAATCCTCTTTTCGCTACGTGTTTTTAGCTCTAATAATTCTAGGATGTAATCACAGAATTCTACTGCATCAGATACGTTGATGGAATATCTCTCTGCCCACTCTGAGTTAAAAAAAACTTTGTGTTCTGGCAATTCTTTTGTAGCTATAGAGATAAGGTTTATGAATTTTGAAAATAGGGTTGAGTGAGACTTTAATTGAACGTAACTAAGGTGAGATTTCAACTCTTTCCTCAAAGATTTTGTGATATATTCAAGTTCGCTTTTCTTCATGGGAGTAACCTCGCGTCATAGGTTTAAGAAGGTTAATCTACGAAATAAATTGCCGATAAATAACGATTATTTCCCTCATTGTTTCTTGTAAAGCAAATTGAATAGCTTCACAATCGGGATCAATAAAATCCGCACAACACGCCCGAGCATTTCAGATTTTTTAATCGCGCGGGCTATTGGAGGAGATAACTTGTAGTACGAGCAAACGACCATTTCTCCAGTGCGATTTCGTAACAGAAAACCGTCCCTGAATCGCCTGAGTATGTTTACCTCATGTGCCATTGGGGTCCCAAAAGTCGCCGTGGCGATGAAACATCCCCCTCCTCTTCGCGCGAGCGATTCCTTCCATTCCACCCCACAGGTAGGGCAACGATATTGAATATGGGGAACGGATCTGGTTCCTTTTCTGAGAAAGCTCTTCTCTTCTACGTTTACGTCAACTTTTTCCACGATTTCCATTGGTTTGTAGCATTGGGGGCATATGATAACCGGAACTGCGATCGGAATCCTTGGAATCTCTTTCGGAATTTCTTCAGGTTTCCTTTCAACCATAGTGAGCACATTTAGTTTAAGCCTAAGCATTCTTTAAATACCTTCTGAATTCATTTGGTCACATTCCCCTATACTGTAGCCTTTTAGCCCGAGAATTAGTCCTTTTCAAAATGGGTCAATCGACAAAGCGCCCCAGTTATAAATCAGAAGCAAGCGCTGTTAAAAACGAGGCGATGAAGATGGTCGGGAGAAAGGTCCGCCAGCCGATAATTTCGGTGCTGGGCCACGTTGACCACGGCAAGACGCTTCTGTTGGATAGCATCAGGGGCACGGCAGTTGCGGCCAGGGAAGCAGGTGGAATAAGTCAACATATAGGGGCGACCGAAGTCCCTGCGGAAACCATCAAACAGATTTGCGGCCCCTTACTTGGGAAGTTTAAAATAGAGGTGACTCTTCCCGGGCTGCTTTTCATCGACACCCCCGGGCACGAGGCATTTACCAACCTGCGCCGCCGCGGGGGGGCGCTTGCAGACCTCGCTGCCGTGGTCGTCGATATAAACGAGGGGTTCATGCCCCAGACGCTCGAGTCGCTGACGATTTTGAAATCGTACAAAACCCCCTTCATGCTCGTCGCCAACAAAATCGACCTCCTACCTGGGTGGCAGCCATCGCCAAAGGTAGGCTTTCTTGACTCGTTCACCCGCCAGCGCTCCGAGGTGCAGCGCGAGCTCGACGACAGGATCTACGAGCTGGTCGGCAAACTCCACGAGCTGGGATTTGAGGCCGAGCGCTTCGACCGGGTGAGCGATTTCCGTAGGCAGGTGAGCATCGTGCCCACGAGTGCCAAGACGGGTGAGGGGGTGCCCGAGGTGCTCATGGTGCTCGCCGGGTTGGCGCAGCGATTTCTTGAGAAGGAGTTGGTGGTCGAGGTGACGGGCCCGGCGCGGGGGACGGTGCTTGAGGTAAAGGAGGAGGTTGGACTGGGGAAGGCCATGGATATCATTGTGCACGATGGTACGCTCGCAAAGGGGGATACCTTTGCCGTTGGAGGGCTCGATAAAATGATCACCTCGAAGGTCCGAGCTCTGCTCCAGCCGAAACCACTCGACGAGATCCGCGACCCCGAAGACAGGTTCAAGCCCGTCGCGCGCGTGTCCGCGGCAGCCGGGGTCAAAGTCGCTGCACCCAACCTCGAGGGGGTCATCGCAGGTGCCCCGCTGTGGGCGATCAAGGATGCGTCGGAGGCGGAGAAGCTTTGGCAGGAGCTCCAGCGAGAGATGGAGCGCATCCGGATAAGCACGGATATCAATGGGGTCGTGCTTAAAGCGGACGCGTTGGGCTCGCTTGAGGCGCTCGAGGGGCAGCTTCAGGCTAAGGGGGTGCCGATTCGCAGCGCGGACGTTGGCGATGTCTCGCGGCGCGATGTCGTCGAGGCGGCGAGCGTGGTGAAGAGCGATCCCTTGCTCGGGGTGGTGCTCGCTTTTAACGTGAAAATCCTGCCGGATGCCCAGCAGGAGGCGGAGCGCGAGGGGGTGTCCGTGCTACACGATGAGGTCATCTACAGGCTCTTGGAGGATTACGAGGACTGGGCAAAACAGCGCCGTGAGGAGATTCGGGCGAAGCGGCTCGAGAGCTACTTCAGGCCCGGGAAGTTCGCGCTCAAGCTTGGCTATGTGTTTAGGCGGAGCCGTCCGGCAATCGTGGGGGTCGACGTGTTGGGAGGGGTGTTGAAGCCTAAGTACCCGCTCATGCGCAAGGACGGGCGCTCGGTGGGCACGATTCGTGAGTTGCAAAAGGAGAAAAAATCCGTGCAGGAGGCGAGGCTGGGGGACGAGCTTGCGGTTTCAATCGAGGGTGGAGTGGTCGGGCGCAACGTGCAAGAGGGAGATGTTTTATATATCGATGTGCCCAGAGACCATGTGCTCGCCCTGAAGCGGGAGCTCCGTGACTTGCTTTCGGGCGACGAGCTTGCGGTGTTGGATGAGATAATCGCGATCAAACAGCGTGAGGATCCGACATATGGGGTGATGTGATGGTGTTTAAAGTAGTGGTTGCTGACCCCGAAACGGGCAAGAGCTACCCCCTAGAGGCTCGCGAACCGGATGCGCGGAGGCTGGTCGGGATCCGGATAGGGGACAAGTTCGACGGAGTGGTTGTGGGACTCCCAGGGTACGAGCTCCAGCTCACAGGCGGTACCGACAAGGATGGCTTCCCCATGCGTCCAGACATCTACGGCCCCGGCCGAACGAGCGTCCTGCTGGCTGGCGGTTCTGGTTTTTCACCTCGGAGGCGAGGGGAGCGGCGCCGGAAGCGGGTCCGGGGTTCGAGGATTTCCGACGCAATTGTGCAGGTTAACGCGAAGATCGTGAAGCGCGGGGAGAAGCCCATCGAGGAGCTCTTGGTCCCCAAGGAAGCCGAGGCGAAGGCAGCTTAACCACCAGTTGAAAAATCTATCCTTCGTGCACTTTTCAACAGTACTCACAGAAGTGCTTCACAGCTGTACACCCCGCTTAAAGCCTGTGCGTTTTATATTGTTTGAGCTGAAATTTGAGCAAGGTGTGTTAAAGTGCCCCAAGCGGTAGTCAACATAGGTATGATCGGCCACGTCGATCACGGAAAGACGACGCTCGTTGAGGCCATCTCAGGCGCCTGGACCGACGTGCACAGCGAGGAGATTCGCCGGGGGATCTCGATCCGTCTCGGCTACGCGGATACCTCGTTCGCGCGCTGTCGAGAATGCGGTCGGTACAGCGCGAAGGAGAAGTGCCCCTACTGCGGGGCCGCGACGGAGTTCTTGCGCCGTGTTTCATTCGTCGACGCTCCGGGGCACGAAATGCTCATGGCCACGATGATATCTGGAGCCGCGATTATGGATGGAGCCGTGCTCGTGATAGCGGCGAACGAGCTCTGTCCTCAACCTCAAACGAAGGAGCACCTGATGGCTCTTGACGTCATCGGAGTGCGCAACATCGTCGTGGCACAAAATAAAATCGAGCTCGTCTCGCGCGAGAAGGTGATGCAGAACTACGAGCAGATCAAGGAGTTTCTCTCGGGCACCTCCGCCGCGGATGTCCCAGTGATTCCAATTTCTGCGATTCACCGCGCGAACATCGACAGGCTAATTCAAGCGATTGAGGAGCACATCCCGACGCCGAAGCGAGACATCTCTAAGCCAGCTCGGATGCACGTCGCCCGCTCGTTCGATGTAAATCGCCCCGGCATCAAGCCCAAAAAATTAGTAGGTGGGGTCTTGGGCGGCTCCCTCCTCCGAGGAAAGCTTCGTGAAGGCGAGAAAATAGAGACCCGGCCTGGCATACAGGTGAGCCGGGAGGGGCGAACCACATGGCAACACTTGGAATCAAATATAGTGAGTCTGCACGCGGGGGGAAGCCGGGTCAAGGAAGCGGTGCCGGGTGGTCTCATCGGCGTGGGCACCGGGCTAGACCCTTCGCTGACCAAAGGTGATTCGCTTGTGGGCTCGGTGATGGGGGCACCCGGAAGCCTGCCAGATGTGCTGGAGACGCTCGAGCTTGAGGTTCACTTGATGAAGCGCGTCGTGGGACTTCCCAAGGAGCTTGAGGTGAAGCCCTTGGTCACGGGGGAACCGCTGATGTTAAACGTGGGAACGGCGATGACCGTGGGTGCGATCGCGAGCGCCCGAGGGGACCGAGCTACGATCAAACTCAAGCTGCCAGTCTGCGCCGATCAGGGGTTCCGGGCAGCGCTGAGTCGACGCGTTGCTGGAAGGTGGCGCCTCATTGGTTACGGCGTTATAAGTTGATGAGGAATTTGGTTGCGGTTCATCGCGGACACGAGCTTCTTGATGATTCCAGGTTTATATGGCGTGGATGTTGTGGGGGAGCTCGACAGGTTGCTCGAACGACCCTATGAACTCGCTATCCCAAGTCCGGTCCTCCAAGAGCTCAGGCGAATCTCCGAGCAGGGCAAGCCCAAGGAGAGGACGGCAGCCAAAATCGGATTGATCCTAGCCAAGCGTGGGAAGGTCATTAAGGTCAAAGGTGCAGCGGATGGGGCAATCTTGAACTTGGCACTCAAGGGGCGTTGCGGAGTTGGGACGACGGACGCTGCTCTGCGCAAGGAGCTCCGACACCGTGGGGTTCCAGTAATATATTTACGGCAAAAGTCTCACCTTGCAATAGACGGTTGGATTTAGAAGATTGAAAATTACTGAGAGGTCATGGAATGGTTGGATTTGAACTCGTGATGCCGGCGTTCATGGCGGGTGCGTTTGCCCTCGCGTTCGCGGGCTACTTGACTTTCAAGATCATGCGGCAGCCCGTCGGGACCGCGCGGATGCGGGAGCTCTCCGACACCATCTACCGGGGGGCGATGACTTTCCTGAACAAGGAGTATCGGGTGATGGTTGTTTACGCGGTCATCGTGGTGGCACTTTTGGCACTGGCGATAAATCTGCAGACTGCATCGGCTTTTGCGTTTGGAGCATTTTGTTCCGCATTGGCTGGTAACATAGGGATGAGGGTCGCCACCAAGTCGAACGCCCGAACTGCGGAGGCGGCTAGGAGAAGCATCAGAAGGGGGCTGAAGGTTGGGTTCTCGAGCGGCGCGGTAATGGGGATGTGTGTCGTCGGTCTTGGGATTTTGGGCGTGAGCGTCTTGTACCACTTGTGGGAAAACCCTACGATCATCATTGGTTTTGGATTCGGGGCCAGCTCGATAGCGCTTTTCGCGCGGGTCGGTGGCGGAATATATACCAAATCCGCGGATATGGGGGCCGACTTGGTTGGGAAGGTTGAGGCGAGGATACCCGAGGATGATCCCAGAAATCCGGCGGTAATTGCTGACAACGTCGGCGATAACGTCGGCGATGTTGCAGGGATGGGTGCAGATCTGTTTGAGTCATACGTTGGCTCCATCATCGCCGCGATGGTGTTAGGGGTCGTCGCATTTAATCTAGGAGAACTCCCCCAAAGTGTAATAGTGCTTCCTCTTGCACTTGCAGCGGTCGGGATATTTTGCTCGATCGTGGCAACTTTTTTCGTGCGGGTGGGAAGGGGTACTGGAATAAAAACCCTTCATGCGGCTCTCAACAAGGGGGTGTTTGGGAGCGCCATCCTGATGGCGGTGGTTTCCTTCCTGTTGATATGGTATCTCGTCGATGTCATGGAGATTTTTTATGCGATGTTAGCCGGCTTGGTTGCAGGAGTTGCGATTGGCTTGTCTGCGGAATATTTTACCGAAGATAGGTTTTCACCGGTGAGATCTATTGCGACATCGTCCCAAACTGGCCCCGCAACTAACATCATCAGCGGGTTCTCAGTAGGCATGCTAAGTACGGTAATCCCAATAATTGCGATATGTACAGCAATCGGGCTGGCCTTCTATTTCGCTGGGCTATATGGGATAGCGATCGCCGCGGTCGGGATGTTAAGCACCCTGGGCATGACGCTTGCTACCGACACCTATGGACCGGTCGCCGACAATGCTGCGGGAATTGCTGAGATGTCCGGGATGGGGCGAAAGGTGAGGGTGCGCGCTGAGAGGCTGGATGCAGTTGGAAATACAACGGCCGCGATAGGTAAGGGATTTGCAATTGGTTCAGCGGCGCTAACGGCACTCGCGCTGTTTTCAGCATATACCCAGGCGGCGAATATCTCAGCACTGGACATCATTGGTCCAACCGGTTATCTGATTATTATTGGGCTCCTCATAGGGGGTATGCTACCTTTTGTATTCTGCGCGCTTACAATGAGGGCGGTCGGGGAAGGTGCATCATTAATCGTTAAGGAAGTGCGCAGGCAATTTAGACATATCCCTGGGCTCATGCAAGGGCGGGCGAAACCCGATTATAACAAGTGTATCGGAATCAGCACGACGGCCGCTCTAAGGAAAATGGTGGCCCCTGCTGCGCTGGCCGTTGTGACACCCGTGGCTGTTGGATTGCTCCTTGGTCCTGAAGTCTTGGGGGGGCTGCTGGTTGGGGCGATAGTTACTGGTCTCCTGCTTGCAATTACGTTGGCCAATGCAGGTGGAGCATGGGATAACGCGAAGAAATATATTGAGGCCGGACGCTTCGGAGGCAAGGGTAGCAAGGCCCATGCGGCTTCGGTAATAGGTGATACAGTAGGGGACCCGTTCAAAGACACTTCGGGGCCATCGCTGAACATCCTCATCAAGCTGATGTCCATGGCAGCCCTGCTTTTCGCCCCCCTAATTTTGAAGGTGTGGGGAGGATAACATGGTTAACCTTTGGAAGGTAGATAACGTGGATGAGATCCCGAACCATAGCCGAATAAATATGAGCACGACAAAGAAAATGAGGGTTTCGGGCTAGACCATGAGAAAAAATTTGGGGTGAAGTGAATGTACAAGATAATAACCGTGCGCGATACCGTGCGGGTGCTTCCCAGCCGATTCGGTGAACCCCTCAAGGAGGCGATCGTCGACATCTTGAACAAGGACTACGAGGGACTGACTGATAAGGATGTGGGCACGATTTTGGCGATTACTGAGCTCAAGGAGATTGGCACAGGTCGAATAATCATGGGTGACGGGGCAAGCTATCACGACGTCACTTTTGATGCGCTCGTCTACAAACCCGAGGCCAACGAGGTGGTGCTTGGTGAGGTGGTCGAGATTGTCGAGTTTGGTGGGTTCGTGCGCTTGGGTCCCATCGATGGTTTGGTGCATGTCTCTCAGGTGATGGACGATTTCGTGGGATATGACAAGAAGAAGGGGGCGCTCTACGGAAAAGAGTCGAAGCGAGCGCTGAAAGAGGGGGACAAAGTTCGCGCGCGCGTAGTTTCGGTAAGCGCGCGTCAAGGCACACGAAGTGGGAAGATAGGCCTGACGATGCGCCAGCTTGGGCTGGGAAAACTAGAATGGATCAAGGAAGCCCGCAAGGAGGCCAAGGCTTGACCGAGAAGGCCTGCCGTAATTGTAACTTCATTACCGAGAAGAGCAACTGCCCGGCGTGCGGCGGGGCATCCCTTTCGGGTGATTGGGCAGGATACGTTGTTGTGCTTGAGCCGTATTTGTTTAGCTTGCAGCTAGAACTAAAACAAGAACTACAACAAAAGCAAGTTTCCGAAAAGTTAAGAGAGATATTTAATCAGCACAAGTACACCCTTTCTGAGCAAGCGGAGATTCAACCAATAAATAGTAAAGAATGGAAGATTCTTGATGGGAAAAGAGAATATGTAATTAAAGAAGGTAACGAACAGCTAAACATTTATAAACAATATATTGACCCTAACGATTCTGAAATCGCCAAGCGACTTAACATCACCCAGCCCGGGAAGTACGCGCTGAGGGTTCGGTAGTGTTAGAGTTACCCGAGGAAGTGCGGCCGCTTTTAAAGCGCCCTTTGGGCCAGCTTTTCCCGAATGTCGCCGCGGCAATCGAGCGCCTGCGGCAGCTTCACCCCTCTAGGCTGATCGCGGTCGGCGATGTCGTGACCGCGGATTTGCTCGAGGCCGGGCTCAGGCCCGATGTGGCAGTCGTCGATATGAAGGTCATGCGTTTACCCGTCGATGAAAAAACCAAGCGGGCGGTGGAGGCTTTTGAGGCAACAGTCGTTCGCGTGAAAAACCAAGCTGGAAGCATCACCCCGGAGCTACGTGAGGCTTTAGAGGCCGCAAAACCCCCCCTGAAGATTGTCGTCGAGGGAGAAGAGGACCTCGCCACCTTGCCCGCCGTGCTCTCGGCACCCCTCGGCTCCGCGGTCGTTTACGGGCAGCCAGGCGAGGGCTTGGTGCTCGTCGAAGTCACCGAGCCTAAGCGTCGTGAATTCGAAATGTTACTAAAGCAATTCAAAACTAGTCGGTAATTAAAAGCTATTGTGAGGCAACCTCGAAAAAAATGGAGCGCCGATAAGCGGGGTTAAGGTTTAATTGAACTTCGCACGAGGTGAAAGGGGGTCACGATGAAGGTCGAGATAATCGAGAAGAAAGAAAATCCGCTCTTCAAGCGTACTGAAGTAAAATTCAAAGCTGATCACGCGGGGGAGCCAACCCCAAAGCGCTTGGACGCGCGCGCACAGCTCGCGGCCCAGCTTGGCGTTGCGGAGGAACTCATCGTCATCGAGAAGCTAGCGAGCACCCACGGTCGCCAAGTGGCATCGGGGATCGCCCGTGTTTACAGCTCCCGCGAGCAACTCGAGGGGCTGGAGCCCAAATTTTTGCTCAAGCGGGACATGCCGAAGGAGGCCAAGGCGGAGGCAAAACCCGAGGAGAAACCGAAGGTCGAAAAGCTCCCTGAGAAAAAAGTAGAGGAACCGAAGGAAGCAAAACCTGAGCAACCGAAAAAGGTGGCCAAGCCCGAGAAATCCGAAGCGGAGAAGGCTGGGGAGACGTCCGAAGGGGCAAAGCCAGAGGAAAAGGCAAAGGAGGCCGTTGAGGGTGGCAAAGAAGGTTAAGGCCGCGAAGGCCAAGCTCTACAAGCTCGAGGGCGAGAAGCTGGAGCGTCTGCGTCCTGCATGCCCGCGCTGCGGCCCGGGGGTCTTCATGGCTGACCACGGGAACCGTTGGGCGTGCGGTAAGTGTGGGTACGCTGATTTCAAGAAGTGAGTTCGATCGTCGCGCCGATAGCCTCGGTTGCGAGTTTTTCTAGCTCGCGCAAGTTTTTGTCGATATCCTTCTCAGCCCGCTGCGAGTCACGATGGAGCTCCTCGATGGTCGCTCGCGCGTGTTTTAGGTCTGACTTGTGTTTTTCGATAGAACCTTCTAGCTCCGCCTTTTGTTTAAAAAGTGATGTTTGTTCGCGAGCGCGCGTTTGGATTTCCCTGCGGTCGTAAAGGAGGGTGAGCCGCTCTTTGAGCTTCAGTATCTTTTTTTCATCCAGAAGTCCCCGAGCTAGTTCCATTCGTTTCTTCCGTTCGCGGTCGTCCATACTTATTTTTCCTTCCTCAAGAAGTTCGATCATTTTTTGCAGCAGTGCATCGGTAGAAGCTATTTTTTCGCCCGATGAGAGCACTTCGAGTGGATTCTCGATGCAGAGTTCAAGGACTTTTACCATCTCTCGGTCCATTTGATACTCGCCAGCTCTCACGAGTTTTTCCATCTTCCTAAGGGGCCTGCTTAGCCCCGAGATCGCGCTCGATGTGGCATCCTTCACCTGGGCTATCTCACGCTCGATTCGTTCGAGCTCGCGTCCAGACGCGTCCAAGCTCTTGAATTCCTCGCTGTTGATGAGCCGCGCCAGTTGGTCGCTCTCGTTCTCAATCAACTTCTTGAGCATCGTGACCTGATTTTCTAATGATTTCGCATCGGTTCGCATACTCTCAATTCGATGGAGGAGCTCCCTTTGCGATGATATTTTCGAGGAGATCAAATCAAGCGAGCGCATTCCTCCGCGGGTTCCTTCGATGAGGGCGTGTACTTCCCTAACCAATCCATGCAACCGTCGCAGGCGCAGTTCGATCGCGTTCAAGCGAGGTCCGAACAACGCTCGGACATGGCGGCCGTGGGTGGCGATTGCGTCGGTCATGAGGTTCACCATTTTCGTCAGTTTGCCATCGAGTATCGCGAGGTCGTCGGTCGAGAACTCCCCACGCCGCTGGATAGAGGTGGTCGCACGGGTCAGCTTTTCAGCTAGGAGCCTCCGGGCCTCGAGCGCCGTCTTGCGCAATCCCGGGTAAGCCTCATCGGTCGGTTTGGCATCAGAAAGGGTTTTCAATTCCTTTAAAAGTGCCTCCCGTTCCTCAGACAGCCTGTCCAGCATGATATTTAATGTGGATTGAGCCTCTGCGAGCTTCTCCCGCTTGAGCTTGTTTACCCGTTCCTCAAGAGAATCTACAGATAATTTTTCAACTTGAGGTTCAGGTGGTTTTGGTTTTTTGCCGAAGATCTTGCGGAGGAACATCGGCTCGCCAACCATACATAATTAAGCTGTTGTTTAAATGTTCGGCGTAGCCACAACAAAACTGTTGATTAAATCACATGCACTGAAGACGCTTTAAATGCAGCATAAACTCCGGAGCCGATCCCCAACTTCATGTCTAGAAAAGATCTCTTGGTGATAATTACCACCAGCTCGCGCCCAACATCTACTTTTAACCTCACAGTTGTTCCTCGGTCGGAGATCTCAGTTATCTTACCTTGCAGCATGTTTCTCCCGCTTGATTTGATTGGTCTTTTTGATAGAAGGATGTCTTCAGGACGGATGCAGACTTTAACTTTACCTTCTTTTTGCGTTACCGCTTCGATTAATGCATTTCCGATATCTATCCTAGCGAGGCCTTCCTTTAGTTCCGATTTCCCTGAAAAGATGTTTTCAACTCCGACAAATTTTGCGACGAACTCCCATTTTGGTTTTCGGAATATTTCGTCTGGCGCTCCAACTTGAATGAGTTTTCCATCGCTCAAGACACCTATCCTGTCACCCAATAGAATTGCTTCGACATGATCATGAGTGACGTGAATCGTGGTGACACCAGACCTCTCGTGGAGGTCCTTTAACTCCTTCCTCAACCTTTCCTGCGTTTGCGCATCCAAAGCGCTCAATGGTTCGTCCAAGAGTAGCACGTCTGGGTCAAGCACAATCGCCCTAGCTAGAGCTACCTTCTGCTGTTCCCCTCCGCTTAAGGTTTTTGGCAATCTTTTGGACAGGTGAGTGAGACCGAGCAAATTCATAGTGTGCCGTATCTTTTTATTGGTTTCAGATTTCGGAATTTTTTTCAACCTTAACCCGAACTCCACATTCTCTCCAACGTTTAGATGAGGGAACAACGAATAGTCTTGGTACACGAAACCCACTTTCCTTTGTTCGGGAGGGAGGTCCGTTATGTTTTTATCGTTTATCCAGATTTCACCCAGGTCGGGACGGTGAAACCCAGCGATTAACTCAAGCATGAGGGTTTTTCCCGCCCCCGTTGGACCCAGCACGGTGAAGTACTCTCGTTCTTTGACATCTAAATTTATGTTCGTCAGCGAAAAATCGGCCCATTTTTTAGATAAACCCCTAATGCTCAGCATACAACCGTCCCTGTAGATATTTTAGGCCAACAAATACCGATAAGGTGATTAGGAGAAGTATTACCGCGACGCGCATTCCCTCATAAAGCCCTAGGCTGTAAAATCTGCTCCAAATCATCCCTGGGGCAACCATAGGGAAAAATCCAACGAGCATGATCACCGCCGCGAACTCGCTTATCGCACGCGCCCAACTCATTATCGCCCCGCTGAATATCTGGGGAAATGCGAGCGGAAATGCAACTTTTCGGAAGGCTCCCCATTCCGTGGCTCCTAGGGACCGTGCTACCTTTTCTAGGCGGGGGTCAACGCTTTGAAACCCCTCCTTAGCGGAGTTGATGAGGAATGGTGCGGAGACAAATAGCATCGCGACAACAATTCCAGGTAGCGCGCCTTCGAACCTGAGAAAAGGTGAAACTGGCCCGCCAATTAATCCGCTTAATCCAAAAACTGTCAACAACATGACGCCGGCAACAACGTGAGGTATCGCCATGGGAAGGTCTATTATTCCTTCGATGAGCGCTTTTCCTCGAAAGTCCTTCCTCGCTAACAAATAAGCTAGGGGGACGCCGAACACGAAGGTCACCAGCACTGCAAGGAACGC